>Ga0134125_10001719_pt1 | contig 26673 bp, 20 predicted proteins | sample KB31751_FD_96464 | JGI IMG/M metagenome (GOLD analysis project Ga0134125, IMG submission 96464) | Terrestrial soil microbial communities with excess Nitrogen fertilizer from Kellogg Biological Station, Michigan, USA - KB3-175-1 | ecosystem: Environmental > Terrestrial > Soil > Unclassified ...
ATTCCACCCCGCCGCCGACGTTCCCTCCGTTCGATCAGGGCGTGAAGAACATCATCTTCACCGGCATCGGCGGCACCGGCGTCACCACCACCGCCTCGATCCTGGCGATGGCCGCCCACGTCGACGGCCTCGCCGCCTCGGTCGTCGACATGACCGGCCTCGCCCAGAAGGGCGGCGCGGTCTTCAGCCACGTGCGCATCGGCGCCACGGAAGAGACGCCGGTCGGCGGGCGCGTGCCGGGCGCCAGCACCCATGCGCTGATCGCCTGCGACCTCCTGGTCGCCGCCGGGCCCGAAGCGCTGGCGCTCTACGCCAAGGACCGCACGGACGCGGTCGGCAACGGCGATTTCCTGCCCACCGCCGACCTCGTCTTCGACCGCGACGCCAAGTTCGACGGCCCGGCGATGGAGCGCCGCATCAAGGGCGCGACGAAGAGCTACGACAGCTGCCCGGCCGTGGAGCTGGCCGAGGAGAAGCTCGGCGACGCGATCTTCGCCAACACCATCATGCTGGGCTTCGCCTGGCAGAAGGGGCTGGTCCCGGTCTCGGCCCGCGCGCTCTATCGCGCCATCAAGCTCAACGGCGTCGAGGCCGAGGCCAACCTACAGGCCTTCGAGATCGGCCGCATCGCCGCCCACGATCCGGCCGAGCGCCGCGTGGAAACGGCGACGCCGCCGGCGAAGCTCCCCGCCACCATGGCGCTCGACGAACTGATCGCGCACCGCGCCGGCGAGCTCGCCGCCTATCAGAACCAGGCCTACGCGGACCGCTACCTGAAGCGCATCGCCGCGGTGCGCGCCGCCGAGGCCCCGCTCGGGACCGAGACGCTGACCCGCGCCGCCGCGATCAACCTCTTCAAGCTGATGGCGATCAAGGACGAGTACGAGGTCGCCAGGCTCTATTCCGACGGCCGCTTCGCCGCCGCGCTCGGCAAGACGCTGGCCGGCGGCAAGGCCAAGGTGCTGCTGGCGCCGCCGATCCTCTCGCCGAAGGACGCGGCGGGGCGGCCGCGCAAGATGGCGTTCGGCCCCTGGATGCTGCGCTGGGGCTTCCCGGCGCTCGCCAGGCTGAAAGGTCTGCGCGGCGGGCCGCTCGACATCTTCGCCCACTCGGCCGAGCGCCGCGCCGAGCGCCGGCTGCTGGCCGACTACGAGGCGTCGCTGGATCGGCTCGCCGGCGGCCTCACGCGCGAGCGCCTGCCGCTCGCCACGAAGCTCGCCAGCCTCCCCGACCAGATCCGCGGCTTCGGCCACGTGAAGGCCGCCGCGGTGGACAAGGCGAAGGCCGAGGAAGCGAAGCTCTGGGCGCAGTGGGAGAACGCCCCGCTGCGCGAGCTCGTCGACGCTTAGGGCCGCAGCGCCGCCTTTGCGCCCCCTCGTCAGACCGCTTCGCGGTCCGCCACCTCCCCCGCACGTTCGGTGCGAGGGAGGGAGCGAAGCTGCGCGACCTCGCTCCTCCCCCGTGTAGCGAAGCAAAACGGGAGAGGGGAACCGCCGCGCGTCAGCGCGGTGGTGGAGGGGGCGCAAGGCGGCGTTTCGGCGCCCGAAGGCTTCGCCTAACCCGGTCGGAACGCTATAGCCCCGCCCATGAGCGATTTCGACTTCGACGCCTGCGTGGTGGGCGCGGGCGCCGTTGGGCTGGCGTGCGGCTATGCGCTGGCCCGGCGCGGACGCTCGGTGGTGGTGCTGGAGGCGGCGCGGGCGATCGGGCAGGGGATCTCGTCGCGCAACTCCGAGGTCGTGCACGGCGGCCTCTATTATCCGACCGGCTCGCTGAAGGCGCGGCTCTGCGTCGCCGGCCGGCGCGCGCTCTATGCGTTCCTCGACGCCCACAAGGTCGCCTACCGCAAGTGCGGCAAGCTGGTGGTGGCGACCAGCGCCGACGAGGTCCCGCGCATCGAGGCGATCGCCGCGCAGGCGAGGGCCAACGGCGTCGAGGGCATCGCGGAGATTTCGGGCGTCGCAGCGCGAGCGATGGAGCCCGGCCTGCAGGCTGTGGCGGCGGTGGTGTCGCCCGAGAGCGGCGTGTTCGACAGCCACGGCTACATGCTGGCGCTGCAGGGCGAGATCGAGGACGCCGGCGGCGCGGTGGTCACCGCCACGCCATTCGAGGCGGCGCGGCCGCTGCCGGGCGGCGGCTTTGCCGTCCGCGCCGGCGGCGAAGCGCCCGCCGACCTCGCCTGCCGGCTGCTGGTCACCGCGCCGGGGCTCTCGGCGCAGGCGGTCGCCGCGAAGATCGAGGGCTTCCCGGCCGCGCAGATCCCGGCGCTGCACTACGGTAAGGGCGTCTACTTCCGCCTCGCCGGCCGCGCCCCGTTCGAGCACCTGATCTATCCGCCGCCGATCCCCGGCGCGCTCGGCACCCATTATCGCAAGGACCTCGGCGGACAGGCGGTGTTCGGGCCCGACCTCGCCTTCGTGGAGACCGAGGACTATTCGGTCGATCCGGCCCGCGCCGCCGGCTTCTACGAATACGTCCGCCACTTCTGGCCCGGCCTGCCGGACGGCGCGCTCAGCCCCGATTACGCCGGCATCCGGCCGAAGCTGCACGGCCCCGGCGAGCCGCAGCCGGACTTCCGCATCGACGGGCCCGAGGCGCACGGCCTCGCCGGCCTCGTCGCCCTGTTCGGCATCGAGAGCCCGGGCCTGACCTCGTCGCTGGCCATCGGCGAGGAAGCGGCGCTGCGGCTCGCCGCCGCCTCCTGACAGCCATGCGCCCGCCCTGCGCCACGATCGCGCCAGTTCCGGAGGATCAACCCATGCTGAGCCGCGCCCAGGTGTTCGCCCATTTGGGCGCCAAGCCCAGCGCCACGTCCGGCCGCCCGTTCGGGCCCGAGCACGTGGTCTACAAGGTCGGCGGCAAGATGTTCGCCATCGTCGCCGACCAGGACCCGGTCTGGTTCACGCTGAAGTGCGACCCGGTGCTGAGCGAGGTTCTGCGCGGCCAGTACGCGGCGATCACGCCGGGTTACCACACCGACAAGCGCCACTGGGTGACCGTGCGCCAGGACGCCGAGCTGCCCGACGCCGAGGTGACGCGCCTCTTCGATCACGCCTACGACATCGTCCGGGCCAAGCTCAGCCGCGCCGCCAAGGCCGAGCTGGCCGCGGCCGAAAGCGCGCCGCCTTGAAGCGCGCGGGTCGCTCTCGTATAAGCCGCGGCCTCGCCCCAAGGCGTCAGCGCATCAGGGCTGGGTAGCTCAGTTGGTTAGAGCGGCGGATTCATAACCCGCAGGTCGGCGGTTCGAGCCCGCCCCCAGCTACCATCTCCCGCATTTCTTCGCAGACTCAGAGGTCCTTCTCGGCCAGGCTGCGGAAGGCGTCCGGCACGGCGTGCGGGGCGCCGAACGTCGCCGAGGCGTAGGTCACCGCCTCCCAGCCGAAGCGGTCGCGGATGGCGTCGACGGCGCGGTCGGCGCGCAGCCGCGCCAGTCCCTTGCGCGTGCCTGGCCGGCGGCCGTCGTCGGCCAGGCGGAATGGCAGTTCCAGCTGCGGAAACCGGTCTTCCCCGAGATTGGACCCCGAGATCGCCAGCAGCGAGATCGTCCGCTCGCCCGGATGGTCGGCCAGCACGCCGCGCACCAGGTCGAGCGCGACCTCCATCAGCGCGGTGGTGGCGCTGATCGGGGCGGGCAGCGTCAGCGCCCGGGTGACCGATCGCAGGTCGGCGAAGCGCACCCGCACGGTCACGGTGCGGCAGGGTCGGTGCTTGGCGCGCAGTCGCCGCGCGATGCGGTCGGCAAGGTGCAGCAGCACGGGGCGGAACACCCGCTCGGTGGCGGGCTGGCGCCCCAGCGCCGACTGAGCACCGGCCGATTGGGCGCGGCGCGCGCGCTGGATCTGCCGCGGATCGCTGTTCCAGGCGAGCGCCCTGAGCTTGCGGCCGGCGGCGCGGCCCAGCAGCCGCTCCATCGCGCCGGGCGAGCTGCGCGCCAGCTCACCGATGGTCCGGATGCCGGCGTCCGCCAGCCGCGCCCGCGTCGCCGGGCCGACCCCCCACATCAGATCGACCGGCAGGTCGTGCAGGAAGGCAAGCTCCGCGGCCGGATCGACGACGACCAGCCCGTCGGGCTTGGCGACCTGCGAGGCGATCTTCGCCAGGTGCTTGGTGCGCGCGACGCCGATGGAGATCGGCAGCCCGAGCTCGGCGCGGACCCGCGCGCGCACCCGCCGGGCGATCGATGCCGGGTCGCCGAAGAGCCGCCGCGAGCCCGACACGTCGGCGAACGCCTCGTCGATCGAGATGCGCTCGATGTCGGGCGTATAGTCGGCGAGCACCGCGATGGCCGCGTCGCCCAGGCGCTGGTACTCGCTGAAGTGGCCGCCGGTGAAGATCAGCCCGGGACAGAGCTCGCGGGCGCGGCGCCCCGGCATGCCGCTGCTGACGCCGTACGCGCGCGCCTCGTAGGAGGCCGCCAGCACGACGCCGCCGCCGACCGCGACCGGCTTGCCGCGCAGAGCCGGCTGCAGCAGCTGCTCGACCGAGGCGTAGAAGGCGTCCAGGTCCGCATGCAGGATCGACGCTTCCATGGAACGACGTTCGCTGTTTGTTCCGAGAGTGTCAAGCTGACGGCCGGCATCTGCGCCGGCTTCCGCGCGGGCGACGATGGGCGCATGCTCCAGGCTCGCCAGGAGGGATCAGATGGACGGCAAGGTCGTGGTGGTCACCGGCGGCACGTCGGGAATCGGGCAGGTGGCGGCGGCGGAGCTCGCGCGGCAGGGCGCGCGGATCATCCTGATCGCCCGCGACCGCGGCCGGGCCTCGCAGGCCTTGGCGCAGATCGGCGCGGCCGGTCCGGGGCTGGCGCATCGCGCGGTCTACGCCAACCTTGCCAGCATCGACGCGACGCGCCGGGTCGCGGCCGAGATCGCGGCCGCCGAGCCGCGCGTCGACGTGCTGATCAACAACGCCGGCGCGCTCTTCAACCGCCGCCAGCTCTCGCCGGACGGCCTGGAGATGACGTTCGCCGTCAATCACATGGCCTATTTCGTCCTCACCGAGGGGCTGACGGAGACGCTGAAGCGATCGGCGCCGGCCCGGATCGTGAACACGGCGTCCGGCGCGCACCGGGGCAATGTGCTCGATTTCGACGACCTGCAGTCGGAGCGCGCCTATTCGGGCTTTCGGGTCTACGGGCGGTCCAAGCTCTGCAACATTCTCTTCACGCGCGAGCTGGCGCGCCGCCTCGAGGGCAGCGGGGTGACCGCCAACTGCCTGCATCCGGGCTTCGTGGCGACGCGCTTCGGGACCAACTCGGGCGGCTTCCTGCAAGCGCTGATGCCGCTGGCGCAGCTCGGCGCGATCACCCCCGCCAAGGGCGCGGAGACGATCGTCTACCTGGCGTCGTCGCCGGACGTCGCGGGCGTCAGCGGGCGCTATTTCTACAAATGCCGGCCCGATGCGCCGAGCCCGGCCGCGCAGGATGATGCGGCCGCGGCGCGGCTCTGGGCCGAAAGCGAGCGCCTCGCGGCCGGCGTCGCCGAGCGCGTCTGATCGGCGGCGGCCGCTGCGGTCGGCGCGTCACCTCGGCTTGGCCAGCACGGCGGGGACGCAGAAGTCGCGCTCGGTGGCGGCGATGCCCTGCGGGATGGAGCGCGTCTGGTCGCGGCCGCCGATCCTGGCGCAGGCGGGGCCAGGCGGCACGTCGTAATGGATGATCCGCACGGTGTAGTTCGGACAGACGTCGCCGCAGGGGAAGTCGGCCACCACCAGCGCGCCGTGGTGGCGCCCGAGCGTGATGTGGCGGAACATCATCGCGCCCCGGTCGAACGGCTTGGCGTCATAGGCCAGCAGGTCGGCGTCGGTGAGCTGGCGGACAGCATCGGCGGCGACCGCGGCGCTCGCGCCGGCGGCGCAAAGCAGCGCGGCCGACAGTCTCAGGAACATTGCCTCACCCCGCTCTTGCCCGCGCCGGCGCGACCTTAGTCCAGGGCGTTGTAACGCGAGCGCGCGGCGGATGCGCGGAGGCCGCTAAGCGGCGGCCGCGGCCCCGCCGGACTGGCCCTTGTCGCCGAGCGCGGCGTCGAGCGCTTCCATCAGGCGTTCCGGCTTGATCGGCTTCTCGACCACGCCGTGCATGCCGGCGGCCAGGTACTGGGCGACCTCGTCGGCGTCGGCGTTGGCGGTCAGCGCGATGATCGGCACGCGGCCGACGGCGCCCGGCAGCTTGCGGATCTCGCGGGCGGCGGTGACGCCGTCCATCCGCGGCATCTTGATGTCCATCAGGATCACGTCGTAGCGGCCGGCCTTGGCCGCTTCGACCGCCTCGACGCCGTCGACCACCGACTCGGTCGAGCAGTCGAACATCTCGCAGAGCGCCTCGACCACCATGCGGTTGGTGGCGTTGTCGTCGACCACCAGGATGTGCGCGGCGCGCGGCGGCTGGGGGATGACGGCCTGCTCGTCGGCGGCCTCGGCCTCGGCCGGCGCGGCGGCGAGCTCGAAGGCGACGGTCGCGCCGGCGCCAGGATTGGGCTTGGCCTCGAGCCTGCCCGACATCGCCTCGATGGCGCGCTCGGCCAGCATCAGCTGCAGCTGCAGCCCGGCGCCGCCGACCGCCTCGGACAGCCCCCGGAACATGCCGGCCAGATAGTCCGGCGGATAGGTCGCGCCGTTGTCGCGGACTCGGCCGGTGAGCGCGAGGGCGCCGTCGGCCTGGCGCACCTGCAGGCTGGCCTCGACGACGCCGCGCTGCGAGTGGGCGAGCGCGTGCCCGATCAGCGCGTCGAACACCTGCATCAGGCGCCCGGCGTCGACCACCGCCGCACAATCCGGCGCGCCGTCGTAGGACACCAGCAGCGTGACGCCGGCGGTCTCGGCCTGGCCGCGCCAGCGCGCCTCCATCTCGTCCATCAGCTCCTGCAGCCGCCGCGGCGCGGCGGCGATCGCCAGGCGCCCGGTCTCGGCCTTCTGCAAGTCGGCGGCGACGTCCAGCATCGCCAGCGCCGCCTGCGCGGCGTCGACGATCACCTCCAGGTGCGCGCCGGCGTTGTCCGGCAGGCGCAGGCGCTTCAGGCCGTCGGCGGCCGCCAGCGCATGGGCGATCGGCTCGCGGACCTCCGCGCAGACCCGCTCGATCAGCGTCGACGGCTCGGGCGCGGCGGCGGCGCCGTTCATGACCGGCAGCAGCCGTCCGAGGTCGCAGACGCCCTGGTAGGCGCCCTTTTCGGCCACGATGAAGCCCGACAGCACCGCCGACGGCCGCTCGACCATGGCGCGCGCGACGAAGGCGGCGACCGGCTCGCCGGCCTCGGCCACCAGCGGGTCCGGCTCGGCGACCTCGAGGATCGGCTTGGTGGCGGCGCCGCGCGCCTCCATGCGCGCCAGGAACGCCTCGCGGTGGATCACCGCGATCGGCTTTTCGTCCTCCACGACCGTCAGCGTCCGGCAGTCCGGATCGCGGATGAACGCGGCCAGCGCCGCTTCGCAAAGACTGTCGGCGGAGAGCGCGGGGCGCCGGTCAGCGGTGTCGCCGAGAGTATGCATGTTGGCCGTGGATGCCTAACTCGGCGCACACCATGACCACCGGCGCTTGCGAAGAAGTTAAGCTGCGCCCAATCCACCACTTTTCGGGGTAACGGCGGTCGCGTCGGCGCCGCCGTCAGCGATTATCGCCCAGTCGGGATGTCCTTGAACGCGACCTCCTTGTCGACGCGCACGTCCTGCGGCAGCCCCAGCACGCGCTCGGCGATGATGTTGCGCATGATCTCGTCGGTGCCGCCGGCGATGCGCATGCCGGGCGCGCTCATCAGCGTCTGCTGAAAGAGCGCCGACAGCGGCGACACGTCCGGATCGCGGATGATGCCGAACTGGTCCTCCAGCTCGACCGCGGTATTGGCGACGTCCTGCATCAAGGGCGCGGTCACCAGCTTGCCGATCGAGGCTTCCGGTCCGGGCGTCTGGCCGCGCGACAGCGCCGTCTGGGTGCGCAGCCGCGTCAGCCGCAGGCCCTCGGCGCGCACGTACCAGTCGGCCACCTTCTCGCGCAGCGAGGCGTCCTTGATGCCCGAGCCCGCCAGCGTGGAGATGCTGGAGGCCAGGTCCATGATCTGGCGGTGGTAGCTGGCGCCCCCGCCGATGGCGTTGCGCTCGTTCATCAGGGTGACCAGCGAGACGCGCCAGCCGTCGTTCACCGGTCCGACGCGCTGCGAGTCCTTCACCCGCAGGTCGGTGAAGTAGACCTCGTTGAACCCCGAGGCGCCGGACATCTGGTGGATTGGCCTGGCCTCGATCGCCGGGTCGTGCATGTCGACCCAGAACATGGTGAGCCCACGGTGCTTCGGCACGTCGGGGTCGGTGCGGGTGATGACGATGCCGAAGTCGGAGAAATGCGCGCCGGATGTCCAGACCTTCTGGCCATTGATGATCCAGTCGCCGGAGCCGTCGTCGGCGCGGACCGCGCGGGTGCGCGAGCCGGCGACGTCGGAGCCGCCGGCGGGCTCCGAGAACAGCTGGCACCAGATCTCCTCGCCGCGCAGCGCCGGCCCGACGAAGCGCTTTTTGTCGACGTCGTTGCCGGCCGTCATGATGGTCGGCACGCACATCCCGAGCCCGATCTGGAACGGGTTGCCGGGCGTGGCGAAGTTCGCCTCCTCCTGCGCGAAGATCTGCGCCTGCCAGTTGGCGCCGCCGGGGCCGCCCCACTCCTTTGGCCAGGTGATGCAGGCATAGCCCGCGGCGGCCTTCTTGGCCTGCCAGGCCTTGGCGGCCTTCAGGCCGTGCGCGTCCTCGTCGGCCAGCGCGTCGCGCGGAGCCCCCTTCGGCGCGTTGGCTTCCAGCCAGGCGCGGACCTCGGCGCGGTAGGCGGCTTCTTCCGGTGTGTCGTTGAAGTCCATGACGGTCCTCGTCTCGCAGGTCAGGCCGCGTTGCGACGTTCGAGCTGGGTCACCAGCCGCTCTTTCCAGGCCTTGGCGCCGCCGGCGACCAGGCCGAGCTGCTGGGCGCGGCGATAGAACAGGTGGCAGTCCATCTGCCAGGTGAAGCCGATGCCGCCGTGGGTCTGCAGGTTCTCCTTGGCGGCGTACCAGTAGGCCTCGCAGGCGGCGACGCGGGCCGAGGCCGCCGCCAGCGGCAGCTCCGGCGCGCCCGTCTCCAGCGCCCAGGCGCCGTAGTAGGCGTTGGCGCGCGCCAGCTCGTTGTTGACGTACATGTCGGCCAGCTTGTGCTTGATCGCCTGGTAGCTGCCGATCGGCCGGCCGAACGCGTAGCGGTTCAGCGCATAGTCCTTGGCCATCTCGAGGGCGCGGTCGGCGCCGCCGACCTGCTCGAAGGCCAGCATCACCGCGGCGCGCTCCAGCAGCGCCTCGGCAAGCGACAGGCCCTCGCCCAGCTCGCCGAGCCGCTCGGCCGGCGCTCCGGCGAAGGTCAGCTTGGCGACCCCGCGCGTCGGATCGAGCGTCTCCAGGCTCTCGCGGGTCACGCCGGAGCCGTTCAGCTCGACCAGGAAGAGGCTGAGCGGGCCGCTCTCGCGGGCGAGGACCACGGCGACGTCGGCGATGTCGCCGTCGGTCACCGGCAGCTTGCTCCCGGTCAGCTTGCCGCCCTCGACGCGTGCGCCCACCTGCGCCTCGGTGAGCACGCCCGGCCGCTCGACGCTGGCGAAGCAGCCGATCACCTCTCCGGCCGCGATCTTCGGCAGCCATTTCTGCTTCTGCGCTTCAGAGCCGGCCAGCAGCAGCGCCTCGGCCAGGAAGTAGGCGGTCGAGGCGAACGGGATCGGCGCCAGCGAGCGGCCCAGCTCCTCGGCGATGACGCAGAGCTCCAGGTGGCCGAGGCCGAGGCCGCCGTAGGCTTCCGGGATCGCCGTCCCGAGCCAGCCCTGCGCGGCGACCTCTCTCCAGAGGTCGGCGTCGTACGACTTCGCCGGATCGTCCAGCACCGCGCGGACCTTCGAAGTCGGGCAGCGGCCGTCGAGGAACTTGCGCGCCTCGCTCTTCAGGAACTTCTGGTCGTCGGAGAAATCGAAATTCATCGCACGCCCTCGAGGGTGGTGATCGGCGGCACCATAACCGCCTTTGCGGCCGGCGAAAGATTGACTGCGCGTCAATGATTTCGGGCTTTAACGGCGTCTGTTCAGGTCGAGAGAAACAGGCGTCCGCATGGCCAAGGCTGTCTTCCAGCGCAACCAGAAGGTCTGGGTCGAGAGCGTCGGCGCCTGGGCGATCATCGACAAGATCGAGCCGGTCTGGGCCAAGGGCTTCGAGGAGCCGGTGCGGGTGACCTACGACGTCGGGCTCGGCCGTCCGTTCCTCGCCCACGAGCTGCGCCCCGAGGACCCGATCGGCGGCGACGAGACCAGCGGCGAGCCGACCTGGCGGCTCATGCGCGCGCGCAACAAGTGGCAGAACAACGACGACTGCGCCCACCATCCCTATCCCGGCACCTATCCGGTGGTGGTGACCGACGCGTCCGACTGGGGCGGCTGGCGCGTGCCGGGCGCCGAGTACGACCGCGATCCGCGCCGCATCGAGCACCAGGCGCGGCTGATCGCCTGCACGCCGGCGCTGCGGGCGATCGTGCGCGAACTCCTGGAGCTGTTCGCCGAGGCGCCCGACGACGCCCCGCCGGCCGTCCAGGAGCTGGCCCGCAAGGCGCTAACCATCGAGCGCTTCATCTCCGAGGTGCCGGCCGCCGAGCAGTCGCGCGGCTCTGACGACGACATCGTCGCGGCGTAGGGGCGGCGCTGCGCGAGCGGCCCCGCTGGCGCGCCGGCGCGCCGTTGAGTAAACCGCCGCGATGCGCACCGACACCCCGCAGCCGATCCGCCTGGCGGACTACACGCCGCCCGATTTCCTTGTCGACGAGGTCCATCTCGACTTCGACCTTGCGCCCAGCCAGACGCGCGTGAAGGCCCGCCTCGCCGTCCGCCGCAACGGCGAGCACGAGCGTCCGGTGAAGTTCAACGGCGAGCGGCTGAAACTGGTCAGCGTCGCCATCGACGGGCGCGCGCTGAAGCCGGCGGAGTACGAGGTCGACGAGGAGTTCCTGACCATTCCCGGCGCGCCGGCGGCGTTCAGCCTGGAGACCGAGGTCGAGATCGATCCCGAAGCCAACCGCGCCCTCGAGGGGCTCTACACCTCGGCCGGCCGCTTCTGCACCCAGTGCGAGGCCGAGGGCTTCCGCAAGATCACCTACTATCCGGATCGGCCGGACGTGCTGGCCAGGTTCACGGTGCGCATCGAGGCCGACAATAGCTATCCGCGCCTGCTCTCCAACGGCAACCTGGTCGAGGCCGGCGAGCTCGCCGGCGGGCGCCACTTCGCCGTCTGGAACGACCCGTTCCCGAAGCCCTGCTACCTCTTCGCGCTGGTGGCCGGCGAGCTCGACGTGCTGGAGGACCGGTTCGTCACCATGTCCGGGCGCGAGGTCGACCTGCGCATCTACGTCGACCCCGGCATGGCCGAGCGCGCCGCCTACGCCATGGACAGCCTGAAGCGCGCGATGAAGTGGGACGAGGAGACCTTCGGGCGCGAGTACGACCTCGACCTCTTCATGATCGTCGCGGTGCGCGACTTCAATTTCGGGGCGATGGAGAACAAGGGCCTCAACATCTTCAACTCGTCGCTGCTGCTGGCCGACCCGGCCACCGCGACCGACGTCGACTACGAGCGCATCGAGGGCGTCGTCGCCCATGAGTACTTCCACAACTGGACCGGCGACCGCATCACCTGCCGCGACTGGTTCCAGCTGTGCCTGAAGGAGGGCCTGACGGTCTTCCGTGACCAGAGCTTCTCGGCCGACATGCGCGGGCACGCGGTGCAGCGCATCAAGGATGTCAAGCAGCTGCGGGCGCGGCAGTTCTCCGAGGACGCCGGTCCGCTGGCGCATCCGGTGCGCCCGTCGAGCTATATCAAGATCGACAACTTCTACACCGCGACCATCTACGAGAAGGGCGCGGAGGTGATCCGCATGCTGAGGACCATGATCGGGCCGGAGGCGTTCCGGGCGGGCATGGACCTCTATTTCGAGCGCTGGGACGGCCAGGCCACCACGATGGAGGCCTTCATCCAGTGCTTCGCGGACGTGACGAAGCAGGATCTCGCGCCGTTCTTCGCCTGGTACGAGCAGGCCGGCACGCCGAAGGTGACGCTGGAGGCGAGGTACGACGCCGCCGCCAGGGCGCTCGAGCTCGAGCTGGCGCAGGCGACGGCGCCGACGCCCGGCCAGCCCGACAAGCGCCCGCTGCCGATTCCGCTGGCGATCGGCCTGCTGGACGAAGACGGCCGGCCGCTGCGCGACACCGAGGTGGTGGTGCTCGACGCGCCCTCGCGGCGCGTGCGCATCGAGAACGTGCCGCGCGAGCCGGTGGTCTCGGCGCTGCGCGGCTTCTCGGCGCCGGTGAGCCTCTCCACCGACGCGCCGGCCAAGGACGCCTACGTGTTGCTCGCGGCCGACCCCGACCTCTTCAACCGCTGGGAGGCCGGCCAGACGCTGGCGCGCGACCTGATCCTGAAACGCGCCGCCGGCGAGCCCGACGAAGTCGGCGAGGAGCGCTACGCCGAGGCGCTGGAACGGGGGCTGAAGGACCAGTCCGCCGATCCGACGTTCAAGGCGCTGCTGCTGGTCCCGCCCTCCGAGCAGGACCTGGCGGTGGTCTCCGCGCCGGCCGACCCGGCCGCCATCCACGCCGCGCGCCAGGCGCTGCTGGCCCGCATGGCCACCCATCTCAACGCCGAGCTGCGCGAGCTGCACGGGCGACTGCAGGACACCGGCCCGTTCTCGCCCGACGCCGAGCAGGCCGGTCGGCGCGCGCTGCGCAACGCCGTCATCGCGCTGATGGCGGCCAATCCGACGCCGCTGAATCGCGAGCGCGCCCGCGCCCACTACGAGGGCGCCGGCAACATGACCGAGCAGATCGGCGGCCTCGGCGCGCTGATGGACATCGGCGGCGAGCCGTTCGAGCAGGCGCTGTCGAGCTTCTACGACCGCTGGCGCGACGAGCCGCTGGTCATCGACAAATGGTTCGCGCTGCAGGCCCAGGACCCGTCGGAAGGCGCGCTCGGCCGCGTGCTGGGGCTGACCGCGCACCCGGCGTTCGATGCGCGCACCCCCAACCGCCTGCGCGCGCTGGTGGCCACCTTCGCGAACGCCAATCCGGCCCGGTTCCACGACCCGTCGGGGGCCGGCTACCGGTTCCTCGCCGACCAGGTGCTGGCCGTGGACGCGTTCAATCCCAACATCGCCGCGCGCCTGATGGAGCCGCTCGGCCAATGGGCCAGGTTCAAGCCGGAGCTGGGGCAGCTGATGCGAGCCGAGCTGGAGCGCATCACCCGCTCGCCGGGCTTGTCGAAGAACGTCTTTGAGCTAGCCTCGAAGGCGCTCGCCTGAGTCGCAGGGTGCCTCAGGCTTACGGCGGGCGGGAGACTGCGTGACCGCGCCGCTCGAAAAGATCTGCTTTCTGGTCGTGGACGACAACGCCCACGTGCTGAACCTCGTCAAGGCGGTGCTGCGCGGGTTCGGCGCGCTGCAGGTGTTCGATGCGCGCACGCCGGCGCAGGCGCTGGAACACCTGCGCCACAAGGAGATCGACATCGTCTTCCTCGACTACATGCTGGGCGAGACCGACGGAGTCGAGTTCCTGCGCCGGCTGCGCACCGACCCGAAGAGCCCCGCGCCCTTCGTGCCGGTGATCATGCTGACGGCGCACACCGAGCGCAGTCGCGTGGAGGCGGCCCGCGACGCCGGCGCCAACGCCTTCTGCTCCAAGCCGATCACCGCGGCCGAGATCCTCCGCAAGGTCGCCATCATCGTCGATCGGCCGCCGAATTTCGTCCGTTCGGGCAGCTACACGGGTCCCGACCGCCGCCGTCGCGAAAAAACCCCGAGAACGCCCGAGCGTCGCCGGCCCTGAACGGCGGCCCTGAACGGCGGCCCTGAACGGCGGCGAGGCGCCGCAGGGCCGGCGATCCGAAGGATGACGGAAGGGTTACTCGCCGGTAGGATTCGCTCTCCAGACTGACTCGCGCCCTGATTTGCAGGGCGGACGTCGGAGCAGACGGGATTGGCGATGGCCAGGGGCGCGGGGGTCAGGTCCACGCGACGCGCGGGCCCTAGGCTCGGCGCGCAGGCGCCGCGCTGGGGCCGCGCGACGACGATCGCCATCCTGCTGGCGCTGATTCTGCTCGCCATCGATACCGGCTTTGCGGCCATTCGCCTGCGCGAGACGCCGGGCCTTGCGGCCGGCGCGCTCTTCGCGCCGATGATCACCGCGGCGATCCTGGCGGTGCTGATGGTCGTGCAGGGTGTCAGGGCCGATGGCGCGCAGCGCGCGCTGGCCGAATCGGAGGAGCGCTTCCGCCTCGCCGTGGAGGCGGCGCGCTGCGGTATCTGGGAGTGGGATCTCGGCGCCGGCGAGCTCTACATGTCCGACATGACCGGCGTGATGCTGGGGTGGGGGGGCGGCGGCGTCGCACCGACCGCGCAGGTGCTGGAGCGCGTCGCGCCCGAGCACCGCGAGCGCGTGCGCCAGGCGATCGCTGCGGCGATGGCGCACGGGGCGTTCGACGTGTCGTTCCGCGTGCAGCGGCTGGAAGGCGCGGTCTGGATCGACGCGCGCGGCCAGGCGGTCGGCGAAGCGCTGGACGGCCGGTTCACGCGGCTGGTCGGGGTGGCGCTCGACGTCACCGAGGAGCGCATCGCGCAGGTGCGCGCCCAAGCGGCCGAATCGCGGCTGCAAGGCGCCATCGAGAGCGTCCCCGAGGCGTTCGTGCTTTGGGACCGGCACGACCGGCTGGTGCTCTGCAACCAGAATTTCCGCCACTTCTTCAGCCTGGAGCCGCGGCTGCTGAAGCCCGGCGCGCCCAGGCAGGCCGTTGAGCGGCTGATGCGCGGCGCCTTCAAGGGCGCGCCGCCGGACATGCAAGCCGAGGGCGAGGCCGAGCTCGAGGACGGCCGCTGGATCACCATCTCGGAGCGGCGGACGGCCGACGGCGGGCATGTGGTCACCTGCGTCGACGTCACGGCCCTGAAGCAGCAGGAAGAGGCGCGGCGGCGCAACGAGGAGCAGCTGCAGCGCGCTGTCGTGAACCTGGAGCGGTCCCGCGCAGAAGCGGCCGAGCTCGCGGAGAAATACGCCGCCGAAAAGGTCCGCGCCGAAGGCGCCAACCAGGCGAAGTCCGAGTTCCTGGCCAACATGAGCCATGAGCTGCGCACGCCGCTGAACGCCATCAACGGCTTCTCCGAGATGATGGTCGGCGAGATGTTCGGGCCGCTCGGCGACCGTCGCTACAAGTCCTATGCGCAGGACATCCTCGCCTCCGGCCAGCACCTGCTGGCGCTGATCAACGATGTGCTCGACATGTCGAAGATCGAGGCCGGCAAGCTCAACTTGCATCTCGAGCCGGTGCGGGTCGACGAGCTTGCCGAGGACGCCGTGCGCCTGATCAAGAACCGCGCCGAGACGGCGGGCCTGGCGGTGGCGATCGACGTGCCGGCGTTGCCCGAAGTCGAGGGTGACTATCGCGCGCTGAAGCAGGTGCTGCTGAACCTGCTCTCGAACGCGGTGAAGTTCACTCCACGCGGCGGGCGCATCGTGTTGAAGGCCGAAGGTCGGCGCGACAAGCTCGGAGAGCGCGTGCGCGTCAGCGTCGCCGATACCGGCATCGGCATCGCGCCCGAGGACCTCGTGCGGCTTGCCCGTCCGTTCGAGCAGATCGAAAGCCAGCACTCGAAGACCCAGCAGGGCACCGGCCTCGGCCTGGCGCTCTCCAAGTCGCTGGTCGAGATGCACGGCGGCGTCCTGGAGATCGAAAGCCAGCCGGGCGTCGGCACCACGGTCAGCTTCATGCTCCCCGTCCGCCAGAGCCGCTTCTACGAGGATGACGGCCGCATAGAAGCGGCCTGACCGTCAGCGAGCGGCGGCGTTCGCCGGCTCGGCCGCTCTCGCCGGCGGCGCGCGCGGGACGAGCGCGCGGCGCATGCCGGCGGCGAAGATCGCGCGGTCGGCGGCCGGCAGGCGCGTGGCGTAGTCGACGATCCGCTGTTCGACGCGGGCGCGGATGCCGATGTCGATCTGGCGGCTCTCGGCGAGCTTCTGCTCGATCGCCGCGGCGTTCGGCTGCGGCTGGTCGAGCGCGCTCCAGGCCTCGGACCGCAGCGCGATCGACCGGTCGGCGTCGCCTTGCACCTCATGGCGGGCGTCGCGCAGCATCTCGCGCATCTGCCGGCGGTCGGGCTGCGGCAGCCGCTCGGTGGCCCAGAACAGCGCGGCGGGCCGCAGCGGCGGACCCTCCCTGGCCATGCGCACGCCGAGCGCGATCACTCCGGCCGCGGCGCCGATCAGGAAAAGGTTGATCGCCACCGAGGCGACCAGCCCGACGATCAGCCAGGGCGGACGCATCAGCCGTTCGCCGGATCGCCGGCCGGATCGGCCAGCGGGCTGAGCTCGGCGGCCTCGACGCCGGCGTATCCGCTGATCAGGCGCGTGACGCTGGCCGGCGCCAATGTCAGGCCGGCGGCGAGGCCCGCGGCGCCGCTGGCGGCGAGCGCTGCGCCGAGCCCCGCCACGCGCATCCAGCGCCACGCGCGTCCGATCGCCCGCTGCCGCGGCGCCGCCGCGACGATCCGTTCGCGCAGCGCCGCGCCGGGCTCGCCGGTGCGGCAGAGCGAGAGCAGGGTGTCGAGGCGGTCGTCGTCCATCGCGAGCCCGGTCAATCAGCGAGATCCGCCAGCGCGGCCTTCAGAGCGCGGCGGCCGCGCGAGAGCAGGCTCTCGAGCGCCTCGACGCTGACGCCCATCACGCCCGCGGCTTCGATGTTGCCCATCTCCTGGTAGTGGCAAAGCACGATCGCCTCGCGCTGGCGCGGCGGCAGCGTCATCAGCGCGCCTTGCACCCGTCGGCCAACGTCCGCCGCCTGCAGCCCGCGATCGGGCGCCGGCCCGGTGTCCGGCAGCTCCGGCGGCTCGGCGGTGGGCCGCTCGCGACGCCGGCGCAGGCGGTCGTAGCAGAGATTGAGCGTCACCCGGTGCAGCCAGGTGTCGAACCGCGCCGCGCCGGGGCGCCAGCGCGCGGCGTTGCGCCACACCCGGAAGAAGGCCTCCTGCGCGACGTCCTCGGCCTCGGCCGGATCGCCGAGCATGCGTTCGGCCAGCGACAGCACGCGCCGCAGCTTGCGCGCCACCAGCGCACGCACCGCCGCCGGATCGCCCTGGCCGGCGCGGCGCACCAGATCCTCGTCCGGGTCGCCCGCGCCGAGTGTCAACGGCAGCCTCGCTCAAGCCTCGCTCCCATGCGCCATGCCCCGTCCGCCGCGGCCGCGGCGCCAGGCGGCGAGCGGGCACGCGCTCGTTGAACGGGGCGGCGCGGCCGATCCGTCGCTTCACCCCTTCGCGGTCAGCGCCAGGAAGGCGCGGTGCGCGGCCTGCCGGCGGGCGGCGAGCGCCGGGCGCAGCGAGCGGAAGTCGCGCACGCCCGCCGCCTTCGCCATCAGTGTCTTCAGCGCGCGCGGCTCCTGATCCGGATCGGCGCCCTCGGGCAGCGCCACCTTCATCAGCTGCGAGACGTCCTGCTGCACGCGCCAGGCCGCGACGAGGTCGCCGACGAGATTGGCCGGCGCGAGATCGGCGTCGCGCATCGCCTCCAGCGCCGCGGCGGTGTTCGGCCGCAGCGGCCCGCCGGCGGCCGCGTGCGCCAGCTGCAGGAACTGCGCGGCGAACTCGATGTCGACCAATCCGCCGTCGACCAGCTTGAAGTCCCAGAAGCCGGCCGCGGGACGTTCGCGCGCCATCAGCGCGCGCATCGCGCGCACGTCGGCCGCGGCGCGGCGTGGATCGCGGGCGCTGCGCAACCTCGCCTCGATCGCCGCCGCCGCCCGCGCCGCGAACGCCGGCGATGACGCCCAGGCGACGCGCGCTCGGGTCAGCGCCAGGTATTCCCAGGTCTCCGCATCGCCGGCGTAGTAGCTCTCGAAGGCGGCGAGGCTGACGGCCACCGGCCCCTTGGTGCCGGAGGGCCGCAGCTGCATGTCGACCTCGTAGAGCCCGCCCTCGCCGGTCGGGGCGGAAAGGGCGGTGATCAGCCGCTGGGTGAAGCGGCCGTAGAAGGTCTCGGCCGCCCAGCCCTTGCCGGCCGATGCCGCGTCGGGCGTATCGGGCGCGTAGAGGGTCATCAGGTCGAGGTCGGAGCTGGCGGTCATCTCGCGCGAGCCGCACTTGCCGAGCGCGATCACCGCCACCTCGCCCGCGAAGGCGCCGCCCTGCCGCTCGACCTCCTTCAGCGCCGCCTCGGCGAGCGCGGCGATGCACGCGTCGGCGAGGTCGGCGAACGCCTCGCCGGCGGCGACCGCGCTGGCGGTCCCGGCCAGCACCTGCAGGCCGATCTGGAAGGCGCGCTCGCGGTGCAGCCGGCGTGCGGCGTCCATCGCCGGCTCGAACTCGTCCGGCAGCGCGAACGCGCCGGGCGGCAGGGCGCTCAACGGCGCGAAGAAGGCTGGGTCCAGCAGGGCGTCGAGCGCGGCCGGGCGGCGCGCCAGCGCCCGCGCGAACGCCGGCGCGATGGCCATCACCCGCACGATCAGCTCCAGCAGCTCCGGCTGGGCCAGGAACAGCGACTGGATCTGCACGCCGGCCGGGATGGCGGCGAAGAAGTCGCCGAAGCGGGCGAAGGCGACGTCCGGCGCGCCGGTCGCGGCCACCGCGTCGAGCAGCCGCGGCGCGAGGCGGGTGAACAGCTCTCGCCCGCGCTCGGTGCGGGTCGCCGCGATGCGGCCGTGGTGCCAGGCGCGCACGGCGGCGGCCGCCTTGGCGGCGTCGGCAAAGCCCATCCGGCGCAGCGTCGCAAGGGTCTGCGGATCGTCCTCGACGCCGGTGAACACGAGGCTGCCGAACTTCGACGACAGCGGCTCCTCGCCGGTGAACAGCTCCCCGAAGCGGCGAGCCACGGTCTTCAGCGTGCGGACCACCATCGCATCGAAGCGACGAAGGTCGGCCTCGCCGGCCAGCGCGGCGATGCGGCGCCGCTCGCGCTCGGCTTTCGGCAGCCGGTGGGTCTGCTCGTCGGCGATCATCTGGGCGCGGTGCTCGAGCCCACGCAGCACCCCGTAGGCGGACGAAAGCTCGGCCGCCGCAGCGTCCGAGACATGCCCGGCGCCCGCCAGCGCAGCGAGCGCGTCCAGCGTGCGGCGCCCGCGCAGCTCCGCATGGCGCCCGCCGAGGATCAGCTGCTGGGTCTGCACGAAGAACTCGATCTCGCGGATGCCGCCAGGCCCCAGCTTGAGGTCGGCGCCGGCGGCCGCCAGCCGCGCGTCGGGCTGCAGATCCTGGATCTGCCGCTTGATCGACTGGATGTCGGCGACCGCGGCGAAGTCGAGGTTGCGCCGCCACACGAAGGGTTGCAGCTCGCTCAGGAACGCCTCGCCGCGCGCGATGTCGCCAGCGCAGACGCGCGCCTTGATCATCGCCGCGCGCTCCCAGTTCTGGCCGACCGTCTCGTAGTACTCGAGGGCCTGGTCGATCGGCACGGCGGGCGGCGTGGTGGAGGGGTCGGGCCGCAGCCGCAGGTCGACCCGGAACACGTAGCCGTCGCCGGTGCGGTCCTGCAGCACGCCGGCGAAGGCTTGCGTGAACCGCGTGGCGAACGCGTAGGGGTCCGCCCCCTCCGAGAGCGGCAGCGCCTCGGGTTCGTAGAAGACGGAGACGTCGATGTCGCTGGAGTAGTTGAGCTCGAACGCGCCCATCTTGCCGAGCGCCAGCACGAAGAGGCCCGGCAGCGGCCCCGCCTGGGCCGGATCGTAGGGCGCCAGCCGGTCCTCGAATGTCCGGGCGGCGAGCGCCAGCGCCGCGCGCACAGAGGCGTCGGCGAAGCGGGTGAGGGCGCCCGTCACCTCGTCGAGGCCCCAGACGCCGCCGAGGTCGCAAAGCGCGGTCAGCAGGTGCAGCCGCGCTTTCAGCCGCCGCAGCGCCACCCGACCGGCGTCGGGCGGCAGCGCGCCGGCCGCGGCCGCCTCGGCGACGATCGCCTCGAGCCGCGCAGCGGGATCGCTCGACAGCAGCGCGTCGAGCTCGTCGGGATGCCGCGTCGCCAGCCGCGCCAGGTAGGGCGAGGCCGCGAACACCGGCGCCAGCGCGTCCCACGCCTCCCCGGCCAGGCGAGAATCCCCGAGCGCCTGGCGTGCCCGCTCCGCGGCCGCGCCGTCGACCACGGGACCGCATGGCTGCACGTTATCGGCTAAGATCCGCCCTATCCTCCGCTCTTCCCCGCGAATGCGGGGACCCAGGCTTTTTTCTCCCATGGCGTTCTTCGTCTACATCCTCGCCAGCAAACGCAACGGCACGCTCACGGCTACACCGATGACCTGAGCCGACGTTTGATCGAGCACCGAGCTGGCATACTGTGAGGATCTGACTGCTGAGGTCCCGAACTGAAAAGGCCTGGGTCCCCGCTTCCGCGGGAAAGAGCGGGGGAGGGGCGAGTTTGGTTCTTACCCCGCCGGCAACACCAGCGCCGCGCGCAGGCCGGGGCCTTTGCCGTCGAAGATGCCGGGGCCCTCGTCGAGCTCCAGCCGGCCGCCGTGGGCGTGGGCGACGGCGGCGACCAGCGACAGCCCCAGCCCGACGCCCGGCGCGTTGCGGCTGCTCTCCAGCCGCACGAAGCGGCCGATCACCCGTTCGCGATCGGCCTCCGGCACGCCGGGGCCGGTGTCGGTGACCGAGATCTCCACCTCGCCCGAGGCGCGGCGGCGCACGCGCAGCATCACCGCCCCGCCGGCCGGCGTGTACTTCACCGCATTGTCCAGCAGATTGGCGATCGCCTGGGCGACGAAGTCGCGGTTGCCGCGCAGCGACAGGCCGGGCGCGAGCTCGGCCGCGAAATCGAGGCCTTTCTCCTCGCTGACCGGCTCGTAGAGCTCGGCGACGCCGGCCGCCACGTCGGCCGGATCGAACTGGCGCTGGTCGGGCGCCGCCGCGGCCGCTTCCAGGCGGGCGATCGCCAGCACCGCGCCGAAAGTCTTCAGCACGCCGTCGGCGTCGTCGAGCGCCTGGCGCAGCGCGCCGACCGGATCGCCGCGCCCCGCCTCCGCCTCGATCAGCGCGGCCTCCATCCTGGCCCGCAGCCGGGTCAGCGGCGAGCGCAGGTCGTGCGCGATCGCATCGCCGGCGTGGCGCAGGCCGGCGATCGAGCGCTGCAGGCGCTCCAGCATGTCGTTGAGCCCGTCGGCGAGCTCGTCGAGCTCGTCGCCGGCGCCGCGCAAATTGGCGCGCGCCCCGAGGTCGCCCATCCGCGCGGCGTTGATGACGCCCGTCAGCGCCGTCATGTTGCGCGAGACGTCGCGCGCCACCAGCACCCCGCCGGTCAGGCCCAGCACGATCACCAGCGCCGCCGCGCCCCAGAGCGCATTGACGATCTTCACCACGTAGCCTTGCGCCTCGCCGACGTCGGCGCCCACGAACAGCAGCTCGCCGCCGGGCAGGCGCTCCTCCATGCCGCGCGCCGGCCGCCGCACCCGCGCGCCGTCGAAATCGGTCTCGGTGAGCCCGAAGCTGGTCCAGGCCGGGCTTCGCGTCAGGTCGCTGATCGGCGACTTGCCGATGCTGCCGGAGACCGGATCGCCCCTGGCGTCCATGACCAGATAGAGGAAGCCGCGGGTCGACGACGAGCGCTCGATCACCGCCTCGTTGAGGGCGGTGAAGCCGCCGCGCGCATAGACCGCCTCCAGCGAATGCGCCTCGCGCGAGATGGCGGCGTCGGCGGCCCTGGCGGCCTCGCCGGCAGTGGCGATGTAGATGTAGCCGAGGAAGGCGAACGCCGCCGCCGCGAACAGCGCCAGAAACAGCAGCGTCAGACGGAACGGCGTCGTGCGGACGAGGCGCGGCAGGCGCATCGGCGTTGATCGGACTCAGGTCAGGCGTCGAGGCGGTAGCCGGCCCCGCGCACGGTCTGCAGCATCGGGTGGTCGAAGCCCTTGTCGATCTTCGAGCGCAGCCGCGAGATGTGCACGTCGATGACGTTGGTCTGCGGGTCGAAGTGGTACTCCCAGACCTGCTCGAGCAGCATGGTGCGCGTCACCGACTGGCCCGCGTGACGCATCAGGAACTCCAGCAACTGGAACTCGCGCGGCTGCAGGTCGATCTCCTGGCCGCCGCGCCGCACCTCGCGCCCGATCAGATCCATCTCCAGCTCGCCGACCCGGAGCAGCGTCTTCACCGAGCCGGTCTCGCGGCGGCGCGCGAGCGCCTCGACCCGGGCGATCAGCTCGGCGAAGGCGTACGGCTTGACCAGGTAGTCGTCGCCGCCGGCCCGCAGCCCTTCGACACGATGGTTGATCTCGCCCAGCGCCGAGAGGAACAGCACCGGCGTCTGGTCGCCCTCCTGGCGCAGCCGCTCGACCATCGAGACCCCATCCAGCCGCGGCATCATGCGGTCGACGATCATCACGTCGAAGCGGTCGCGGTGGGCGGCCGCCAGGCCGGCCTCGCCGTCGCCCGCGGTCTCACAGTCGTGGCCGGCCTCCGAGAGGCCGCGCGCCATGGCTTCCGACGCCTCGGCGTCGTCCTCCACGATCAAGAGCCGCATGCGTCCCCCTTTCGCCTGCGACGCGCCGGCCTCAACCGTCGATCTTCAGCGGCACGAAGCCCAGCATCTGTCCGCCGCGACGCACCGCGATCGGGATGGAGGTGCGACCCGCCTTCTTCCATTCGGTCACCGCTGCGGCGAGGTCGCCGGCGCTGGCGATCGCCCGGTCGCCCGCCTGCACGATCACGTCGCCCTTCTGCAGGCCCTTGTCGGCCGCGTCCGAGGTGCCCTTGATGCTGGCGACCACCGCGCCGCCCTTGACGCTCTCGGGGATGTTGAACTGGCCGCGCGTCGTCGCGTCCAGGGGCGCGAACTGCATGCCGAGCACGGCCGGACCGGAGGCCGGATGCGCCGGGGCGGCGCCGCCGCCCTGCTCGTCGTCGGGGTTCTGGCCGCCGCTCAGCGCCGCCAGCTGCTGGTCGGAAGGCCGCAGGCCCGAGCGGATCTCGATCGTGCGCTCCTTGCCGTCGCGGTAGACGTCGAGGCGGATCTCGGCGCCCGGCTGGGCCTTGGCGACCTCGCGGGTCATCTCGACGTTGGATTTCACCGGCACGCCGTTGACGGCCACCACCACGTCGCCGGGCGCAAGGCCCGCCTTCTGGGCCGGACCGCCCTGCATCACGTCGGTCACCTGCGCGCCCTTGCGGCCAGTGAGGCCCCAGGACGCCGCCAGGTCGTCCGACAGCGACTCGATCGTCGCGCCGATGTAGCCGCGCGTGATCTTGCCTTTCGAGATCAGCTGCTGCGTCACCTGCTGGGCGACGTCGGCGGGAATCGCGAAGCCGATGCCGACCGAGCCGCCGCTGGGCGAATAGATCTCGGCGTTGACGCCGATCACCCGGCCGTAGACGTCGAAGGTCGGGCCGCCGGAGTTGCCCTTGTTGATGGGCGCGTCGATCTGGATGTAGTCGACGAAGTCCTGGCCGATGTCGCGGTTGTAGGCAGAGACGATGCCGGCGGTGGCGGTGCCGTTGAGGTCGAACGGATTGCCGACGGCCACCACCCAGTCGCCGACGCGCGGCCTAACGGCAGTCTCGAACGACACGAACGGGAAGTTGTGGCCGGTCACCTTCAGCACCGCCAGGTCGGTGCCCTCGTCGCGGCCGACCACGGTGGCGGTCAGCTCGGCGCCGTCCTTGGTCACCACCTTGATGTCTTCGGCTCCGTCGATGACGTGGTTGTTGGTGACGATGTAGCCGTCCGGCGAGATGAAGAACCCGGAGCCCGACGACTGCTGCTTGGGCAGCGGGCGATCGTCGTCGCCCTTCGGCACGATCTCGAACGGGAAGTTCTCGAAGCCGGGGATCTGCCGCCGCAGCGCCGAGATGTCGACCTTCGAGGTGACGTGGATGGAGACCACCGCCGGCGACACGCGCTCGAAGATGTCGGCGAACGACTGCGGCGCGCCGGGCGGCGGCGAGAACACCGGCGCGGTCGAGGCCTGGATCAGGCTGCCGCCATGAGGACCCGCGCCCCAGGCCGAAGGCAGCTTCATGCCCGCGCCGGCCAAGGCGGCCACAGCCACGCTGCCGCCCGCCAGGGCGCCAACGAAGAATGCGGTCTTATTGACTGCCATAGTTCAAGGTTCCTCGGCCTGGCCAGCGAAAGGCCCCAGGCGGCCATAAATCTAGGGGCGGATGGCGGTTAGCGCCACGGTTCTCAAGTTGCCTTTCCGTCATCGCCGGCCGAATGGCGAAATTATGCGGCTTATTGGTGTCAGCTTGTTTGCCGCCGCGAGAGTTCCTCCAGCGCCGTTTCTTCCTGCGAAGAAAGATTTGCGGGCTCCGGTTGGCGGCCTCCGCGGACCAGCAAGACGGCGGCGCCGGCGGCCACGACGAGCAGCGGTCCGACCCAGAGGATGGCGTTGCCGAGCGATGCCTTCGGGGTCAGCAGCACGAACTGCCCATAGCGGCTGACCAGGAAGCGCTTGATGTCGGCGTCGCTCTCGCCGGCGGCCACCTGCTGGCGGATCAGCTGCCTGAGGTCGTGCGCCAGCGGCGCCTCGGATTCGTCGATGGATTCGCTCTGGCAGACGAGGCAGCGCACGTCGCGGAAAAGCGCGCGGGCGCGCGCCTCCTTGGCCGGGTCGGCCAGCCGGTCGGCTGGATCGGCGGCGGCGGCGCCCAGCATCACGACGAGCAAGCCGGCGAGGCCCAGGCGGCGCAGCGGACCCATGCGCGTCACTCCGCCGGCGCCGGGCCAGGCGCTGGCGCCGCCTCCGGCGCCCCGGGGCTCGGGCCAGGCGCCGGCCGCGGCCGCGTGCGCCGCGTCAGCGCGAACCGCAGCCGCCGGTCGCTGAGCGAGACCAGCCCGCCGAGCGCCATCAACAGCGGCCCTGCGAAAATGAGCCGCACCCACGGGTTCCAGTAGGCGCGGATCAGCCAGGTCGGCGCGCCGTCGGCGGCGGCCCGCCGGTCGCCTGCCACCACGTACATGTCGTCGAGCAGGGTCGGGCAGATGGCGACGCCGGAGATGGTCTGCGCGCGCACGGCGTAGAGCCGGCGGTCGGGCGCGGCGATGCAGAGCAGGCGCCCGCGCGGACTCGTGATGCGGATCAGCGCCCGCTCGGCGGTGTAGTTCGGCCCGAACACCGTCCCGACCTGGTCAAGCCGCAACTCGTAGCCGGCCAGATGCAGGCTCTGGCCAAGTCGCAGGGCGTCGGCGCCCTCGACCCGCCAGGCGCCTTCGAACGCCGCGCCGAGCGCGAAGACGCCGATGCCGATGTGGGCGAGCGTCATGCCCCAGGCGCCGCGCGGCAGGCCGAGCGTGCGCCGCCCCACCTCCGGCCAGGGCGCGCGGAACGCCTTCACCCGCTGGGCGGCCTCGGCCAGCGCGCCCCAGATCACCCAGGCGCCGAGCGCAACGCCCGCCGCGGCCAGCAGGTTGCGCGGCGTCACCAGCCCGAAGGTCGCCAGTCCGACCGCGACGGCGACGAGCGCGGCCAGTCCCAACCCCCTCAGCGCACCGGCGAGATCGCCGCGCTTCCACGCCAGCAGCGGCCCGGCTGGCAGCGCCAGCAAAGCCGGCGCGATGAGCGCGCCGAAGGTCAGGTTGAAGTAGGGCGGCCCGACCGAGATCGGCGTCCCGTCGATCGCCGAGCGGATCAGCGGCAACAGCGTGCCGATCAGCACCACCGCGGTCGCGCCGGCCAGCAGGACGTTGTTGAGGAAGAGCGCGCCTTCGCGGCTCACCGGCGTGAACGCCGCCTCGTCGCGCAGCGTCGGCGCGCGCCAGGCGTAGAGCGCCAGCGCGCCGCCGGCTGCGACGCCCAGGATGCCCAGCAGCAGCACGCCGCGCTTCGGGTCGATGGCGAAGGCGTGCACGCTGGTCAGCACGCCGGAGCGCACCAGGAACGCGCCCATCATCGAGAGCGTGAAGGCGCCGATGCCCAAGAGCGCCGTCCAGCTCGGCAGGGCGCCGCGCTTCTCGGTCACCGCCGCCGAATGCAGCAGCGCCGTGCCCATCAGCCACGGCATGAAGCTGGCGTTCTCGACCGGGTCCCAGGCCCACCAGCCGCCCCAGCCCAGTTCGTAGTAGGCCCAGTAGGAGCCGAGCGTGATGCCGATGGTCAGCAGGCTCCAGGCGGCCAGCGTCCAAGGCCGGATCCAGCGCGCCCAGGCGGGCTCGACGCGGCCTTCGACGAGCGCGGCGACCGACAGCGAGAACACCACCGAGAAGCCGACGTAGCCTGCGTAGAGGAACGGCGGGTGGCCGGCCAGCGCCGGGTCCTGCAGCAGCGGATTGAGCGAGTCGCCCTGCACCGGCGGCGCCAACACCCGGCTCAGCGGGTTGGAGGCGAGCACCATGTAGCCGATGAAGAGCACGCCCAGCAGGCCTTGCGTCGCCACCGCCGACGCCTTCAGGCCGAACGGCAGCCGACGGCTCGCCGCCATCGCCGCGCCGTAGCCGGTGAGGATCAGGCACCACAGCAGGATGGAGCCCTCGTGGCTGCCCCAGGCGCCGGCGATCTTGTAGATCAGCGGCTTGGCCGTGTGCGAGTTGGCCGCCACGTTCATCACCGAGAAGTCCGAGGTGACGAAGGCGGTCATCAGGGCGAAGAAGGCCAGGGCGATGGCCAGGAAGGCGCCGATCGCCGCGCCTTCGCCGGCCCCCTGCAGCGACAGCGAGCGGCGCGCCGCGCCGACCGCCGAAAGGCCGGTCTGGGC
>Ga0134125_10001721_pt1 | contig 26670 bp, 32 predicted proteins | sample KB31751_FD_96464 | JGI IMG/M metagenome (GOLD analysis project Ga0134125, IMG submission 96464) | Terrestrial soil microbial communities with excess Nitrogen fertilizer from Kellogg Biological Station, Michigan, USA - KB3-175-1 | ecosystem: Environmental > Terrestrial > Soil > Unclassified ...
ACAGTTCGAGATATACTCTTTCGAGTACAACGGTGAATCCACCTTGAAAAGCGATGGTACGGAGTATCGGATTGTCCGTACAGCCGGTAAAGGGGACAAGCTCAGGATTATCTGTGAGAGGGTGGTCGGTAATGGCTAGTGTCGATATTGGTCGGGAGATAGCCGCTATCCTACAAGAGTACGCCGAGGAAATAGAGGACGGATTAGCAGATGCCGAGAAGAAGGTAGCCCAGAATGGCGCGGCGGAATTGCGTAAGACGAGTCCAAAAGGGAAGTACAAAGGCGGCGGCTCTTATGCGAAGAACTGGTCAGCTAAGAAGTTGAAAGATGGCGGCTATGTCATTTATAACAGAAAACGATACCAACTCACACACCTATTGGAGAAAGGTCACGCTAAAGTCGGTGGGGGTCGGGTATCGGGTATCCCTCACATTCAGCCAGTGGAGGAACAAGTGATTAGAGAGTTTGAGAGAGAAGTAGAAAGGGTGATTCGAGGATGACGCTAGTTGAGTTTGTGAATCAATTGAAAAGTCTAGGTTATCCGGTCGCCTTTTCACACTTTCGAGTGGATGGAGACAATCCGCCACCCCTACCGCCGTACATCACGTATTTCACACCGGATGACACGACATATAAGGCTGATGACACAGTGTACCACACATCTATTGATATAGATGTTGAACTTTATACGTATAACAAAGATTTAGCGGCTGAGAAAGCCATCGAGGACATGCTCAAGCGAAATAGCATTCCGTACGACGCATCACAAGCGTGGATTGAATCGGAACAAGTGTTCCGAAAATTATATGAAATGAGGTTGATGTAGTATGGCTAACAAAGTGAAATACGGTCTACGAAACGTATACTATGCCAAATTGATTGAAACAGCGGGAGTTATCACCTTCGACAAACCGAAACGTATTCCCGGTGCGGTATCGCTGACGCTAGACCCGGAGGGGGAAATCCTACCGTTCTATGCCGATGACATGGTTTATCATCAGACTGTGACAAACCAAGGGTACACAGGGACGCTTGAAATCGCTATGATTCCAGAAGAATTCGCTACGGATATTCTAGGAGAAACATTGACTGATAGTAATGTCATAACAGAATCATCTGATGATAAGAGTAGCGCATTCGCTCTGATGTTCGAGCTACAAGGCGACAAAAAAGCGACTCGTCATTTGTACTACAATTGCACAGCTAGTCGTGCTGGCGTGAATGCTGGAACAACTGGTGACAACAACGACCCACAAACGGACGAGCTATCATTCTCTGCTACGTCACACCCGGAAACGCGAAACATCAAGACGAAAACGACAGCTACAACAGAAGCCGATGTATACAACAACTGGTTTAATGAAGTATTCGAGGAACCAACACTTCCGTAATTACGGGGTGTTGGTTCTAACTAAAATACGGCAATACATGGAGGTAATTGGAGATGGAGAAAACACTAACAATTGACGGTCGTAAAGTTAGGTTCAAATCAACAGCGGCAGTATCAAGACGATATAAAGCACAATTCGGTACGGATTTCTTCGGTGACTTGTTTAAAATGCTACCCATGCTTAAATCATTCGAGAGTGGGTTAGACCTCGACAATATGAATTATGAAGCATTGAAAACCATCAACTTCACCGTGTTTGAGAATGTGATTTGGGTGTTGGCTAAAACTGCCGATACGTCGATACCGGAGCCGCTCGATTGGTACGATACATTCGATGAGTTCCCAATGATGGAGATTTTACCGGAACTACAAGACATGATGATGTCGAGTTTCGGTCAGACGAATCAAAAAAAAAGCAACCATCCGGCAATAAACCGATAAGTGACGACACCTTCTTATATTTATGTAAGAAGGTAGGGCTGACAGGCGACGACATGGAAACCATGACCATAGGTATGTGTCTCGATTATATTGATGAGTATATCGAACAGAATGACCCTAACAAAGTTAAGAAGGTTCCTGTTCGGGAGGCGTCACAAGCAGAGATTGATAATTTCTAACAATTAGGTGGTGTGACCCATGAGAGAATACCGGTGCGCAAACTGTAACAAGTTGCTAATGAGAATCGGGGAATCAACAACCGGACAAATTCAAGTTAAATGTGAGCGATGTAAGCAAATAACAGACGAATACGTATACCCGTCAATCACAACCCATGAACCTGTGATGATTGAGATGGAACTAGGAATTAAATAACGAGAGCCATCGAGCACCCCACTACATAACAAGAGAGGGGTGCTTTTATTGTCTAAACGTGTAAAAGGGATAACGATTGAGATAAACGGTGAAACGAAAGGTTTAGATAAAGCACTAAAAGGTGTGAACAGTACAGCGTATAAGCTGAACAGTGAACTAAGAGATGTCGAAAAACTTCTCAAATTCAGTCCGGGAAACGCTGAACTTGTCGCTCAGAAGCAAAGATTACTAGCTGAACAAGTCACAAACACGACAGAGAAATTAGACCAATTGAAACAAGCGGAGGCTCAAGTTCAGGCTCAATTCGAACGAGGGGATATATCCGAGGCGAAGTATCGGGAGTTCCAGCGAGAGATTATAGAGACTGAATCGAGGTTGCGCCACTTCGAGGACCAGTTGGATTCCACACAGTCAGGGTTCGACCGTATGGCTGAGAGTGCGGCTAAAGCTGGCGAAAAGATAAAGTCAGCCGGAGAAAAGACGACAGCTATTGGTAAAAAGATGACGAAAACTGTCACAGCACCAATCGTAGGCGCGGGAGCCGCGGCTCTAAAGATGGCAATAGATTTCGAATCAGCCTTTGCTGGTGTGAAGAAGACAGTTGATGCCACAGAGGAAGAATACGAAGAATTACGTAAAGGCATCTTGGAGATGACGCAGAGTCTTCCGGCAAGCGCTGAGGAAATCGCCGCGGTTGCCGAATCAGCCGGACAACTAGGGATAGCAAAGGAAAACATATTAGCCTTCACCCGAACGATGATTGACCTCGGTGAATCCACAAATATGACATCCGAGGTAGCGGCGACACAGCTCGCTCGATTCGCAAACATCGTAAATATGTCACAAGGTGATTTCGATAGGTTGGGTTCAAGCGTCGTGTCACTAGGTAATAACTTCGCCACAACGGAGGGCGAAATTGTAGCAATGGCTATGCGTTTAGCCGCACAGGGTAACATTGTCGGTATGTCCGAAGCTCAAATCACAGCTTTATCTGCCACGATGAGTTCTCTTGGGGTAAATGCGGAGGCTGGCGGTACAGCAATGACGACCATCCTCAAGAAGATAAATGCCGCTGTTGGTGAGGGTGGGGCTTCACTTAAAGGATTTGCCGATACCGCGGGCGTTAGTTCTGCCGAATTCGCCAAGTTGTGGAAAGATGAACCTGTTGCCGCACTAGATGCTTTTGTTAAAGGTCTAGCTGAATCAGGAGCCGCTGGTGAGAACATGGCTTCCATATTGGCTAACTTAGGAATTAAAGGTATCCATGAATCCGACGTATTGCAACGTATGACTGGTAACACGAAGCTATTATCTGATGCGGTAAACCTATCAACAAAAGCGTGGGAGGAAAACACAGCATTATCTAATGAGGCGGCTCAGAGATATGAGACTACCGCATCACAAATGAAAATATTGTGGAACAACATAAAAATCCTAGCGATTGAGATTGGCGATGTGTTAATTCCGATGCTCGTTGACTTGATTGAGTGGTTGACACCAATCATTCAGAGTTTCTCAGGTATGAGTGACAGTACGAAACGACTAATTGTCGTTATCGGGGGTATCGCCGCCGCCATAGGACCATTACTGATAGTCTTGGGTATGATGGCTCAAGGATTGGGCGCGATACTCACGATGGCTCCGGCGATAGGGGCGGCGCTCACAGTGATGACGGGTCCTATTGGTCTAGTGATTGCCGCCATAGCCGCACTCGTTGCCATTGGTGTGATTCTTTATAAAAACTGGGATTCAATCAGTGAGTGGTTTGTTGAATTGTGGGACTCCATAACAGAAACATTCACATCAGCCATTGAAGGTATCGCCGAGTTCTTCTCTGGTGTATGGGATAACATGAGTTCTGTGGTGTTTGCGGTGTGGGATGTCATCAAACAATACCTCGGTAATGTCTGGACGATTATCAAGAATATATTCGTTGGCGGATTCGCTATCATCCTTGCCTTATTCACAGGACAGTGGGAAGAAGCGTGGAATATCACCAAGCAAGTATTCATGAACATCGTTACGGCGGCGGCAGAGAACCTGTTATTATTGAAAGACTTGTTCACGTCTGGTCTAACGGCAATCGCTGACTTCTTCAAGTTCATCTGGGGTGGCATCAAGACATTCTTCACAGAAACAATCAAAGAGATTGTTGTGAATGGTCTCACTCAGTTCGGACATTTCGTATTAAACATCATCAAAACAGTATCCGAGTTACCGGCTAAAATACGTGAACTCTTAGGTGAAGTATTATCATTTTTAGCGAATATCGACCTCAAACAAATCGGTATTGATATGATTATGGGTCTCATCAAAGGTATCGTGTCAATGGCTAAAGCTGTGGTGGATAGCGTCAAGGGTGTTGTCGATGGAGCCATCAAGGGTGCTAAAGACATCCTCGATATTCACTCCCCATCACGAGTATTCCGAGAAATCGGTATATTCACAGGTGAAGGGTTAGAACAAGGGTTGCTATCTATGGGTGGTCGTGTGGAAAGAGCTAGTGAGAAAATGGCAAGTTTCACTATTCCTGAGAATACACCACAAATAGACACACCAGAACCATCCGGTTCACAGCGTGACTCTGGTGGGGATTCACAACATCAAGGTCCACTCATCTACATCGAAAACATGAATGTTCGTGACGAAGAAGACATCCAGCGATTAAGCAGAGAGCTGTATGCTTTAATAGAAAGAGCGAAACGAGGACGAGGGTGAAATATCCCTCGTCTTTGATACATAGCAGTTATGATTTTTAATTGTATAGTGTTGCATTTGTGGTATAATAGAATGAAAGATTCATATGAACGGAGGCGTGAAATTATGCACATTATGTCAGCTAAAGAGATGGACAACCGTGATTTCGGTTTAATCATAATAGATTGGGATAGACCTCTATTACCAGAGCAAGATGACGAATACCGGACGATAAGCGGTAGAGACGGACGAGAGCATTTTTCTAAAGAGCTTGGTAATAAAGAAATCCGAGTCCGGTTTCTAAAGCACAACGATAATGTCAAACAGTGGATGAGCGACCGCAAAGAAATTGTGAAATGGTTATATTCGAAAGACGAAATATGGTTCACATTCGATGATGAGCCGGCTACGTTCTATATAGGTAAAGTGACCAATGTTGATTTACCTGTGAACTATAAACCGGATGTCAGCTTTTGGATTACCATTACCGTCCATCCATTCACGTACCGTCTAGCCATAGATGCTTTCTTATCGTTTTCCGATGGTGTAGCAACAGTTGAAAACATCGGTAACTATGACACACCGTACATTCTCTCTGTGACTTCTGGTAGTAGTGTTTCAGGATATAGATTCAGTATGAACGGTGCGGAATTAACTTACGATGGACAAGTTAATATGGGTGACGTAATTACGATTGATACCGAAGAAATGGAGTTCAGGTTGAACGGTAATCTGAAAGTCCTCGAAGTGGATGGATACTTCACATTCCTTGAATCAGGCTCAAACACAGTGACAAGTAATGTCACAGGGGAACACCGTATTAAATATACGGAGAGAAACCTATGAGTAAGGTTAGAGTCAGAGATAATGTCTACCTGTTGGACCTGAGAGGGAATCCGGTGAGAAGTATCCAAAAACGAAGCGGTTTATCCATTGAACACATACACAATGAATCTAGCATCCTAACTTTCACCACATCTATTCGTGAAACTATAAATGTCGAGGAACAATTAATCTATCGTGGGAATCGGTATACGGTCATTGAAACGGAGCGTCGTAAGAATGACAAGCTACAAACCATCACGGCTGAAATCGCTTACCTGAGCCTTGCTGACGAGTTACAGTCGATAGACCGTGAAGTCACATCCATACGGACATTGGCGATGGATGCGGTAGCCGGAACAGATTGGACAGTGGATAGGGTAGACAGCGATGACCGCAACCACAGCTTATTACTCGAACGCGAAACAGCATTGTCGATTCTACGTATGTTGGCGACGCTATCTAATTTGACGCTTGTATTCGATACAATTCACAAAACGGTATCATTCGTAACGGATACAGGTCGTGATGTCGGATTCCTGCTACGATACCGTAAAAATATCCAAGAGATAAAGAAACGCGTATACAGCCCTAAGACGACAGTTATTTATCCATACGGCAAAGATGGATTAACCATTGAATCTGTGAATAACGGGAAGGAATACGTTGAGAACTTCGATTGGTACGTGGTTCACGAAGGCTTATCGCTTGAGGAAGCAAGACGGATGTATACCAAGACGAAAATGTTTGAAGATGAACGCTTCGTTTACCCCGGAAACCTCAAGAAAGAAGCGGAGAAGCGTTTATTAGCAGAGGCTTTCCCACAGATACAATACGATGTAGACGTATCGTACCTCGATAAAGATGTAAATGTCGGAGATTACGGTTACGTGGTGGACGAAGAACTAGACATCAAGGTCAACACATACATCGTTCGATTGATAGAGTATGAGGATTCACAGGATAACAAAGTGGAGTTATCGTACCTTGTTCCTGACTTGTCGAACATGTCATTCGACGGTTCGATGTCTGGTGGTGGCGGTAGTGGCGGTCCTGTCACAGTTGTGGGGAAGAACGTCGCTGAAAGAAAGGTTCGTCCGAAACCGGAAGAAACATCGGTTGTAGATGTATCATTCACAGCAACATCCGACACGAATGTTCAAGTCGGTTTACACATCATGGGTCGTTCGTTAGGTACAGGGTTGTTCGAAGCGTATTATTCCATCAACAACGGTAGAGCTGAAACAATCATTATGCAGGACCTCAACTTCGGACATCACACTATCTCAGACACGTTCATTTTGTCTCAGATTCCAGCCGGCACACACACGTTGAGATTGATGGCAGCATTCAGCGGCGGTGATTTCACAATCAATGAAAGAATGGCTGAGTTATATATCATCGGTTCTGATTTAGCCGGTGGAATGGATTCATCAGTCCCAGTTATCAATGTGACTGAGCGAGTCGAATACCCGAACCCATATCTGATTGAAGATTCAGCAACTATTATATTAGGATAACTTGGAGGTGGATACCAAATGAACGATAAAGTAGTGATGGACACTCTCACACCTAAAGGACGCGTCGGTATTAAACTATACGACGCATCCGGTGAACTACAACAAGAAGTCGAGACGGATAACTTCATAAGTAAAGGGATGGAAGCCGTCATGAAGTTGGCGATGGCGAATGCGTTCAAACGTAGCAAAGCGAGAGGTGCGACGGGAGACCCTATCGTGGACATTCTCGGTAACGCAACTCAACTAATCACACTCACAACGGCAGAACATGATGAATCGCCACAAACCGAGTGGTACGCTAAAGGTGATTTAATCGGTATGTGTCAAACAGACCTAGCCATTCCGGGAGATACGCTTAACGGTACATATAATACCGTCGAGAGTTATATCACAGAAAACAAGGTTCATATAGTGTGTGACTTTGCAACGAGTGCCGCGAACGGAACAATCGGTAGTGTATATGTTGGGACAACCTATATGAACAACATCATAAAGAACCGAGCGGGTGCTGGACTCAAACGAATATGGAAGCATAACATTCGTATTCTACATTTCACAGAATACAAGGGTAAATACTACGCCATGTTAAATGTCGCAGATATTCAAGGTAATCCAACACCAACAGTCGTCGCTGTATTCAACGGTACGCTGAACACGGTATCGGGTGAACTCACAGAATTAAAGCGGTATAACATCCCTGACTTATACGCTCAAGATATGACCATTCGTAATGACATCATGTACTTTGCAACGACTGATACAATCACAGGTTATACACTGGCTCAGTTGGATGATGACATCCATACGAACCCTATTGTGACAGATGTACCCATGATAGGTAACAGAATCGGTCTGATTCACAACCAAAAGACAGACCAATTCGTACGAGTGTCAAACGGTAAAGGTGAAATTATGGATAAGGATTTCGGTTTGCTGTCCGTATTCAACATATTCACCGAGAGAATCATCTATTTCCTAAACAACTACTGCATCGCACACGTCGATGGCGACACGGTCATCATGAGCCAGATAACATACAGCACATCAGATACAGCTAAAAACATCGGAACTCCACAGGGTAGTGGGATTACGATTGTTGGTGTTATTGGTGACAACATCATAGACGAAAACGGATATGTTTACCCGAAGATGGGGTTCACATCCAGAGCTAAGATGTCATCACCGGTTACGAAAACATCAGTGAACACCATGAAGGTTACGTACGATTATGAACTACCGAGCATTTACGGTTAATACAAGAGGGAGTGGTGACAGTGGGTGATAACAATGTGAATTTACACGAACAAAGCGTAGTGAACAGCGTCGAGGACATTCGTATACTCAAGAAGAAAGTGGACTATATCGAGCGTGACCTGAACGACATCAAGACCCGACAACAACTGACTGACCACATCTTAGGTCAGTCAATGGCGTCACTGGATACGCTCAACGGTGATTTCAGGGCGATGGATAACAAGATGGAAGCAAACATCAAAGAAATACAGAACGAAATTAAGAAAAGTAACGAAAAGCTATATGAACACCAGATTGAACAACTAAAACAATACAAATCAACAATGTGGACAGTAGGTGGCGGCGTTATCTTGTCGATAACAGGAGCCGTCATTACACTACTGTTTGCATTATAGGAGGACAACTATATGGAAAATCTATTAGACTACATTATCAATGATGCACTGATTGTGATTCCCGTCCTGTTAGTTCTGGGTAAGATTATGAAAGATACACCGGGTGTGAAAGATTGGTTGATTCCGTACATGGTTCTGTTATTCGGTACAGGTATCACATTGGTCATGATAGGGTTCAACGTGGATGCTTTCATCCAAGGAGTTCTTGTGAGCGGCGCGGCGGTATTCGGTAATCAGCTATGGAAACAAACGATGGAAGGAGTCGATAAGAAATGAGCGAACTTAAAATCATCAAACAGCTTGTCCCGGATACGAAGTTCAAGAACGGGAAGAATAACAAGAAATTATACATCACGATTCACACAACAGATAATACGAGAATCGGAGCGAATGCTCAGGCTCATGCGAACTTACAATCGAACGGTAACTCTCGCGATGCCGCTTGGCATTGGCAAGTAGATGACACCGCGGCATATCAATCTTTCAGTCACGACTTCCAATTGTGGCAATCAGGTGATGGTAAAGGGAATGGTAATAGCAATTCCATCTCGATTGAGATTTGTGTGAACCGTGATGGGAATTATACAAAGGCTATCGAGAATGCGGCGAAGTTGGTTCGTTTCATTCAAGATATGGAGCGAATCTCGACAAACAACGTCGTACAACACAACAAATGGAGCGGAAAGAACTGTCCGTCAAACCTGAGAGCCGGTCAAGCCGGGATTACGTGGTCAAAATTCATCGCGATGCTTGGTGGACAAGCACCGGTAGTCACACCAACAGCACCAAGCACTAAACCTGTGAATACTCAATATACTGGGGATTCCATTGTGATGTACTTACAGACGCTAGGGATTGATTCGAGCTTCGATAGTCGAGCGAAGTTGGCGGTGCAGTACGGCGTTAAAGGATATACGGGTACGGCTCAACAGAACTTGTTCTTACTGGGACAAATGCGTAGCGGCTTGCCAGCCACACCGAATAAAGTGGTTGTTCCGCCCGCACCAAAACCAGTTGTACCGGCTAAACCAGTTGCTCCGGTAGTCGGACAAGTGGTCACACTCAAAAAGACGGCGACTACGTATGCGACGGGTCAGACCATTGCTACATTCGCTAAAGGTGAGAAATACAAAATCCTTCAAGTGAAAACGGACAGAGTGTTGCTAGACAAGATTATGTCATGGGTGAGACGCACAGATATTGAATAAGAAATCACGTAAAGCAGGGTCTATGACTCTGCTTTTTCATTTATCACACAAATCTATCGACAAATTAGTCTATTATTCTATCTCTTGTGTTGACATATCATAAAGTATGGTATAGTATGGTATAAACTATTAAATATTACTAGAATCGAGGGGAAGACATATGTACTATGAAATCATAGCATCAGGTAAAGGGAATTGCGTCATCATCAACGATGTCATGGTAGATTGCGGAGTGGAGTTCGGTGAAATTCGCACAAAGCTATTCGACATCAAGTATCTACTATTGACGCATCGACACGGAGACCACATCAATCTGTTTACACTCCATTGCATCAAGCGCATCTTCCCGAACATCGTCATCATTGGGAACAGCGATGTGAATGAGTATGTAGGTGTGGATAAAGTAGCCACACATCGCTTCGGTGTGACTACGGACGATTATGTATTCGAACCGTTTGATTTAAAGCACAGCGTACAGACGACAGGTTACACATGGCGTTTTCAAGGCTCAACAATCATCTATGCGACAGATACGTATTGCTTGGGTAACGCACCGGAGGGTAGGAAGTACGACTATTTTTTTTTAGAAAGTAACCATGACATCTATGCGTATCAAAAGGCGAAACAGTGGGCGGCAAGGGAAGGTCGGCTCCCGTTCACTGAATGTGATAATCACTTGAGCCGTCAAGAAGCCTATGCGTTTTATGAATACTACCAAAACAATGAAGACTCAACGATGATAGAGTTGCACAAATCACTGATGTTTTACGACAGGGATTCATTCGAGAAACGCACAAAAAAACATGAAGGGATGGTTGCCATATGAACATGCAGTATATGATGGAGAGGGTCATCAAGATGAACGAGAGCGCTAACACGTACATTCAGTACACCGTTCGCTACGACATCGCTGGGCGTACGCTGGATAGCGTGTACGGGGAGTATAAGTCGTGGGCGACACACAACAGTCGTGAAATAGCAGAACCGGAAATGCTGGCTAGAGTTATCGAGATGACTCACAAGTTGTTACTCATGAGAGTGCATGACAAAGAAGTATTTGTCACAGAGGAAGGGATGACGATTCAATGGTTACTACTACCGTGAAGGTTGTCGATTGTGAATTAATAGATGTAGCGATTCAGGATGACAAAGCAGTAATGACGTTTAAGCACCCGTCAGACGACGTGACGTACGACGTGGTGTTCGATAAGAGAGTGTTCGATACAAAGCTCAATCGTTACCGCGAAGACGATAAGAAGGCACGTAGCGTCGATATGTGGTGTGTATCCTATTTCAACACCTCATTTAATAACCTACACTCAGCAATTGGTATGAAGCGTGACGTATACGCTTACAAGTCATTCAATTCTTTGTGGGAGATTACCAGAGTAGACAAGTATCAAAGTGGAGATGTAGGTCGTACGTTCACAACGGAAATCCTCGAAGTTATCGAAGATGATGTGGGTATCAAGATTCGATTCGAAGATAACGGTTTAAGAGAAAGTAATATGTCGTGTACCGATTACGACCCATCTACTCGGAAATACAAACCAAATGCAAAGAAGCGACAAGCTCAATGTTCTCGATTTACAGAAAAGTTCGGCATATCCATCACCAATATGCACCAGTTGGCAGGACGGAGCATAGATGTTACGATTAAGTCGTACAGTGGTCACGCCTATGCAACAGTTGAATTGTCGAATGGTTGGTGCAATGGTTAGCCAAAACAGATATTCGGGCATATGTACTGTACGACGTACGCCTTGAATATCTGTTTTTATTTTGCCGATTTAGGTATGGTCTTTACCATATTGCATATACTAATAATAGGATATGGTTGTGTGGGTCACACAAATAAGGGAGGTCATACAATGAAGAAATTATACTTGATTCATCCAGTAACGAACACCGTGGAGTTTACCGATACGTTACGACTCACAGAGGAATTGGAAGATATGGGGTTCGGTGTGTACTCACCCATCAACATTCTCGACGTCAAAGACGATGTACCGCTAACACCAAGTAAAGCGTACATGAAGGATATATCGGAAATGCTGGACTCCGACATCGTAATCATCAAGTATGATGGAAGTGTAGCAAACGGGGTGGAACTTGAAATCGGTATCCTGCTCGGTCTATACGAAGCGCGATACCAAGCACCGGAAGTGTATATCTACACAGCATGCCGCAAAGAAATTCAGTATCGTTCAGCCGACACATCAGCCATTGGTAAATTCAATCGTATGGCTCTAGGTGGCATCGAGCGGTACTTTAACATATGTGATGATGAAGCGACCATGATGGATATGATATATGATGAGTCGTCGAATTGAACAGTAATCACACCCAAAAGGGTCGGCATTTGCCGGCTCTTTTTCTATTAATCTATTCGTGCTTTATGTTGTATCGTCATGTATCGTATGGTATAATTAGTAAGAATACTCGAACTATAAAAATATACGTAGAAAGCGTGGTAGATGAAATCATGAACATTAACGAACTACTATCCGTACAAAAACGAGTAAACAACCTGTTGAATCCTCGAATTGCTTTTAACAAGGCAGACGTCACGGGTCTCAAGACATTGGCAATCAACGAACGATTAGCCAGTATCGCGAAGATGTACGGTAGTTATGTCTATGGGTTAGCTGATTTATCACTCAACCCGGCGGTCTTCGAGTTCGACCCATCACCGAAGTATGAAGACGAGTATCATTATGTTGTATCGGAAAGAAGCGGCTTCTCCAACTTACGTGACTACACAGAGGGTCTGTTCCTCGTATTGAGTTTCGCGGCGGACAATGTAGACAGTATCGACATGTCAGGCTCATCCGGTAATCCACAAGTAAATGCTCGAATCACTTGGTTATACGATGCGGTATCAAAAGCAGCTAATGGGTATGAAGGTGCTTTCGACAATCTGGTGAGGCAATATGTCGAGCTGGGAGCTGTCCTCGGATTCACGGATGAAGAAATCGAAAATGGATACAGAACGAGAGTCGATGAATCATTGAAAGATGTATCGCTCCCAGAATTGCTTTGGTTCGGCAATTATATGTTCAGTTGAATTCTAACCAAGAAAGTCCCGATTGCACTCGGGGCTTTTTTTATGTTCATTTGTTTCGATTTCTTTTAGACGTTGCGCCACGGATTCTCTCTCATCTATACAATAGATAAACCCTCTCCGTTTAGCCTCACCACAAGTCACACAAAACATTGCACCTATCATACTCCGACATTATCTCACAGTCTAAACACAGTGTATACAGACTACACGGGATTTAGCCGCGTATTTAGCTACCAATTTAGACCAGTTACTTATCGCTGAATACCGGAGCGTAGGCTTGTCTGTTGGAGCCGTATTTAGAGTGACGATTAGCCGTCGAATTGGTCGTTCTTTTCGTTTATCATAACCCACATAATAGTGAGTGTTGGATGTGACCACCCACGGGACTTATCACGATATACGATACGGTATACATATCGAATGTGTACTGTTTTGCTTATCATATGAGTATGGTATGCACATGTAATGATTATTAAATGTGATACGTGATGAGTATGGTATGTCACACAGAGTACGTACCGTATACCACACCATATGTCACACATATAAGGCACACTGTGGTTAGTCACAGGTATAAATGGGTTGGGTTGTCAGGGGAGAGCAGTCCGAAGGACCAAGGAGCGGTACGCGACGCAGTAAGAAGTGTGGTCGGCTATGCCGACTGACAAACGTAGCGAAGCGAGGCTTGTCATACACACTTCTTATGCTCTTCTCCCCGGTGTTCCTAGAATATATGTCTGGGGGAGGTTCATGTACCGTAAATGCTGTCAGAATACGGTTTATAACATACTACGAAATACCGGGGTGAAATACGCCACGTATTCGGGCTGTCATAAAAGGCGTTGTTACGGGATTCCTCAAATACGTCCGGTACGGTATTCGTCCAGACGTGTATGTCAACGTATTCGGGGCATTTTCGTACGGTATTGGCTCGAATAGCGGGGCGAAATACGCCGCGGTTGCCAACAGAAGGTCCAATCAGTCGATTGAAGTCTGTCGTGTCGAGTGGCGGGTGTGTGCCGCTCGGTACGACGTGCTGTCATTATCGGTATATCATACGCACCGTATGCGCATGCCGTACGTATGGTATAATCCCTGCATATGAGTTACGTATATGGTTTGATATGCCGTGTGACATACTATGCGTATGTGATACGTATACTATATATTTCCTGTGTAACACCCGGTGTGAAACCCTGTGCAGTATCCTGTGCGACATACGGTGTGTGACCTGTGCAGTATTCTGTGTGGTATACGGTGCGTATTCTTTTATGTATGAACCCTAAAAGATTTTCTTGGCTTTACCATCAAAGTATGGTATAATGAATACAAACATACAATTATAGATAGAGAGGTGGCGTTCGTCATGAGGATGGATGGACGACTTGCTGACTTTATGGAGATACTCGATAAGCCACGGTTAAGTTTCCCTGTCCCCAAACCACTAGACGTAACGAGCGATGTTCGGTTCGACCCACCTAAAAATATAGACATTCTGATAGTAGATAAGAAAGCTATGTGTGTGGATACGTATTTAGAGGAATACCCGAAGCGGTATTTCTGGACAAAACACATACAGACAGAAGGTATCGAGGGTGATAATATTCGATACCATTACGTGACACCCATAGATAAGAGAGAAATAGAACGATTGATTTCAGAGTCATTGGTCTAATTTATGCACCTGTATGACAAATAATAATAGAAGGAGTTGTTGCTTTATGAAAGTAGTTGAATTTCTAATACTTCATATCAATCAATTCTTCGAAGGATTCGGGATTGATACAAGTCCGGTAGCGGGTGCAAGCATCGGTGAGTTTGTCATATTGTTCGTTGTGATTGTCGTTGCTGTCTTATTACTGAAACGGAATAACAAGGATAGTTTGTTACGATAAAAAACCAACAAAAGGAGATGCTGCTCTATGAAAGGAGTCGTAGAGATGGAAGCGAAAGTCAAAGCATTGGGTCTGTGTGAAGTATATGAAGGAATTAGGATGTCGAGCTGGGAGTACGACACCCCATTAAAGGTACTAACCAACCGCGAAGGTGAACCATTCGTATACTACAAGGATTTCGGTCCAAAATGCAGAGTTTTCTACACAGAGAAATACTTAAACGAAACAAGTCTTGGGGTACTGGTCGCTAAACACAAAAGCTATAACGTATAACAAACAACGAATGTAAACACGGTGCGTAATCAGCATCGTGTTTTTTTTGTGTGATTATCCCTCTATATATTTTCTCTATAATTTTCTGAATAGTTTGCACTTAGTGGTACATAACCGTCACAAATCGAGAAGTTGCCGTTTTTGTGACAGTCGAGCATTATGGGGTCCAAAACGCTATACGCTCAGGTATTCGAGTGGTCAATGAGCGACACAAATAGTGTCACAAATATATTTGTGACGTTTTTAGCGTTATTTGTGACGTTTCGTCTCAAACCATTGATACATCAGCGTTTTGGTGGAAAATGAGTGTCACAAATATGAGTCGAAATGTCACAAATCCGAGCCGAAAATAGCCATTTGTCACAAATATAAGCCCCCTTTTAGCTGTTTTCGTGCATTTATCCTGTGGATAACTTTTTATAATTATACGGTAAGATGTATGAATATAACCACTAAATATATACGAATCAAGGGAAGTCACAGAAAAAAGGGGGTTTGTCGTCGTAACCGATGATATATTTGTGACACTTCGGGTGATTTTTGTGACGTTTCGCTTTGTATTTGTGACAAATCGCCCTATATTTGTGACGTTTTCGTTCTTTTTGTGACACCTCTTTCGCATAACACCGGGCTTTGTAAGGTCTTTTCTCTTATTTGTCACAAATATAAATGAGAAATATATAGAACAATGCAGTACCCTATCGTATATATACATGTGGATAAGGGAGCGCCCACATATAATGTTGTTGTTTTAATTTGTGACACATAAAAACGAATGGATTTACGAAGCGATTTATTTAGGCTACGACAGCTCCCCTTTTTTCTGTGACCACCCACTTTGGTAAAGTTTAGAAAAATAATGAGAGATAACACTTCCCATTTTGATTAGGGTATGCTATTATAGATTCATAGCTTGAAAGATAGAAAGGGGTTGGACGAAATGAGAACACTGAGAGATTACAGGAAAGCATCGAAGTTACGGGTTAAAACGATTGCTGAACACATGAATGTATCTACTCGGACAGTTCATCAGTGGGAGACAGGGGAATGCCGAATTAGCGCACACACCCTGATGCAACTCATGGAGCTATATGGCGTAGACGCTCCAATATCACAGATTGCAACACTCATACCGTTAAAACAATAAGGGGGAATGGACACTATGGCGAACTTATACAAACAGGATGTTGACAAATGGCTTGAGGAATTACTAAAGGATACACCGAAACCTGATGTACCTACATTAGAAGTATTAGAAACTGTAAAAGAAGCGGCATTGAATGCGAAGATAGCGAATGTTGAAGAATATAACATGTCAGTCAGTTCACGAATGAGACGACGAGTACCTGAGAACTTGAGCGAGTTAGATGTGGCGGCAATCTTACTTCATCTGTTCACGTTTAGGAAAATCAAGATGTCGAACGCGTCAGACGGTGAATTACTAACTGTATACGTTCCGGGAAGCACAGATATATGGAAATTAGTCACAACGCGTAATGGTACAGCAGAAGGAATCTATACATCTAGTACAACATTGCTTGAGTACCTACCGACACGCCTGACGATTCACAAGACAAGAGAAATCGAAGAAGTCCTTTCGATGGTTGCACGTTATGCTCCAATCGTAGAAACGACGAACGACAGCCACCTGTTTCCTGTGAATAACGGTGTGTTCAATCAGAAGACAGGTATCCTAGAGTCATTCACACCCGATTACGTGTTCATGTCGAAGATTGGGATTGATTATGAGAAGGGTCTGACAAACCCGGTTATACAGAATCCTGACGGCACACAGTGGGATGTGGAATCAGGGTTACGAGAACTAGCTGTCAGTGATGACGTAAACGCCTTGTTCTGGCAAGTTATCGCGGCATCACTACAACCAAACCGCGGGATGAACAAGTCGATTTGGTTTTACTCAGAGTCCGGTAACAATGGTAAAGGAACAATCGGTCAACTCATCAAGAATCTACTTGGTATAGGGAATTACGCATCGTTATCCGTAGTGGATTTCAAGCATGAATTCCACAAGCAAGCACTAATCGGTGTAGCGGCTAACATTGCTGACGAGAACGATGTAGATGAATATATTGATTCCGTCAAAGATTACAAGGCTAGTATCACAGGTGACGACATTCTAATCAACCGTAAACATAAAGACCCGATTCGGTTACAGTTCAGAGGACTGAACATCCAAATGATGAACGGACTACCGAAAACGAAAGATAAAACAGGTTCCTTCTATCGACGAATCATCATCGTACCGTTCACCAAGAGCTTCACAAACAACGGAGAGCGAACGTACATCAAGGATGACTACATCGGCAGACGCGACGTACTAGAATATGTATTATCTAAAGCGCTATCGTTACAGTTCGATGAGTTCATCGTACCGATGGAATCGGCAATGGTACTCGACCAGTACAAAGAGAAGAACAATCCAGTGTTGAACTTCTGGAATGAAATCAAAGAGGAATTGAAGTGGGATTTAGTACCGAGCAAATTCCTGTATGACCTGTATCGTAAATGGTTCGAGCGTACGAATCCAAGTGGAAAAGTTATCGGTCAAGGTGTATTCTACGAACACCTATCCCCAATCATCGACAGTGATGGTGAATGGGAGAACCGAATCGGAAGCGATAAGTCGAATGTACGAACGGGTACAAAGATGGATGCTGATGAGCCACTCATCACGGAATACGGATTAGATAAAGACGAAAAAAATGGCTCACCCTCACCGTGGGTGAACCAAAGCTATACCGGTAACAATAATTCGATGAAGCGAGACTTCGCTAGAAAGAATGCTTACAAGGGCATTCTGAGAAACTAATACTATCGTAGAGACGAATCCCACATCACTCTACTCGTAATCACCCGGCGTCCCACACGTCGGGTTTTTACATGTCCTTTATTGTGTGACTAAACCTACAAAATGACATATATTACTTTCATTTGGTTGTTAAATATGGTACAATAGAATCAATACAGTAGGAGGCTGACCCCTTACTCTTATTGTATTCTCATCTCCTTTTCCTTATTATATAACAACACACTAACGCCATAGTGCCACAGCGGAGTATTTGTCCTAACCGACAAATGCTCCGTTTTGGTTTAATCTATTATATGCCGTAATTTATAACTATATGCCGGAATACATAAAAAAAGAACCTATCCGATGATAGGTTCTAACTTTTCTAAACGTTCGAGTTCTTTTAAGATGGCTTGCTCGACAATTCGAGCTTGAGCCATATGTTGACGCTTCGACTCCGCCTGCAACCTCTCGACTGTCTCCGTATCAAATGTGAACGTCACGCGCTTCTTCTTCATATATGACCACTCCTTTTGTTTGTGATTTATGCTTGTAATATGTAGTAAGTGTAACACACATACGGTTGTCTATGCAACACATTTATGGTACACTGAATACATAACATCATAGATTAGTATAGAGGACGTGTACCTAACAATGAGAGATTATGGAACTACTACTTGTCGCTTATGCGGAGATGACTTCACAAAATCCGCACCGAACCAGTTATATTGCCAACCAACATGCCGGTACAAAATCATCCACTGTTTATTCTGTGATAAACCGAAACGGATAGAACAATCGAGAAACAATGTATACTGCTCACTGGAATGCCGCCACGACCATATGCGAAAACCGCACAGCGAATACGTCAGCGAATTAACAGTCGCACATATGGGAACTATCACACCTCTTGAATTGTATCGAGGGATGGATTATACCATACGATGTAAGTGTTTAGAGTGTGGATATGAGATGGAGCGATTGGCATACACCTATATCGGTGTGACATCCCGTGGATGTACCGGATGTAGCGGAGCGAGTAGTGGGGAGACATTGGTGATGCAATGGTTAGAAACACAAGGGATAGATTATAAAAGGGAATTCACATTTGCTGACCTACGATACAAAGGACCATTACGTTACGATTTTGCTCTATTCAAGGATGGACAACTTACTATGTTGATAGAGTATGACGGAGAGCAACACTATGAACCTGTCGAATATTTCGGTGGGGAAGATGCCTACCAACAAGTTGTTATGCGGGATGCCATGAAGGACGCATATGCGAAACGATGTAAGATACCGTTATTGCGTATCGGCTATATGGACAAGCCTAACATAAATGAAATACTAAACAATGATGTATTGGAAAGATGGGGTGTGAATCATGTTAGCACATACGAAAGTCGCGAAGAAGTTCTACAAATCTAAAGCGTGGCGGGATTGTCGTGCCTCGTATATTACGAAAGTATATGGGTTGTGTGAACGATGTGAAGCACCGGGTGATATTGTTCACCACAAAGAACACATCAATGCTGACAACATGAATAACTCATGGGTGTTACTGAATCACGAAAACCTAGAATTACTATGTATCGCATGTCACAACAGAGAACACTTCAAGACCCGTAAGGCGATGCGGGATGGATATGGATTCGATGAGAATGGAAATCTGATAGAACTATAATCTTAACCAAAGGGGTGTGACGATATGTTTAAGATTCTTGATTTGCGAAATCCAATTTGGGGAGTAAGTAAACAAAAAGAGTGGGATGACATCCAGCGAGAGAAAGAAGCGGAGAAGTCAAGGTTTCGGAAAATACCGGACATTCCACCAAACATGAATCTAAATCGTTCAACGGTTTCTTTGCAGGAGTATCAGGCTACACAGGCTAAGATGCGGAAGGAATTATCACTTGGACCAAACAAGAAGTATGGGACGTGTGATTACGTGAAGCGTAACGGTCTCAATATTCGTGTGACTGGACAAACCGTTTTGGACAAGTTGGAGCATGAACGAAGCATTCATCGTAGCAATCAGATGGACGCCGAAAATGAACAGGTTGGTCCTGAAAGGTGAACCGGAGAGGGGAGGTTAAATATACTCCGTGTCATATTTTATGTATCCTCCCCCACCCTTTCACCGACAGCACACCGCGGCGTAAACACCGAACAAATACCGCGGCGACAATGTTTTGAACCACTACGGGTCATTTGGTGTGACTTGCGGTGAGCTGTTCACATTACCACAGAGAACACTCAACATATGAACAGTCACACATAGATAATGATAGTTAAAGAATTGGGTGGAACACCGCGGCGGTATAACAATCGAAAATGGTGAGTAAGCCGCGCCGTTATCGGGTTCAACTACGCCGCGGGATGCCCCCCATCGAGATATAAAGACGGGGCGCACAGGGACCGGAGAGGGGAGGTTAAATATACTCCGTGATGAATTTAGGACAACCTACCCCCTGTTTTCACGTAAAAGGAGGACTGCACAATGACGAACGAAAAAGATGACAAAAACAATCAAAATATCGACAATTTGGACGATATTGATATTGACACGTACGACGATTTGATAATTATGTATCCTTTCGACCCTGATGTGGAGGAAGGGGTCGTTTTCACCGAATTGACTAAAATATTCACACAACTCAAAGGGAAAGAAAAGAAAATAGCACACTCCTTATGTCGTGAACTAGCTTCTGTGATTGTGGATATGAGAATATCGAAATGGGAATACAGACGAATGGGATTAGTCGAAGAAATGCAACAAGGTACGTATTCAGTACGTAGAACAAACGTGAGTTTCACCAACTACCTCTCCCTGTTAAAAGAATACAAGTCGCTACACAAGCAGATTCTCGATTTGTACCCGAAAGAAATTCTGGATGATAAAGAAAAGATGAACGGGTTGTTGGCGTTCATGAAGAAGTATAGCTGATGAAGAATTACATCTTGGAGTATTGGGAGAAGATTGAGAGTGGTGAAATTATTGTATGTAGCAAAATTAGACAACAATATGCGATGCTTGTTGATGACTTACACAACCCGAAAGACCCGTATGTATTCGATATTAAACTAGCGACAAAACCAATTGAGTTCATCGAAACGTTCTGTTTCATGTCTCAAGGTAAAAACAGAGGGAAACCTTTGATTTTAGAACTATTCCAGAAAGCGAAGTTTCAAGCGATGTTCGGATTCGTACACAAGGATACAAGGTTGCGCCAATACACCGAGGTATTAACCATCGAAGGTCGTAAGAATGGTAAAACCACAGAGAATGCTGCACTTGCCGCATTCATGCTTGTGGCTGATGGCGAAGGAGCCGCTGAGTGTTACTTTGTGGCGACGAAGAAAGAACAAGCGAATATCGGGTTCGATGAGGTACGGCGAATGGTTAATCAAAACCCTGAGCTGAATGCACACATTCGTAAAAGACAGACCGATTTATACTTCGATGCCACAGAGAGCAAAATACAAGCTCTTGCTAGTGATGCTAAGAGTATGGATGGTTTGAATAGCCATTTTATCACACTAGATGAAATGTCAGAGATTAAGAACCGTAACGTTTATGATGTGATGAAACAATCCATATCATCGCGTGACCAACCCGTACTTAGCTGTATTACGACGAATGGGTATGTTCGAAATGGTGTGTTTGATGACCAATATGCGTACGCTAGTTCGGTACTTGACGGCAAAATCGAAGACAAATCATTATTGGCGTTCATTTACGAGTTGGACCACCGTGATGAATGGCAGGATGAGGATATGTGGGTGAAAGCGAATCCCGGATTGGACACAATCAAGAAGCGTCGCTTTTTGAAAGATTTGGCGAATAAGGCGAAAACGTCCGAACCGTCAAAGATTGCTCTGCTTGTGAAAGATTTTAACAATTTCGAGTCTGATTCCGCGTCGTGGTTGAGTATGGAAACGCTTGATAATCCGGCTACGTTCGATATAGCGAATATGGGATTCAAATACGGTATCGGTGGAATTGACTTGTCGTATACGACTGACTTAACCGCCGCGGTATTGCTGTTACGTCGAAAGGATGACCCTAATTTTTATATTGAATCAATGTTCTGGTTGCCGCGTGACAAAGTGGTTGAGCGAACAAAAGAAGATGGTGTACCATACGATTTGTTCATGAAGCAAGGCATACTCCGAGCGTCGGGCGATACTGTTATTGATAATCGAGATGTTTTACTGTGGTTCGCTGAAATGAAGAAAAAATACGGAATTATTATACCGTATTTCGGTTACGATATGTACCGCTTCGACGAATCTCTGAAAGAAGACTTCAAGAAGCAATTTGGACAAAACTCATTAGAGGTCGTAAGACAAGGTGCGATAACATTTAGTAACCCAATGTACCTGATAGAGAGCGACCTTGAAGCAAAACGGATTAATTATAACAACAACCAGTTGATGAAGACATGCTTAATCAACACAGGGTTCAAGTTGGACGACAATGACAACATCAGACCTGTGAAGATAGACCAGTTGAAGCGAATCGACGGAACGATGGCACTACTTAACGCGTATACGGTGTATCTCGACAAACAGAATCGTTATCTATCTCTGGTTTAATCTGTGACTCTATCAATATGGTATATAATGCTTGTACTATGACTCATATTCATGGTATAATAATGTATAATTACAAATATTTATGAATGTGATAGATTAATAGTGAGGTGATGCAGTTTGGGCTTATTCGACAAGATATTCCCCAATAAAGCGAAGAACGAGAAAGCGCGTGAGGTGAGAGAGTATTTCAAATCCATGAATGCTTACACTCCGGCTTTCACAACTTTCGATGGTGGAGTCTACGAGATGGAACTTACCCGAGCCGCTATCCATGCGTTTGCCACAGCGGTTAGTAAGTTGAAGCCTGAATTCATCGGTTCAGCTTATCAATCACTAGGGAAACGGATGCAGTTTAAAGCGAATGATTTTATGTCCACCCCCAATTTCTTATATCGAGTAGCGACCATTTTGTCTGTGAATACCACAGCGTTCATCATACCTGTATATCATGATGACTTGGTAACAATCAAAGGGTACTACCCGTTGTTGCCACAAAATGCTGAGGTGATGGAGCTGGATGGTGAGGTGTGGCTTAAATATTCATTCCCTAATGGAGATGTGACGGCTATCGAGTGGGACAAGGTTGGTATTCTCACACAATACCAATTCCAGAATGAGTTCTTCGGTGATGGTAACGGACCACTTCTCAATACATTGGCGCTCATGGATATGCAGAGACAGGGTATGATGGATGCAATACAACAGGCTCCTGTGATTCGATTTATGGCTCGACTTAATATGGATTTACATGACGATGACCTAAAAACACAGCGAGACGTGTTCACCAAACAGAACCTAAGCGCTGAAAACAAAACAGGAGTCATGATGTTTGACGCTAAATATACTGACGTTAAACAAATCGACAGTAAATCATACATCATTGATAAAGACCAAATGGCTCTCATCGAGAAGAACATCTATAACTATTTTGGGACAAGCGAAGCGATTCTACAAAATAAGTTCGATGAAGACACATGGAATGCGTACTACGAAGGTAAAGTTGAACCTTTCGCTATTCAGTTGGGTACGGCTATGACGAACATGACGTTCACCGATAACGAGGTCGCACACGGGAATCAAATCATGTTCACATCCAGTCGTCTACAATATGCTAGTAATCGTACAAAACTAGCGGTTTCAGTTCAGTTGTTTGATAGAGGTGTTCTATCAACCAACGACGTCATGGAGATATGGAACAAGAAGCCTGTACCTGACGGCGACCAACGATACATCCGAAAAGAGTACGGAAAGGTAGGTGAGGGTGAATATGCCTCAGAAAAACACGAGAGAATATCGGAATCTGACGGACTTGACAACGACGACGGATTCGACAAAACGTATTGATAGTGAATACTACGTCGAAGGTTACGCCGCGAAGTTCGCACCGTATGTTCTCGGTGAGAGTGACGGCGTTAAGATTTACGAACAACTCGACAGAGACGCTCTGAGTGGAGCTGATATGTCCGATGTGATTATGCTCTACGACCACGAAGGTAAAGTTGTCGCCCGAACCTCTAACGGTTCGCTCATCATCGAAGTTGATGATACTGGTATTTTCGTAGCCGCTGACTTAGGTGGTTCGATAGCCAGTCGTGAGTTGTATAGCGAAATTAATATCGGACTTGTCACAAAGATGTCTTGGTCATTCACAGTCGGCGATGAGGTATATGACCGCTCGTCCCGAACGCGGCTTATAAAACGTATTAAGAAAGTATATGACGTATCAGCCGTAAGTATTCCTGCAAATGACGATACAGACATCAATACCCGTTCTCTTGTGACTGGATTAGTCGAAGACGACCTAACAAGAGACGCGTCGGTGGAACGACGTAAAAAGGCTATGAAACTAAAAATCAGATTGTCAGAAGGAGATATGTAAAATGCCGAAAACATTGGACGAAATTCAGAAACGTATGGCTCAAATTGCAACAGAGGTTGACCATGAGGATGCAGACCTAGACAAGTTAGATGAAGAATTGACAGAACTGCGTTCGAAGCAGACTGTCATTTTGGACAAGGCTGAAAAGCGTAAGAAAATGCTTGAGGATATTGCTAACGACCCCAATGCAACAGTGTTGGAATCACAGAAAAAAGAGGAGCGAGGCGGCATGACGGATAAACTCGGAATTGACTCGGTTGAATACCGAAACGCATACCTGAAAACGCTTTTAGGTGAAGAACTAACAGATATTGAACAACGTGCGTACACTCACACGACAGCAAATTCAGGAGCCGTCGTACCAACAAAACTTGTGGATAAAATCTACTCAAATATGGAAGAAGCACACCCTTTGCTGAAAGACGTACAAGTTCTACGTACGGGTGCTGTGCTAACAATCGCGAAGCATGTATCCATTGATGCTGGTGATGCCAAAGAGGTCGCCGAAGGTGTAGCAAACGACGATGAGAAGAACACATTCGTCGATGTAACACTTGCTGGTAAGGATTTCTCTAAACATGTGGATTTCTCTTACCGTCTAGGTAAAATGTCCATTCCGGCGTTTGAGCAATACCTAGTGAATGAGATTGGTGAGCGTATCGGTTCAGCTATGACTCGTGACATTGTGGCTCAAATTTATAAAGACGTCAATGCCGCTAATAAGACAGATTCAGTGGATGCTGATGCGTTCAAAATCACAGACGTGTCAAAAACGCTTGCTAAACTAAAAGGTGCTGGTAAAGTATACGCGTACATGAACAGCACAACATTCTACGGTGATGTCACAACAATGGATAACGCTGATAACAGACTATCATTCGTACCTAATTACGAACAAGGCATCTCTGGTCAGTTGATTGGTAAAGGGATTAAACAAGAGGACGCATTAGCTGACGGTGTGATTCTATTTCTAGCTCCTGATAAATTCATCTACAACGTAGTGCAAGATGTTCTGATTGAGCGAGATAAAGACATCAAGAAGCACGTTCACACAATTGCTGGTTTCGCGATTGCCGAAGGTACACTGACTCACGACAAAGCGGCGGCTATCTTGTCTATCTTACCGCCTAAACCCTGATAATCCCGTAGCGTTACCTACGGGTATCGAGGTTAGACCAAAATCTAACAACTTGACGATTGGTAGTGCTGACCGAAAATTAACGGTTACGACGACACCACCAGACGCTACTATCGTAAATCAGGTGTGGGAGTCAGAGGATGAAATTGTAGCGAAAGTTATCATCAATGATGACGGAGTACCTTACCTCCGAGCTATCAGTTCGGGTGGAGTCATCATCTCACTAACAACACAGGGTGAAAACGGACCGATTACCGATTCAATTGGAGTAAACGTAACACCGTAATTGATTGGTGTGACTTATAACAGAATAGCCCCGCTATATCGGGGCTTTTGTTTTATACGAAAGCGAGGTGTTCTGAATGCTCGAAGATGTTAAGGTTGCCCTTCGTGTGACCGCACCTGAAATGAACGGAGAAGTCCAAGACCTGATTGATGCGGCGTTACTAGATTTAACGATTTCAGGTGTTGTGACCACATCCGAAGATGCACTTATCAAACGAGCTGTCATCTCATATTGTCGAGCGTACTTCGGTTACGATAATCCCGAAGCGGAACGGTTCGAGCATACCTACCGAACGCTTAGGCGAAAATTATCCGTGAGTGGTGATTATCGTGCGACATAGTGCTGTGATTTACCTACTGTCTAAAAAGATTGATTATGACGAGTTGGCTCAACCCATTATCACAAAGACTGAACGCATGGTATTCGCCAACCCAATGACTGTGAGTATGAAAGAGTTCTATGAAGCCGGAAACAGCGGAATTAATCCAGAGAAACAGTTCGAGATATACTCTTTCGAGTACAACGGTGAATCCACCTTGAAAAGCGATGGTACGGAGTATCGGATTGTCCGTACAGCCGGTAAAGGGGACAAGCTCAGGATTATCTGTGAGAGGGT
>Ga0134125_10001722_pt1 | contig 26662 bp, 17 predicted proteins | sample KB31751_FD_96464 | JGI IMG/M metagenome (GOLD analysis project Ga0134125, IMG submission 96464) | Terrestrial soil microbial communities with excess Nitrogen fertilizer from Kellogg Biological Station, Michigan, USA - KB3-175-1 | ecosystem: Environmental > Terrestrial > Soil > Unclassified ...
GCGACGCCGCCCCGCTGGCGGGCGCCATCAAGGGCACGATGCTCCAGGGCAAAACCTACGTCGTCGATTCGGATATTTATGTTAACGACGGCGATACGCTGATGATCCAGCCGGGCGTCACGCTCGACTTTCACAACGGTTCCGGTCTCGTGGTCCTCGGTTCGCTCTTCAGCGAGGGTACTCAGGCGCAACCCATCCATATGACGGTACTTGGCGTTACAAAGAACAACACGCCCGGCCTTTCCCTTACCCAGGACTCGGCCCACCTCGGATTGTGGCGCGGCATCATCGGCGGAACGAAATGCCCGTTCCTCGTGTTGAAATGGACCCATATCGATTTTGCCGGCAACGCGGAGGGGAATACCATCTCCGCGCTCAGCGAAGTGAACGAAAGCGCGGGCACCTCCTTCAATATCTTGTTCCAGAACCCCAACGGCTATTTCATCATGGAAGATTCCTGGGTGTACGGCGGCACCGATGATTGCACCCGGGTGTCGAACGGCAAGATCCATATCTTCCGGAACACCTATGAAAAATGCGGCGGCTCGGGCGGCGACTGCGTCAACGTAAAGGGTGGCACTGTCGGAACGATGGCCTACAATTTCTTTATCGGGACGGCCTACAACGGCCAGAAGGCGTCGAACAAAGGCCAGCCGGTCGGCGCGCCGCAGACGGACATCGTCATGTACAATAGCACGTTCATCAATGACGGTGCCCAGGTCGTGCCGGGGCAACGGGGTTCCACCATCGATTTCGAACAGGGGGCCAAGGGAGCCTTCTACAACAACCTTGCGGTCAATTGCCGCGTGGGCTATCGCGTCGTCAACAACCCCGTCGCCGACACCACCGACCTGAGCTATGGCTTCAACTACCAATATGCGGACTCGGCCGACGTCGCGGACAATTTCTTCACCTTCGGCCCCGTCTGCACTGTGCCGCAGCTGACCGACCTGCCCCTGCCATCCGGCTATCTCCCGTCGGGCTGGAACTATGAGAGCCCCGGCCAGGGCTCCTATGACGGCACGCAGGCGCTCGGGAAAATGAATCCGATGTTCGTCAATTTCCCGCTGCCCGCGGACAACCATGGCTTTTATCCGTGGCAGAATAACGCGGTTGGAACGTCGGATTTCCATCTGCAGCCGGGCTCGCCGTTGATCGGAAAGGGATACACCGGTGTCCAGCCGTTGACGGTCGTACCCGTCGACCCGGTCTATGGCGCCACGGAAGTCACGCCTCCCGGCGCCGACCTGGGTTGCTACCAGTCCAATGGCCGCGGCAACCAGCACTGACCGTTAGACCATGGAAAGACCACTGCATAAAAAAAGCATCGCCGTGTGGCGGTGCTTTTTCGCTCCCGGGGCATAATCCCCTTAAATCTTGCCCGAAGCACTATCCCCTTAAATGGTACGCTTTCGGCTGGACAAAGGCCCGGATACCCTGATAGGACAGCGTCGATCCCAGGCCCGAATGTTTCCGCCCCGACCAGGGCACGCTCGCGCTCACGCGGTCGCAGCAATTCCAATATACGGTCCCGGTATTCAACTTTTCCATCACCCGCTCGGCGCGCTCGTAGTCGGTCGAGTACACCGCGGCCGTCAGGCCGTATTCAGTATCGGCCATTAGCGCGACGGCTTCCGCATCGTCCTTCACACGCTGGATACCCACCACGGGGCCGAACGACTCTTCCATCATCAGCCGCATCCGGTGGTCGACATCCACCAGAACGGCGGGCTCCATAAAATAGCCGCGCCGGGCGATACGCCGGCCTCCAAACAATAATTTTGCCCCCTTGCCGACGGCATCTTCGATCTGCGCGGCCAGGAAATCCAGTTGCCCGGGGCGGCTCAACGGTCCGATATCCGTCCCGGCATCCAGCGGGTCGCCCACGACCATTTTCCGCAATTGCCCGGTGTAGGACCGGATAAAGCGGTCGGCGATCTTCTCGTGGACATATATCCGCTCGACCGCGCAGCAACTTTGACCATTGTTGTATACCACGCCTTCGAGCGCCGCCTCCGCGACCTTGTCGATATCCGCGACGTCGTCCATGACATAGAGCGGGTCCTTACCGCCCAATTCCAACTGGCACGGGACTAGCTTCCCCGCCACTTTTTCCGCGATCTGGCGTCCGGTACGGTAACTACCCGTAAAATAATAGCCGTTCAGCGGCAGGTCGAGCAGCAATTCGCCAGCCTTGCCCTTCCCGGCCACCAGTTGGAAAACGTCCTCCGGCACGCCGGCGAGGTGCAGAAGCCGCTGGATATGCATCCCCGTTAGCGTGGAATATTCCGAAGGCTTGTACAGCACGGCATTCCCGCCGATCAGCGCGGGGATAAAAACGTTCACGCCCACGAGATAGGGATAGTTCCATGCGGATATGTTCGCGACGACGCCGAGCGGCTCGTATCTTATCTTTTCACGGGTGGCCGCCTCCGTTACGACCCACTCCTCGGCGAGCCACCTGGCGGAATGGTCGAGAAAGAAGCTGATGCGGCCACGGGCGCCATTCAATTCGTTGTACGACTGCCGAAGGGGCTTCCCCGTTTCGGCGGTGAGGGTTTCCGCCAACAAAGCTTTTTCGCTGTCCAGCAATTCGTGGAACCGCCCGATGCAGTCAATGCGATCGGCCAGCCGTGTCGCCGCCCAACGGGGCTGACCCTGCCGCAAGAGCCTGTACTTCTCCGCTACCGATTCCGCGGTATCCTCCGGAACTTCCGCGATGATGGCCTCCGTAGCCGGGTTGACGATCTGCATAGTTGAAGTTTATTGGGGCCCGGTGCCCCTAAATATTAATTGAGACGAAATCGACCTATTTTACTTTTCGACACCTACGCGCCCCGCGTTGCGCCCAGCCTCCGCGATGAATCGGTCCCTGATCGCCCGATACAGAAATGCATCTTCGAACGAGTTGACCAGCATCCGTTCGGGATGCCACTGTACCGCCAGCAGGAACGGCCGCCCGTCCGGTTCGGCCCACTCGATCCCTTCGATCGTCCCATCCGCCGCGTGGCAATTGACGCGCAGGCCTTCCCCTAAGCGACCGACCGCCTGATGATGCGCGCTATTGACCTCACCCTGCAGTCTGCCTGCAGCGGCTGCCAGGACCGTCCCTCCTTCGATGCGCACGGCATGCTGTTTATCGAGGCCGGCATTGCTTTCATGTACCGCGTCGCCGCTGATCCCGAGGTCCTGCACGAGGTCTCCCTTCAGGGTGACGTTGATGAGTTGGAGCCCGCGGCAAACCCCCAGAACGGGTGATCCCCGTTCCCAGGCCATCCGGAGCACGGCCTGTTCGAACAGGTCCCTGTCCTTCTCCCAACCGCCGGCCGGCGACCGTTTGTATTCCCGGTCCCCGCCATACAGCGATGGATCGATGTCGATACCACCCGATAACACGAGGCCGTCGCAACCGGCCGCCTCATTCAAATTTCCCAGCGCCGCGGATAGCCTGATCACCTCGACGTCGTCTTTGGCATCGCCAGCGATCCACCGCACGTAATTCGCGTGTTTCCATTCCGTACCCGTATCCGTCAAGCCGATCTTTATCATAGCGCTTCCAAATAGAGACTTTTAAAATCATCCCTGGTCACCGGTTTGGGGTTGTTCGGATGCGCGAAATCCGCGAATGCCAAGTCCGCCAGCGTTTCAATATGTTCTTTCTTCACGCCGATATCCCGGAGGTTCACCGGGAGGCCGAGCTCGCGGTTCAGTGCGAACAACCGCTCCACGACCGCCTGGCCGGCATCGGGACCTGCCGCCCGGCCCGCACCCTCCCCTAGTCCCATCGCGGTCGCTATCCGCCGGAATTTCTCCTCGCAGCCCGCGATATTGTACCGCATCCCATAGGGCAAATTCACGGCATTGGCCAGGCCGTGGTGCGTGTCCAGCAGCGACGACAGCGGGTGCGCCAGCGAGTGCACGACGCCCAGACCCTTCTGAAACGCCACCGCGCCCATCAGCGAGCCCAACAACATCCGGCTCCTCGACGACAGATCGGGCCGGTGGACAGCCGTCGCCAGCGATTGATGGATCATTTCGATCCCCTGCAACGCGATCCCTTCACACATCGGGTGATACATTTTGGCGAGATAGGCTTCCAGGTTATGGGTTAGGGCATCCATTCCTGTCGCGGCGGTAACGAATGGCGGCAGCTCCATCGTCAGCATCGGATCGGCGAATACGATCTTCGCCAGTAGCTTGGGCGAAAACAGGATGCGCTTCCGGTGCGTATCGTCCTCGGAGATGATCGCGCTGCGACCGACCTCGCTCCCTGTTCCCGCAGTCGTCGGCACCGTGATGAAATAAGGAACCTCTTCCGTCACATATTGATCGCCGCCGATCAGGTCGTCATAGTCAAAGAGGTCCCGGCGGTGATGGACCCGCAGGACGACCCCCCGCGCCACATCCATGGCGGCCCCGCCGCCGATCCCGACGACACAATCCGCGTCCGCTTGCGCGAACGCATCTCCGCCGCGCAGGACGTCCGACTTCACCGGGTTCCTGTGTATGTCGAAGAAGACGGCTGCAGCGATCTTTTTTGCCTCCAACGTCCGCAGGATATCGCGGAAAAAACCAAGCCCGGCGACGACCGGGTCCGTCACGACCAGGGGCCTGCTCAGTCCGTTAGCCTTCAGATGCTCCGGCAGCTCGCCGATAGTTCCCGCCCCAAACCTGATGACGGTCGGAAAATTGTACTGTCTGATGGTCGTAAAATCCGTCATATGATCTCGAAATACCTTTTCATTTCCCAATCGGTCACCACCCGGCCGAACTGCCGCCATTCCCATTCACGGGTCCGCACAAAATGGTCCGTAAAGGCTTCGCCGAATAATTCGCGCGCCACCACTGATTCTTTCATGGCCCGTGTGGCTTCCTGGAGGTTACGCGGCAGGACGCCGTTCGACTTATCCTGGTAGCCGCTCCCTTTCGTGGCCGCCACCCGCAGCGGCAGCCGGTGCCGGATGCCATACAACCCCGCCGCCAGGCAAGCCGCCATCGCGAGGTAGGGATTCGCATCGGACCCCACGACCCTCGTCTCCAGCCTCGTCGACGCGGCGCTTCCCGGCAAGGCCCTCAACGCCGTGGTGCGGTTGTCCACGGCCCAGGTCAGCGTCGTCGGCGCCCACGCGCCTTCCACCAGTCGTTTGTAGCTGTTCACGGTAGGCGCCAGCATCGGCAGGATATGCGGCAGACAAAAAAGCTGCCCCGCCATATATTGCTCCATCAACAAACTCATGCCCGTCGCGGTTCCCGGATCATGGAACAAATTTCCTTCGCCCGCCGAAGCTTTAGCGTAGGCTGGGCCTTCGCCCGCCGAAGCTTTAGCGAAGGCGGACCACAGACTCTGGTGCACATGCCCGCTGCAACCCGGTAACGTCTCGCTCACCTTCGCCATGAAGGTCGGCAGCACCCCATGCCGGTACGCGATCTCCTTCACGCCGGATTTAAACAGGACCGCGCGGTCGGCCGCCTCCAACGCATCCGAGTAAAGGATCGCCGCCTCGTATACGCCGGGCCCGGTCTCCGTATGCAGCCCTTCCAGCGGCACGCCGAATTGTTTCAAACCATCGAACAGCGCCTGGAAATAATCGCTGCGCTGCGAGGCCCGCAGGATGGAATAGCCAAACATTCCAGAAGTCAACGGTCTCAGCCCGTCAAAACTCCGCCGGGAGGGATCATCCGACGCCGCTATAAAATTGAACCACTCGAATTCCTGGGAAAATTGCGCGGCATAACCCGCCGCCGCGGCCTGGCCGATAATCGTCCTGAGCAATCCGCGCGGACAGACCGGCAGCGGTTCTCCGGCCGCCGTACGGAAATCGGCGAGGAAGAAGGGCAGGCCGCCCTCCCACGGCACGCGCCTGAAACTGCCCGCGTCCACAACCGCCAGCGCATCGGGATACCCGGTATGCCAGCCGGTGAACCCACCGTTGTCGTAGGCCTGGTCCCCCGCATCCCAGCCAAAGACCACATCACAGAACCCAAACCCTTTTTCTGCGATCGACCGGAACTTCTCCAGGCTGATCACCTTTCCGCGCAATATCCCGTCGATATCCGTGACCGCCAGTTTGACCTTTTCCGCCTTTAAGGCTTCCAGCTGATGGATCACATCAGCGATTGCTACCTGGTTGCTCATACGCGAGAAGGGGTTTGACGTTAAAATGAAACCAAATATAGGCCAGGCCGAGAACCGAGAAATAAATGGCCGCTAAAATAATATTGAGGCAGATCAGCGCAACCAGGCAGGCCAGCGCGACCACCAGCGCGATCACGGGCGTCGCGGGATACCCCGGCGTGCGGTACGGCCGCTCCAGCTCCGGCTCTTTCCGGCGCAGGGCCAGTACGGTCACCATGCCAAAGACATACAGCGTGACGGCGCCAAGGGTGGAAATAGTGATGATCTGATCGGTCTTTCCCGAGAGCAGGGCGATGATGCCCACCAGCATGTTGGCCAGCAGGGCGAACACCGGTGTCTTCCGGCGCGGGTGGATGCGGCCCAGGGCCGGCGGCAGATATCTGGCGCGCCCGAATTCCAGCGTCGCCCTTCCGGCGGCGAGGATGATCCCGTGGAAACTCGCGATCAACCCCATCAGGCCGATGGTGACCAGCAAATGATAGATGAGCCCGCTCGTCCCGGTGATCCTCGACAGCGCCAGCGGCAGGGGGCTGTCCGAAGCCGCCGCTCCCGGTGTGGGATATACGATCGCTTCCCAGCCGGCCACCCCGGTCGAAGCCAAAAAGACGATCACGCAAAGCACGATCAGCGTCGCCAGCGCGGATCCGAAACCCAACGGAATGTTGCGCCGCGGATTGACCGCCTCCTCCGCGACATTAGCGAGCCCTTCCAGCCCGAGGAAGAACCAGATCGCGAAGGGCACCGAAGCCCACACGCCCATCCAGCCATTCGGGAAGGCGTTTTGCGTTACGTGCCGCCAGGAGAAATGGGGGAACGCCACCCCGCAGAACAACAGCAGCTCAAAGACGGCGACCATCGTTACCGCCAGCTCGAAGCCGGCCGCCGCGCGAACGCCGTAGATATTGAGCGCCGTGAAGATCACGTAGGCGCCGACGCCGATCTGCCTGGCGCCAAGACCGGGAAAGAATAAGTGGAAATAAGCGCCGATGGCAGCCGCGATCGCCGGCGGCGCAAACAGGAACTCGATCAGTTGCGCGGCGCCGGCAACAAAACCCCAGTCCCTGTTGAGTCCCCGCGTCGCATAATCGAATACGCCGCCCGCCTTGGGTATCGCGCAGGCCAGCTCGGCATACGAGAACGTGAAGGTGACGTATAAGAGGACCGCGCCAAGCGTTGCGATCGCAAGCCCGAGGGTCCCGCCCTGCGGCAAGCCCAGGTTCCAGCCGAAATACATGCCGGAGATCACGTATCCCACGCCCAGGCCCCACAGCATCCACGGCCCGAGGCTTCGCGAAAGAGAAGTCATTCCCCAAGATACCGAATATTGTCGGGGAATGCGCCGCTGCGATCCGGCCCGTTATCTCATCGGCTGAACAGCCACATGAATTGATTCGAGTTGCCGCTGATCAGCAACCCGCCTCCATCCGTAATCGTCAGCGGCAGGGCGTAAGTATGCGTGGCCGGGAAGGCCGGCAGGTTGACCGAGATCGCAAGCCTGCCGATCCTGTGCCCCGCGGGAATGGTGACAGAATTACCCGGCATCGAATACAGACCGGCGGGCAACAACGTATAGCTCGTACCGTTCGCCGAATTGAAGGCGCCGAGCTGGGCAGTGTCGACGCTCACGGTGATCGTATACGCCTTATTCAGCACCTGCGGGCTCGCGATCACCAGCCCGACCGCGGTATCCGCGACCGGAGACCCGGCGGTATCCCCTTCGAAAGCAAAGGGGCCATAGTCGCCGTTGGCCGGACTAAGCCCGAATTCGATCAGCGGCGCCGTGTTGCTGACATCCATATAAGCGTTGTCTTTCAGACAGCCGGTCAGGCCGACGACGAAGGCGGGAATGCAAACAAAAATGAAAAGCTTTTTCCAGGACATATATGAGATGTTTTATGGTTGAGCCCAGAAAATGGGCGTATAGATATCGGCAGAGGTTTGGTTCTGCGCGTTTACGTTCGTGGGGTTCTGCGTGTATTCCGTTTCCGGGTAAAGCAATCGCTGGGGTATGGGGGCCCCCGGGGCGCCCTGCGAGGGCTGGGCGATAAAGGGATAACCCGTGCGGCGGTAGTCGCAATAGGCCTCCAGCCCGTCCGTGACGCATTCGGCTATCCACTTCTGATACAGGATAGTTTGCAGCTTGTTGGCGGAGCTGGCGAAATTGACGAGTCCGTTGGTCGTGCCCGCCATATAGCCGTCCGCCGCGGCAACGGCATTCGTAACACCCAGGAAATTGAACGAGGCTTCTACCCCCTGCTGGTACAAAGCCGCCGCGCTCCCGGCGCTGAGCAAGCCTCGCTGGACAGCCTCCGCCTGCATGAACAGCGACGTGGCGGCCAGCATGATCACGCCCGGCTGAGCGGGGCTCTTCAGAAGGGCCGGCCCAAAAGAGCTTGTATTGCTGGCGACGTTGAAGGTGTTGTTCCCCAACGGCTCTCCGCCGATCCCGCCCGCTCCGCTCTTGGCATAGTAATAGCCGACCCGCGGGTCGCCCGTGGAATCGAGGAAATCGATCATGACCTGGCTGGCGCAAAAGGAGTTGTTGTTCTGCGAACCGGGACCATAGTCGTTCCAGAAGGGATTTTGTTTCGTGGGCAGACTGGAGAACCCCGGTTGCACCAGCGCGTCCACCGTAAGAAAGCCGCTTCCCTGCTGCTCGATCTTCGCGATTTCGGCAGCGACATAGGTCTGATCGCCGTTGGGTACCTGCCGCAGCAGGATGCGCAGTTTTACCGTATTGGCGAATTGCTGCCATAAGGTCTTATTGCCGCCGAACATCACATCGGCGCTGTCATCGCCGGAGGGTTGCGACGCCGCGATTTCCGTCAACGCAGTGTCCAACTGCAGGATCAGGTCTTTGTAGATCGTCCCGGCGTCGTCATACGCCGGGGTCAGCGTGAGCAGCGGCTGCTCCGCCTGCGAGTAGGGGATATTTCCGAACTGGTCCACGAGATCCTGGAACAACATGACGCGCATCACCCTGGCCGCCCCCGGCAGGATCGAACCGGACGAACTGTTGCCGATCACAAAATTGAAATCGTAGATGTTGTGGTACAATGACCCCCAGATCCCGTCGCTGAAGTTGTTGTTCGGCTGGAAATCTTCCACTTCCTGCTGACTACCCGAGGAGGCCCATCCGTTGTTGCGTGAAAAATACTGCATCCACTCGTTCGCGTAATCATAATTGTCGGCGGCATTGTACAGGTTGACACCCGCCTTGTTGTTGACGTCCTCGACGAGGGCGCCTGCGAAGAAATCCTTCCCCTTGAGCTGGCTGCTTGGGGTCCCGTTCGGATCGTTGCTGTTCGTGTTCAGTTTTTTTGTACAGGAACCGGCCAAAAGCGATCCGCTGACGACGAAAAGGAAAAGCGTATTGTATTGTATTAACATAGTTGCTGCTTTTTGTTTTTAATGCGCGCAAAAGTTCGTCCTTGCGGACACGCCGTTTCCCGCGGCTAAAAAATGGTCGCCCGGATCGAAGCGCTGAGAATTCGGGTGGGCGGGGTCTGGTATTCTGTCGTATAACCCACCGCGTTTCCAGCGGCATTCGTGCTGAACTCGGGATCGCTGAGATTGTTGGTCTTTGGCCGCCACATGAAAAGATTCCTGCCGATCAGGCTGACGTCGAGCCGCTTCAGCACTTCCTGCTTGCCCAACATCCGGATGGGGACCTCATACGTGAGCGCCACCTCGCGCAACTTCCAGAAGTCGGCGCTGGTGACATACGGCATCCCCGCCTGGTTGTAGAAATTGGCCCACCAAAGGATGGGCGTCGGCAGACCCGCGAAACTGGTAACAGGTATATTGGTGTTGGGAACATACCCGTTCCCCGATTTGATCACCGAATTCGGGATGACGAAGGCCTGCCGGTTGGTGGCGTCGCCGGTATAGATCCCCGTAAAGTCCATCACGTTCCCCTCTTCGTTGAGGATCTTGGCGCCGCCCCTGTAGTCGAAGACGGCTTTCAGCGTCAGTCCCTTGTAGCTGACAGAAGGCGACAGGCCCAAAAAGTAGTGGTAGTTGGCATCCCCCGCATCGACGGGATTCGGGTTGAGGCTGGGCAGTCCCGATGCCGCATCCACGATGATCCTGCCTTTCGGGTCCCTCGCGAAATCCGTCACCTTGATCTGCGGATAGGATTTGCCCGCGATGGCGTAGATGCCGCCCAGGACCACCTGCCCGAAATTGATCTGGTCGAGCTCGGCGGCGCCGCCGGCTATATCGACCACCCTGGAATTCTGGTAGCTGAAATTGCCCGAGAGATCGAACCGGAAGTTGCGCGTGTGGAAAACGGGATTGAGGCTGAGGTCTACCTCCACGCCATAGTTGTTGATCTTTCCCGCATTCGTCAGGTATGCGGTGATACCCGTGGCCGTCGAAGCCTGCAAAGGAATGGTCTGGTTCGTGGACTGCTGGTCATAATAATTCACTTCCAGGTTGATCCTGTTCTTCAGCAAACCCAGTTGGAACCCGATCTCTTCGGACTGTGTCTTCTCCGGCTTCAGCCCGCTCTGCACCAGCGTGCCGTTCTGCGCGTAACCGTTGACATTGCCAAAGGGGAAGCCCGGGATCACCGCGGCCACGGGAGAGATCGCATAGGCGCCGAAATTGGGTTGCAGGTAGGTATATCCGCCCGGCACATTGTTGTTCTGCGTCCCGGCGCCGATATTGCCCATGACCCCAAGCCGGGTATACCCGTCCAGGCTGACATTACCGGTACCGGCATAGCCCAGCCGAACCTTCAGGAAACTGATCGTATTGCTGTTCTGCAGAAAATGCAGCCGGTCGCTCAGTACCGCACTCAGGTCGACGGACGGATAGCTGAAACTCCGGTTTCCCGGCGCGAGGATGGAAGTCCAGTCATTTCGGAAACTGCCATGCAGGAACAACCAGTTGTCATATCCGACGGTCAGATCGGCATAGGCGCTCTGGTCATATCGTTTATAGGAAAATACCACATCGGCGCTTCCATCGGAATGCAGGGTTTTGGAAGGAAAGGCCGGAATAAAATTGGCCCCGACCACGTTCTCGTAATAGATCTGGTTGGAATACCAGTCGCCCCAACTCGTGCGCACGCGGTAATTGCCGCCAACAACCAGGTTGAACTTGAAATTTCCATACTTTTTGATCGCCGTCAGGAAAACATCCGTGTTTTCATCGTCGTAGTGGGCCTTGACCGTTTCGCGCTGGACGCCCGGATTGTTCCCCGGAAAATTCGCCAGGCCGCCGTTGTTCCAGAGTCCCCCGCCGCTGGGGCCCAGCAGCCAGGACGGGAAGGTGATGCTGTCTATATAGGAAGGCGCGTTCTCCGACGTCCGGCTGTATCCCGTTCGTCCCGTCACGCTCAGCCAGTCGTTGATCTTATAGCTCAGGTTCACGTAGCTCAGCAACTGGTCCTGGCTGCTTTTCGAGCGCGAATGGAAAATATTCCACCAGGGGTTGGGCGCGTAGGCGTTGACAAAACCCTGGTTGTTCTGAAACAGGTTGATGTCTTTGATCGATTTCAGGTCGGTGCTCGCCAATTGATTCATGACGAGATAATAGACCGGCCGGTACTGGTAATACGAGTTCCCCGCGATATTGGTACTGACATTATAGAAGCTACCCCCGATCTGGGCCGTCAGCCTGCCCCAGGAGTAGTTCGCGTTGATCCGGCCGCCGTTGCGCTGGTACTTGTCGTACGGGACGATCCCCTGCTTTGTCGTATGATCGCCCGAAAAGTATACGCCGCCCCGCTTGCCCGCTACGCTGCCCGAGAGCTCATTCTGATCGCCGATCCCTGTCTGGAAGAAGTCCTTCCTGCCGTTGGGGACCGCCCGGAACGGGGTGAAATACCATTTCCCGTTCTGATCGACGCCGATGGGGATCTGGCTATCGTGGAAATCGAGCGAGTTATAGGCAATACCGTAGGATTCATTCTCGAAGGGCACCGTGTTGGCCGTTCCTGACAGCGGGTCCACAAAGTAAATAATACCTCCCGTTGCCGGGTTGACCGTGGAGCCTCCTTCGCCGCCGTACCCACTGTACTCGGTCTGCAACGACGGGAAATAGCTGATGCTCTCCGCGCTGACCGTATTCTGATAGGTCAGCGAGAATTTCCCTTTGCCCTTCCTGGTGGTGATCAGCATCACGCCGTTGGAGGCCGCCATGCCGTACAGGGCCGCGGCATTGGAACCCTTCAGGATGGTAATGTCTTCGATGTCATTGGGGTTGATGTTGGCGAGGTATTGCTGGTCCACGGGGATCCCGTCGACGACGATCAACGCCTCGTTGTTGCCCTCGATGCTCCTGCTCCCCCTGAACGTGACCTTCACCTGCGGGTTCACCCCGTTGTCTGCCAGCCGGATATCCACCCCGGACACCTTGGCCGCGAGACCGGTCGCCGGATTTACCACAGCCGCCTGGTTGAGCTCCGCCGTCTTGATCTGAGCCGTGGCATACCCAAGCTCCCTCGCCTGCCGGCGAATACCCAACGCCGTTGTGACGACCACTTCCGATAAATTCTGTGAAACGCGCGTGACGACGACATTCGCCAGGGCGCCGGATACCGGGACCGCCACCTCTTTCCTGGCAACGCCCGAAGCGGTGATCACCAGGAAATCCCCCGGCGAGGCCTTTATCCTGAAATTCCCGTCCGCATCGGCGACCGAAGTGACCTTCGATCCCCTGACCTGCACGGTGGCATAAGAAACGGGGGCCCCTGCATCATCGACGATCTTGCCGGCGACCTCCCTGACCTGGGCGCTCGCGGAAACGACCAGGCCCAGCCAAATACTCAATAGGAGCAACAATTTTCGCATAGTTGACAGTTTTATTAAATGAAGTGAAACGAAAGCCCCTGTGTGTAGATGTTAAGAGATCTGCGTCGGTACCGAAGGAGTAAACAATTCCGGTAAGACAACAAAATCGACCGGATGTATATCGGGAACGCCGGGTTTGTAACTGAAGCTGGAAAATTAAAGTCCGAAGCAAGGAAACCCAGGACTAAAAAAAAGCAGGTGGTAGAAACCACCTGCGGGTCACATGAGAAAACTTCTAGAGACAGCTGTACAAAACCGGGGAGCTGCCTCTAAAAAATATATTCCCCCGGGGGAAATTCGTTGACAAATTAGTCGCCCCAAAATAAATACATTTTCGCGGCAGTGACGAACAAACTAACTCAAACGGGAAATTTCCTTTCCAAAAGGCCGTTTTCGGCTGACCAATGGCCGGGATGACCAATGGGCGACCAACCACTCACCACGCGTGAGCGCTTTTACAATAAATTAACTTTTTTATTACATTACAATTGAATTACTTTCCGTTATTCCGATTCTACTACCATCCAACGAACTTTTCCCGATTCTTTAACACAACCGATCAGGCCGCTAAAAGGCCTAACGCTGCTATGAACCATCACTCGGTCCTGCGCGACGGGACAGTCCGATTAATAGGCATACCTGCTTTGGGCGTGCTTATCCCCAACCTCTCCGGGTTGATCACCAACCGCCATTATAAGTCTATTGAATTAGTAGGCAACTATTTATACTTTATAACGGTCCTTTTTCTCGTCTGGGAAGGCAATATCCGTCTGATGTATTTTGTCCGTGAAAAATATCCCTGGACCCGCGGAGCGTATCACAAGATCATCATCGCCCTCTTCCTGGTGAACGTCATTTATTCTGCGGTCATTTCCGCCCTCTTGCTCAAAGCCTGGCGCCTTTGGTCGCGGGAATCGCAGGACGACAACGCGCCGCTCGTCAATGCGGTCTTCCTGATCGTCATCGCGGCCTGCTTCATCGCCAATATCTACGAGATCTTTTTCCTTAACAGGGAAAAAGAGCAGAACGAGTCGCGCGTGGAACAATTGAACATCGCCAAGGTTCAGGCGGAACTCGAGGCCCTGAAGAACCAGATCGATCCGCATTTTATCTTCAATTCCCTCAACACCCTGTCCTTCCTGATCACCCGGGACCCCAAAAGCGCCCGCCGGTACAACGACACGCTCGCGCTCGTGTATCGCTATATCCTTGGCAACCGCGACAGGGACCTCGTCCTGCTGCGGGAAGAGATCGATTTTATCGGTAACTATTTTTACCTGTTGAAGATCCGGTTCGCGGAAGCGATCAGCATGGTCATCGAGATCACCGACCTGTCGTCGGAAAATTTCCTCATTCCCCCGATCTCGATGCAGACGTTGATCGAGAACGCCATTAAGCACAACGAGTTCAGCGAGGCCACGCCCCTGACCATCTCAGTATCGATCTCGTCGGATTACGTCATCGTGAGCAATATCATGAAACGCGTGACCGGGCCGCAGTCCAGTTCCAAGATCGGGCTTCGCAACCTCGACAACAGGTACAAGCTCATCACGAAACGCAACATCATCATCGAAAATAATTTTGAATCCTTTACTGTGAAATTACCGATCATCCGATTCTGACAACATTACCGGAAAAAATTGCAACATTTGTCCCGATCAAACGTCATATTAGATCAACAAAACGACCTCCGATGAAAGTCCTGATCGTTGAAGATGAACATCCCGCGTTTTGCAACCTGGCAGAAGAATTGCATGTCCTGGACGAGAATATCGAAGTAGTGGCCGGTTGCGCCACGGTGGAGGAGTCCGTTCGCTGGCTGCACGCCAATCCACAGCCCGATCTGATCTTTATGGATGTCCAGCTCTCGGACGGCCTTTCTTTCAACATCTTCAAAACTGGAAAAGTCACCTGCCCCGTCATCTTTACGACCGCTTATAATAAATATCTCACCGAAGCATTTCAGTTCAGCAGCATCGATTACCTGCTCAAACCCATCAGCCATGACCGGCTCTGCAACGCCATCCAGAAATACCATACGCTTCGGGCGCATTTCGTGGGCGCGCAGGAACACGGCGATCATCCCGCTATCGCAGAATTCACGGGCAGGCAAGACCGCAAACGCTCCCGCATCCTCGTCCGGAAGGGGGCGGAATTCCAGACGGTCCGCATCGAAGACGCCGGCTATTTCTTCACGGAACACAAGCTCATCTTCCTCGTCGACAAGGAGAACAGGAAATACATGGCCGAAAAGAGCAACCTGAGCGAACTGGAGGAAGAGCTCGATCGCAACCTTTTCTATCGCGCCAACCGGAAATACATTATCAACGCTAATTATATCAAGCGCTTCAAACCCCTTGAAAAGAGCAAGATCAGCGTCGAACTCACCTTGCCCGTCAACGAGGAGATCATCATCAGCCAGGAAAACTCCGCTTCCTTTAAAAAGTGGATCGGCGAAAGTTAGGAAAGATCGCCGGCGAAAGCCGCCAAAGACGGCCGCCGAAAGCTAGAAATGCAGGTAGAACGCAGTCCCGACACCTTCGACCGACTGCACCTGGATATTTCCTTTGTGGAGCAACAGGATCTGTTTGCACAGGCTCAGCCCGATGCCGCTCCCGTTCTTTTTGGTGCTGAAGAAAGGGATAAAGATATTTTCCATCACTTCGGGCGACATGCCCATGCCGTTGTCCGCCACCTTGATCACCGGCCTGCCACTGCCCGCCGCGTTCGCCGAAAGCGTGATCTGCGGTTGCGCGCGGTCCTTCACCGCCTCGATGGCATTCACCACGAGATTGATCAGCACCTGCTCGATCAGGTTGGTGTCCGCCTCGAGGGAAAGGTCGGGATCGATCAGCAGGATCTCAAGTTCGATACGCTTTTGATCCAGCGTGGGTTGCATCAAATGATGCAGATTTTCGAACAGGTCGCGGGCGAACACCTTTTTCAGGTTCAGCGTAGTGATCTTGTTGAGGTTCCGATAGGTTTCGGCAAATTTCAGCAAGCCTTCGCTGCGCCGCCGGATCGTCCCGATGCCCAACTCCAGGTCTTCGAAGGCGCCGGGCTGGTCTTCCAGCATCGTCGAGGTCTCCTGCAGGCGGTGCAACATCGTCTCCGCCAGCGAGGAGATCGGCGCGACGGAATTCATGATCTCATGCGTCATGACGCTGAGCAGCTTTTGCCACGCCTTTGCCTCGGTCTCGTCCAGGGCTTCGTTCACGTCCTGGAAAGCGATCAGCTTGTATACCCGGCTGTCGGTCTGAAAGGCCGTCGCCGCCATGAGGGTCTTGAAAACGTTCTTGTCCTTCGTCAGCGTGATGATCTTGCTGTCGCCCGGCCGCAGGTTGAGGATCTCCTGGTAAAGGGCCGCATCCCTGCGCTCCAGGCTCGATATCGTTTTCAGATAAGGTACGCCCAGCATGTTCTTGAAGGACTCGTTCATCCACCCGATCTCCCCGCTCCTGTGTTCGTAGGAAAGAATGCCCGTGTTCACGAGCTCGAGGATCTTTTGCAGGTACTGGTACTGCGTCTCCTTCTCCCGGCTGATCAGCTTGAAGGTCGAATTGATCTCGTTGAAGCCTTGCCGCAGCGACTGCAGTTCCACCGGGGCTTCCTTGACGTCGAAATACCGCGAGAAATCCCGGTAGTGGATCGATTCCACGAACTGCTCCACCTCCAGCTGCGCCTTGCGGTGGAAATTGTAAAAATCCACCAATTGCAGGCTGATGATCAGCAGCAGGAAAACAAGATAGGGGTACTCGCCCCGGATCAACAGGTAAGAGGCCCCGGTGAGGGTGACAAAGAGGGCCGCGACCCGCAGCAATATCCTTTCCTGGTAACGTTTGAATACCATCTAAATATCATATTTACTCAATCGCCTGTAAAGCGCCGTCCGCGTCAGACCCAGTTCCTTGGCCGCCTTCGAAATATTGCCGTTGTGCTTTTCGATGACCTTGAGGATCGCATTCTTCTCGATCGTACTGAGCTTGAGCTCCTGCGGCTCGTCCGTCTGCACGGGCGCCGATTCGATGGGCGAAAAGATCAGGTCCTTGGCCTGCAGGACGTCCCCCTCGGCCATGATGACGGCCCGCTCGATCGTATATTGAAGCTCGCGGACGTTGCCGGGGAAATGATAGGACTTCAGCTTTTCCGCCGCGCGCGCGTCGAAATCATGCTGCGGCTTCATGTATTTGTTCGTATATATCTTGTCGAAATGCCGGGCCAGCAACAGGATGTCATCCTCCCTTTTCCGCAACGGCGGCACCATGATCTCGACCGTATTGATGCGGTAGATCAGGTCCTTCCGGAACCGGTTTTCGTTGGCCAGCTCGGCAAGCGGCACATTCGTCGCGCAGATCAGCCGGATGTCGATCGGCGCGGCCTGGTTCGAACCCAGCCGGGTGACCTGACGGTTCTGCAACACCGACAGCAGCTTTGCCTGCTGGTGCAACGAGATATTGCCGATCTCGTCGAGGAACAGCGTGCCGCCGTTCCCGGCTTCAAAACGGCCCATCCTGTCCTCCCGCGCATCGGTAAACGCGCCTTTCTTGTGCCCGAACAACTCGCTTTCGAAGAGGGTTTCGGTCAAAGCCCCCACGTCCACCTTGATATAAGGCTTTTCCGCCCGCAGGGAATGTTGATGTATTGCCTTGGCGATCAAATCCTTACCCGTTCCGTTCTCGCCCAGGATCAGGATGTTGGCGTCCGTGGGCCCTATCTTTTGGACCTTGAAGAACACGTCCCGCATGATCTCCGACTCGCCCAGCAGTTCTGTCCCGATCACCGAATCCATGTCGGCGCCTGCCTTTTTCGGGTCGTTCCGCCTCAACGCTTCCTTGATCGTCGCGATCAGCCGTTCGTTGTGCCAGGGCTTCACCACAAAATCGCTGGCGCCCTCCTTTAAGGACCTGACCGCCAAGTCGATGTCTCCATATGCCGTGATCATGATCACCGCCGCGGCAGACCCGAATTCCTTGATCTTCCGCAGCCAGAACAGCCCTTCGTTACCCGTATTGATCGAGCTGTTGAAATTCATATCCAGCAGGATCAGGTCAAAGCTGCGTTTGGACAAGATCGACCGCATGTTCTCCGGATTCTTCTCCGTGACCACGTCCGCCGCTTCCGTTTTTAACAATAATCTAACAGCCGTCAGCACATCCGGATCGTCATCGATGACCAATATCGAGGCATTCTTGAGATTCATAAAAAATATAAAGTTTTAGATGCAACGTCCGAACACTACAAGCATACCTTAAATGTAAACTTATGGCAATTAAATTTTTACGCAAATTCGGTAAAAAGGGCGACTGTATCAAAACCGGACAGTTCTTGTATCAAAAATGAACTATACCGGCTCCATTTCGGCTATAATAAATTGTAAATCATCCATCTCGCATTCTGGCATGTTGTTGATAGATTAGCGATTGGAATTTTCTCATGTGTGTAATTCTCCCGGTATCTTTATATCGGGAGATTTTAAACCGAAATCAACAAAACATAAAAAATCTGTAATTGTGGTAGACATTGCTAGACCTAAAAAGAAATGGGGGGCGAAACGGTTGATGACGATCGGGGGGATACTGGCCCTGGTGCTGCTGATTTTCTCTGCTTTTTATTTTACGCGCGGCGGGAACAAACTGAACGTCGATCTCGACCGCATCACCATAAGCGAAGTAAAGCAGGACAAGTTCAAGGAATCCATCCCGGTCAACGGCACGGTCATGCCGCTGCATACCTTGTATATCAACACGACCGACGGCGGCACGGTGGAGGATCGTTACGTGGAAGACGGAGCGATCCTGAAAAAGGGCGACCCGATCCTGAAACTCGGCAATATAGAGGTCGAGTATAATATGGCCAACCAGGCGAACACGGTTTCGCAGACCCTGGCCTCGATCCAGCTGGCCAAGGTCAACGCCGAGCAGAATTCGGTGTCGAAATTGAACACGATGGCCGACTACATGCAACAATTCGCCGAAGCCGAGCGAATATATAATGTGGACAAGAAATTATATGCCGCGCATGTCATCGGTTCGCAGGAATACCAGACGGCCGTGAACAACTACACCTACCTGAAACAAAAGGTGGACCTGCAGCGGCAGATCCTGCACCAGGACACGCTGTCCCGCGAGGCGCAGGAGAAACAGGATCAGGAATCCTACCAGCGCGCGCAGGCGACGCTGAAGATCATGCAGGAAAAGGTGAACAGCCTGATCGTCCGGGCGCCCATCAACGGACAGATCACCTCGCTGGACGCCGAGATCGGCCAGACCAAGACGCCGGGCTATGCCCTGGCCCAGATCGACGAGCTGGACGGCTTCAAGGTCAGGTTGCAGGACGTGGACGAACACTATATCAACCGCGTCTTCACCGGCCAGACGGGGACCTTTGACTATAACGGCCAGACCTATACCCTGAAGATCACGCAGGTGTTCGCCGCGATCGTCAACAGCAGGTTCCAGGTCGACATGCATTTCGTCGGAAAAGTTCCCGACGGGCTCCGCAAGGGCCAGACCCTGCAGGTGACACTGGCGCTAAGCGATGAGCGCACGTCCATCCTCGTCCCCAAGGGTGGCTTCTTCCAGCAAACCGGCGGGAACTGGATCTTCAAGGTCAGCGACGATGGTACGCGGGCCTACAAGGTGGATATCCAGTTGGGCCAGCAGAACCCCGACTATTATGAGGTCCTGAGCGGCCTGAAGCCGGGCGACAAGGTCATCACTTCCAGCTATGAGAATTATACGAATATGCAGGAACTGGTCTTAAAAAAATAATGTAACATCCGGCATGCATTTGCCGTCAAAAGGTTGATAAAACACTCGTTATGAAAAGTAAATTCCTGTACGCCCTGGGCCTGCTGCTTTGCCTGAGCACCGTGGCCTCCTCCAACGACTGCGCCAGCCTCTGGTGCCGCGCCACCGGGAAATCGGGGCCCCGGCATGACACGGTTAAACGGGAAGCGGCCAGGCACGGGTCCGCGGTACCCGAACCGGCTCCGGCGCAGGAAAATCACGTTTTCCTTCATACCTTCATCAAATTGCTATATATCTAAATTCAACGCATCACTTAAACAGCTCTCACTATGATCAAGATTACGGAACTCCAAAAAACCTACCGCACGGAAGAGGTGGAAACGATCGCCCTCAATAAGCTCAGCTTCGAGGTAAAGGAAGGCGAGTTCGTTTCCGTTATGGGCCCGTCAGGCTGCGGCAAATCGACGCTCCTGAACATCCTCGGCCTGCTCGACGATCCCGATGGCGGCAGCTTTTTGTTCAACGGCACGGAAGTCGCCCACTTCAACGAAAGGAAACGTGCCGACCTCCGCAAGCGGAATATCGGCTTCGTGTTCCAGAGTTTCAACCTGATCGATGAGCTGACCGTTTTCGAGAATGTCGAATTACCCCTCATTTACCTCGGCGTAAAAGGTCCCGAAAGGAAACAACGCGTCGAAGTCGTCCTCGACAAGATGCAGATCATGCACCGCCGCAACCACTACCCACAACAATTGTCCGGCGGTCAGCAACAGCGCGTCGCCGTCGCCCGGGCCGTCGTCAACAATCCGAAGCTGATCCTGGCGGACGAACCGACCGGTAACCTCGACTCGTCGAACGGCAACGAGGTCATGCAATTGCTGACCGACCTCAACGAGCAGGGGACGACGATCATTATGGTAACGCACTCCGAACACGATTCCCGCTACAGCCACCGCATCATTCGCATGCTGGACGGCCAGACGGTGACGGAGAATATCCTGGTGTAACGACGGGGTCGTACAGCACCGGAAGATAACACTACACATAAGACAGATCGAAACAACTGGCCGCCGGCGGTCATAAATATCTGCTATGCTCAAAAATTATCTCAGGATTGCTGTGCGCAATCTGGCGAAATACAAGTTCATTTCGTTTATCAACCTTTTTGGCCTCACGGTCGGCATCACCTGCTGCCTGCTCATCCTGACCTATATCCTCCACGAGACCAGCTACGACCGGTACAACAGCAAGGCCGACCGCATCTGGCGCGTCACCCGGAGTTTCAACGACCCCAACGGCGTGGTGTCCCTGCACCTCGGGACCGTAGCCCCGCCTTTCGGACCCCTGCTGCGTCACGACTTCCCGGATATCCAGAAAATGACGCGGGTGCTCCAGGACGACCGCACCCCAATGCGCTACGAGGACAAGATCTTCAATGAAGACAACATGTATTTTGCCGATACCAATTTCGTCGACATTTTCGACGTAAAGTTCCTGGCAGGCAATCCAAAGACCGCACTGACCGAACCCAACTCCATCGTGCTCACGCCGGACGTGGCACATAAATATTTTGGCGACGCCGATCCGATGAACAAGGTCATCCGCATGGATAACCAGCTCAATTTCAAGGTCACCGGGATCTTCACGCCTTTCCCGTCGGCCGCGCACTTCCATCCGGCGACGCTCCTGTCCTTTTCCACACTCGAAGACTCCGCGGTCTACGGCAAGAAACAACTGGAGACCAATTACGGCAACAACTCTTTTTTCACCTATATCCTGCTGCCGAAGGACTACCCGGTCAAAAGCATGGAAGCCCGGTTCCCCGCCTTCCTCGACAGGCATATCAGCTTTAAGGGCGCCCCGCCCGGATACCTGCCGCACCAGGGGACCAAATTGTACCTCCAGCCGCTGACCAGCATCCATCTTCACTCGCACCTCGACAGCGAGGCGGAGCAGAACGGCGATGCGGGCAGGGTAAGGACCTTCGGCGCCATCGCGCTCTTCATCCTCCTGATCGCCTGTATCAATTATATGAACCTTTCCACCGCCCGGTCCTCGCTCAGGGCCAGGGAGATCGGCATCCGTAAGGTATCCGGCGCCCTGCGCCGGGAGATCGTCGTGCAATTCCTCAGCGAGTCGGTATTGATCTCCTATATCGGGCTGATCCTGGCCGCCGGTCTGACATGGCTTACGCTTCCGGCGCTGGATTCCATCACCGGTCTGTCGTTGTCGGCGGAAACGCTGTTGCAACCGGCCGTCCTCATCCCTGTTTGCCTGACGCCGTTATTGGTCGGGATCCTTTCGGGCCTTTACCCGGCGATCTTCCTTTCTTCCTTCCAGCCCTCGAAGGTACTAAAGGGCCTGTTTAAGGCAGGCGGCGGCAACATTTCCTTCCGCAAGGTCCTTGTCGTATTCCAGTTTGCGATCTCGATCGTCCTGCTCATCAGCACGGCCATCGTGTTTCAGCAACTGCATTATATGGAAAACACGTCCCTGGGATTCAACAAAGACCAGATCGTCACCCTGCCATACAATAGCGGCCTCGACAAGACCTACGAGTCCTTTCGGACCCGTGTCCTCCAGGACCCGCATATCCGCGCCATCACGAGGTCCAGCCGGATCCCCAGCGGCCGCCTGCTGGATTCACAGGGTGCCTCCACCGAAAGCGGCGATTCGCTGCGGCCGGTTACCACTACCATAAAAGTTGTTACGGTGGACCAGGATTTTCTTTCGACGTATGGGATCCCGATTGCCGCCGGCCGCGACTATTCCCGTGCCTATGGCACGGATACGACCAATTTTATTCTGAATGTGGACGCCACCCGATCGCTGGGTGTCAGTCGCCCGGGCGACATGATCGGGCGGAATTTCAGCTATGGCAATACAAAGGGAAAGATCGTCGGCGTCATGAAGGATTTCAACTTCGAGTCCCTTCGGCAGCCGATCGTTCCCATGATCCTGACCCTCCCCGCTCCCAGCCGCCCCGCGAGTAATTATTTCGCCAATATCTCGGTCAAACTCGCCGGCGACAATATGGACATCGCGAAGGCCATCGACCGGCTCGGGGAGACCTGGAAGACTTACCTCCCCGAAGTTCCTTTCGAGTACAATTTCCTGGACGCACGTTTCGCGAAACTCTACCAGTCAGAGCAAAGACAGGGCCAGCTGTTTACCGTATTTTCGGCCATCGCCATCTTCATCGCCTGCCTGGGTCTTTTCGGGCTGTCCGCCTTTTCCATTTCCCAACGCATCAAGGAGATCGGCATCCGCAAGGTGCTTGGTGCGGGAACGGGTACCATCGTCTGGCTGCTGTCGATCGACTTTCTCGGCCTGGTCGGCCTCGCCGCCATCCTGGGTTTTCTGTTCGCCTGGTACTTCATGGATCATTGGCTTCGCGATTTCGCGTACCATATTTCCATCCAATGGTGGATCTTTCTGGCGGCGGGCGTCGTGGCCGCCTTCATCGCACTGGCCACGATCAGTTTCCAGGCCGTGCGCGCCGCATTGGCGAACCCCGTGAACTCGCTGCGAAATGAATAAATTCGTGGATGGCATGGCCAATACCATCAGGCGTCTTCGGATCGAATCATCATAACAAAACCTTATGCTCGCCAATTATCTTAAAGCCTATTTGCGCAACCTGTGGAAGAACAGGACCTACACGTTTCTCAATATCATCGGCCTGGCGGTCGGAATTTCCTGCTCGACCCTCATCTTCCTGTGGATCGAGGACGAGTTCACCTGGGACCACCAGTTTACCAAACTGGCACAGTTGTACCAGATCGAAGGCAATCAAACCTACGGCGGCACCACGTATACCTTCGCCGCCACTCCCGGCCCGCTTGCTCCAAGCATGAAGACAGACATCCCGGCGATCGCGGGTACCAGCCGCCTGACCTGGCCGAACCGCAGCCTCTTCAGCGCCGACAACAAGCCGATCTATGAAGAAGGCCAGTATTGCGACCCCGGCTTTTTGTCGATGTTCAACCTCGATTTTGTCGAAGGCAATCCCGCCACTGCGCTCAGCGGCATCCATTCCCTCGTCATCAACCAGGAAATGGCCCGGGCGTTCTTCGGCGACGCCGACCCGCTCGGCAGGACCCTCAGGATGGACAACGCGGACCCGTATACGATCACCGGGGTCTTCAGGGACCTCCCGGAAAACACCAGCTTCCACTTCCACTGGCTGGGCAATTACCAGGCATTTTATCAGAAGAACCAGTGGCTCCAGTATTGGGGCAGCAACGGCCTGATGACCTTTGTCGAACTGAAACCCTCCGCGAGCCTTGCCGCCATCAACAATACGCTGAAGGATTATGTCCAGCAAAAAGCGCCGGGTGCCGTCATGAAGCCTTTTCTTTTCCCGGTGAGCGAACTGCGGCTCTACGGTTCCTTCAAGAACGGCAAACAGGACGCCTCGAACGGCCGGATCCAGTACGTGCGCATTTTCACGCTGATCGCCTGGATCATCCTGATCATCGCCTGTATCAATTTCATGAACCTCGCCACCGCCAGTTCGGAGAAACGTTCCCGCGAAGTCGGTGTCCGCAAGGTGCTGGGCGCGGGGAGGTCCAGGCTGGTCGGGCAGTTCATCGGGGAATCCATCCTCATGTCCTTCCTTGCCGTCCTTGTCTCGGTCGGCCTCACTTTCCTCGCGCTTGGCCCCTTCAACGAACTCGTGGATAAGAATTTGTCCGTCCGCCTGTTCGATCCCCGCCATTTCCTCGCCCTGCTGGCGATCGGCGGGGTGTGCGGCCTCCTGGCCGGGTCCTACCCCTCTTTTTACCTTTCTTCCTTTAACCCCGTGAACGTACTGAAGGGCCTGAAGCTGAAGACGGCCGGCGGCGCCGTCCTGATCCGGAAAGGCCTCGTCATCCTCCAGTTTGCCACTTCCATCGTCTTTATCGTCACCACGATCGTCATTTACCGGCAGCTGCAATATGTCCAGCACCGCAAGCTGGGGTTCGAAAAGGAAGGGCTGCTCTATATGAAGCTCCAGGGCAAGATGGGCGAACATTTCGAAGCCATTCGCAACGACCTCATCCACACCGGGTACGTAAAGGACGCGACGCTGAGCAGCAGTCCCATGCTGACCCTGTACAGCAATACCGGCGATTTCGAGTGGCCCGGCAAAGACCCGAACAAACAGGTCCTCGTCACGGTCGAGAGCGCCTCCCCCGAATACGTCTCCACGATGGGCATGCAACTTGCGGCGGGGCGGGACTTTCATGAGGTCGCCGCGCAGGACAGCAACAGCGTCATCATCAACGAAAGCTTCGCGCATATCATCAGCAGGGACGGCGTTGTCGGCAGCCTGATCACGCGCAATAACGGCCAGGAAAAATACCGCGTCGTCGGGGTCGTAAAAGACTTTGTCTACAACAACATGTACCAGAGCGCCGCGCCACTGATCGTCTTTTGCGATCCTTCGAACACCGGTATCCTCAGCGTGCGCCTGAAGGCGGACGCCAACATTCCTAAAGCCATCGCGGCCACCGGGAATGTCATCAAAGCGAGCAACCCCGGCTACCCCTTCGAGTACAAATTCCTGAACGAGGACTTCGAGAATCAATTCAAGACGGAAACCTTGACGGGCCGCCTTTCCGCCGTCTTCGCCGCCCTCGCGGTCTTTATTTCCTGTCTCGGCCTCTTCGGGCTCGCGGGTTATGCGGCCGAAAGAAGGACAAAGGAGATCGGCGTCCGCAAGGTGCTGGGCGCCTCGGTTCCGCTCCTGACTGGCCTGTTGTCCTTCGACTTCATTAAACTGGTCCTGCTCGCCTGTCTCATCGCCTTCCCCGTCGCGTGGTGGATCATGCACAATTGGCTGAACAATTACGCCTATCGCGCCGGGATCGACTATTGGACCATTTTTGCCGTCGCCGGCGGGGGCGCGATCGCCATCGCGCTGCTGACCGTGAGCTATATCACGATCAGGGCATCGCTGGCCAACCCGATCAGGAGTCTGCGGACGGAATGAACGAAACAACGACCCAACGCTTTCACCATGCTAAGAAATCACCTCAAACTCGCCTGGCGCGGCCTGCTCAAAAGACCGGGATATTCGGCGCTGAACATCCTCGGCCTCTCGGTCGGGATCACCTGCTGTCTGCTGATCTTCCATTACGTCGCCTACGAACGCAGCTACGACCGCTTCCAGCCAAACGCTTCCCGGGTGGTCCGGCTGCGCATGGACAGTTACCAGCAGGGCCGGCTGGCCTGGCAATCCGCGACGGTCTACCCCGCGATCGCTCCGGCGATGAAAGCGGACTTCCCCGAAGTCGAAAAATACGGCCGGCTGATCGACGCGAACATCCTGATGACCAATACGGAGAGGAACATCAAATTCAATGAGGACAAAGGATATTACGCCGACCCGTCGATGCTGGACATGCTTGGCATCCGCCTGCAGGAAGGAGACCCCGTCACGGCGCTGGACGGGCCGGACAAGATCATCCTCTCCGCCTCTACCGCCCGGAAATATTTCGGGAACGCGGATCCGCTGGGAAAGCGCCTGAAGGGACTGGAACGCGGGGCCACCGAAAACTACCAGGTCACCGGCGTCTTTCGCGACTATCCCGCGAATTCGCACCTGATCATCAACGATATGGTCTCCTACTCGACGCTGGGCAAGATCGTGCGTACGCAATGGAAGGATTCGACGAACCCTACCGAAACATCCTGGGGCTGGTATGATTACTATGACTATCTGCAGCTCAAACCGGGCACGGACTGGCGCGCCCTGCAGGCCAAGCTGCCCGCATTTTGCGACCGGCACCTAAATAACCGGGATTGGGAAAAGAAGAACAACGTCCGCACCGCGCTTTACCTGATCCCCATGAGCGATATCCACCTGTACTCCAACTATAACCAGGAGGCCGAGGTCAATGGCAACGGAAAGGCGGTCGGGTTCCTTTTCCTGATCTCCTTTCTGATCATCACGATCGCCTGGGTCAACTATACCAATCTTGCAACCGCCC
>Ga0134125_10001723_pt1 | contig 26641 bp, 23 predicted proteins | sample KB31751_FD_96464 | JGI IMG/M metagenome (GOLD analysis project Ga0134125, IMG submission 96464) | Terrestrial soil microbial communities with excess Nitrogen fertilizer from Kellogg Biological Station, Michigan, USA - KB3-175-1 | ecosystem: Environmental > Terrestrial > Soil > Unclassified ...
ACGCGGATGGTTTCGGGATCGCGCTCGAGGATCTCGCCGGCCACGGTCGAGGCCAAGGTCTCGTGCCCCTGCCCCGAGGACGACGTATTCATCGTGACGACCACGGCGCCGTAGAGATCGACCTTGATCGAGCAGCCCTCCATCCAGGTCGTGGTCTCGTTCTTGGGGTTGAACAGCGGCTCGAAGGCTGAGTTGCCGCCCGAGGGCTCGAGGCAGCAGGCGATGCCGATGCCGGCGAGCTTGCCTGCGGCGCGTGCCGCATCGCGGCGTTTCACCAATGCCGCGTAATCGGCGCCGGTGAGTGCCTTCTCCAGCACGGCGTGATAGTCGCCGCTGTCATAGGTGCTGCCCGACGGGATGGTGTAGGGAAATTCCTCGGCGCGGATGAGATTGGCGCGGCGCAGCGCAATCCGATCCATGCCGAGCCGCTGGGCGATGCGGTCGATCGTAGTCTCGAGCGCGAAATTCGTCGGCGATTGGCCGAAGCCGCGCACCGCCTCTTGCGGCGTCTTGTTGGTGGTGACGCTGATCGCCTCGTATTCGACGCTGTTGACGCGGTAAGGACCGCAGATCGCGCCGACCGGCTTGCCCAATTGCAGCGGCGCCCGGCCGGCATGTGCGCCGCAATCATCGAGCGCGCGGATCTTGAGCGAGCGCACGTTGCCGTCCTTGGTAAAGGCCGCCTCGATATCGAAGATGCGGTCGGGACCTTGCGCATCGCCGCCGCGCATATTCTCAAGCCGGTCCTCCACCAGCCGCACCGGCGCGCCGAGGCGGCGCGCGAGATAGCCGACAAGGATCGAATGCTTCAGGCCGCGCTTGACGCCGTAGGAGCCGCCGACATCGACATCGAAATGGACGCGCACCGCGTTGCCCGGAAGACGCAGCGCGCGCGCGAGCTGATCGGGATATTTCGGCATCTGGACCGAGGCCCAAACATCGAGCAGCTGGCTCGCCGGGTTCCAATCCGCGACGACGCCGAAAGTCTCGATCGGCACGGTCGAGCTGCGATGCCAGCGCGCGCGCAACGACAGGCGATCATCGGCCGCGGCAAAATCCGCGGCGACGGGACCCCAGGTCCATTTGTGGCGGAAGAGAACATTGGAGCCGTGTTCGGGATGGACTACTGGCGCATCCGGGCGAATCGCGGCTTCGGGATCGACCACCGGCTCGAGCGGCTCGTAATCGACCTCGACCAGCTCGGCCGCGTCCTCGGCGAGCGCGCGGCTCTCCGCAACCACGGCCGCGACCCACTCGCCGACATAGCGCGCCATCCCATGCGCGAGCGGATAACGTTTGAGCTTCGGCGCATCGAGACCGCTCATCATCGCCTCGGTCGCGGCGGCAAGATCGGCGCCGGTTACGACCGCGGAGACACCGGGCAGCGCCAGCGCCACCTTCGCATCGATGCCGCGAATGCGCGCGAAGGGATAGGGACTCGCCACCAGCGCGACATGCAGCATTCCCGGAAGCGCGACATCGGCGACGAAGCGTCCCGAGCCGGCAACGAAGCGGCGATGCTCCTTGGCCCGGCGCTTCTTGGCGATATAGCGGAATTGCGTCTCAGCCACGGCTCGGCTCCGGCCGGTTGAGGCCGCTCATACGCTGCGCGGCGAGCTTCACCGCGTCGATGATCTGCTTGTAGCCGGTGCAGCGGCAGAGATTGCCGCCGATCGCCTCGCGAATATCCTCATCCGACGGCGCCGATTCCTTTAAGAGCAGCGCATGCGCCGCAATCAGCATGCCGGGCGTGCAGAAGCCGCATTGCAGCGCGTGCGTCTCCCAGAAGCAATCCTGCAGCACACTCAAGCCGCCGGGCTCCGGCGCCAGGCCCTCGACCGTGGTGATCTGCGCGCCATCGGCCTGCACCGCGAACATCAGGCAGGAACGGATCGCGCGGCCATCGAGCAGAACCGAGCAGGCGCCGCACACGCCGTGCTCGCAGCCCGTATGCGTGCCGGTCAAGCGCAGCTCGTCGCGCAGGAAATCGACGAGCGTCTGCCGCGCCGGCACGCGGCCGCGGCGCGGCCGGCCATTGACGATGAGCGAAATCTCGTGCTCCGACATGCTAAACCCTCGGCCCCAAAGCCTCGTCGCGCGCCATCTCGATCGCGCGCACCGCGAGCACGCCGGCAACGCGCCGGCGGTAATCGGCGGAGGCATGCGCGTCGGTGATCGGATCGAGCGCCGCCTCGACCGCGCGCGACGCGGCGGCAAGGTCCCCCGGCTCGAGCCGCGTGCCGACGAGCCGCGCCGCCGCGGCATCGAAGCGCCTGGGCGCGGGCTCGGCACCGCCGATGGCGAGGGCGAGCCGGCGGCAGACGCGGTCGGTATCGAGGGCAAGCTGGCACGACGCCGCGACCAGCGCGAAATCGCTGCGCCGGAGACTCATCTCCTCGAAGCCGGTGCCGATCCGGCTGGTGTCGCGCCACACCGGGAAGCGCACCCGCGTCAGGCATTCCTCTGTCGAAAGCACCGTCGTCATGGCGCCGAGAAAGAATTCGGCGATCGGAACCACGCGCTCGCCCTTGCTCGAGCGCAGGACGAGCTCGGCATCGAGGGTGCGCGCGACGAGGCCGATTTCGGCGGCGGGATCGGCATTGGCGAGGCTGCCGCCAATCGTGCCGCGATTGCGCGTCTGCGGATGCCCGACCATGCGCAGCCCCTTGGCGAGAAGCGGCAGGCGGCGGGCAAGCGCGGGGTCGGCGAGCGCATCGGCCTGGCGCGTGGCGGCGCCGATTGCGAGGCTTTGCGTCTCGTCCGCGATGCCCTGAATGTCGGCGATGCCGGCGATGTCGACGACCAGCGCCGGGCGCGCGAGCCGCATGGCGAGGAGTGGAACGAGAGTCTGGCCGCCGGCGATGATCTTGCCGTCACCCGCCGCGCCATCGAGCAGCCGGCAGGCCTCCGCAACCGATTGCGCGCGCACATAATCGAAATCGGCGGCTTTCATGGCGCTGCCCCGCCGCGATCAGTGCGAGGTGCGGCGTTTCGCCGCGGCGAAACGCCCGAGCGGCGCCGAAAGAGCTTCGGCCACGGGACGGAATTTTGTCATCACGATCAACCTTTATTGCACGGCGACGGAGCGCCCTCAACCCTTGTCGGGCCAGCGCGGCGCGAGGCAAATATGCTCGGGACGCACCCCGACGCCGATCAGCCTCGCCATCAGCCGCCGCAGCACCGGGAAGCGCTGCATAAGCCGCATCGGCAGCGGCACGCGAACCGCGCCCGACGCGCCGAGCGCACGCGACAGAACACGCTTTTGCACCGCGACCTGAAAGGCTTGCGTCACGCGCATCGGCCAGGTGCGCCGGCGCTGCACCCGCGCGAGATCGGCCTCGCAGAGCTGGCGCGCCGCGAGCGGCCCGGCCAGAAGATTGGCGGCCGCGACCGCGTCCTGAATGGCGAGATTGATGCCGACCCCGCCGACCGGCGACATGGCATGCGCCGCATCGCCGATACAAAGAAGGCCGGGCCGATGCCAGCGCTTCAAGCGGTTCACCTGAACGGTGAGGAGCTTGATCTTCTGCCAATCATCGAGCGCGGCGACGCGGTCGGCGACATAGGGCGCGAGCGCGGCAATGCGCGCGCGGAACTCCGCGATGCCGCGCGATTGCACGGCTTCGAGCGTGCCCTTCGCAATCACATAACCGAATTGCCACGCCGTGCCGCGATCGATCGCAATGAGAATCCGTCCCGCATCGAAACGGCCCATCGTTTCGTCGGGATCGCTGGGGCGGCGCGGCAAATCGAACCACAGCACATCCATCGGCGCGCCGATCTCGTCCACCGCGAGGCCGGCGCGCTCGCGCATCAGCGAGGAGCGGCCATCGGCGGCGATGACCAGATCGGCCCTGATCTCGAGTGGTCCATGCGGCGATACGCCCGTCACCCCGGCGATGCGCCCGCCCTCCTCGATGAGGCCCGTCGCCTCGGTCCGCATCTTCAGCGCGAAGGTCGGATAGTGGGCGCCGCGCCGCGCGAGGAAGTCGAGGAAATTCCATTGCGGCATGAAAGCGATATAGGGACAGCGCAGCTTCAGATGCGAGAACTCGGCCATGGTGATGGTGGTGTCGCCGATCTGCGCCGAAAGGGTTCTCGCCTCTTGATGCGGCAGGGCGAGGAACGCGTCGAGCGCGCCCAATTCGTGCATCACTTCGAGGGTCGAGGGATGGATCGTGTCGCCGCGAAAATCGCGCAGGAAATCGGCGTGCTTTTCGAGGACGACCACATCGACGCCGGCGCGCGCCAGCAACACGCCCACCATCACGCCGGCGGGGCCCCCGCCCACGACGCAGCATCGCACCGAGATGTTCTGCATGTGCCTCCCCACGCGATTGTGAGCCGGGCCATGGGCCGGATCAAGCGCCGCTGCCCTTGCGAAACGCGCAGCGATCCCGCAATCTGGCGCCATCGCAAAACCGGCCACGCCGAATGCGCGGCGAGAGGGGAGCAAGTATGATCAAGATGACGGAACAGATACGAAACCTGCTGAATTCAGCGCTGGCCGACGGCACGCCGTGCCTCGTCGGGACCTCGACCAAGGACGGGCATCCGCAAATCAGCCCCAAGGGCAGCGTCGTCGCCTTCAACGACGACACGCTGTGCTATTGGGAGCGCAGCGGGCGCAGCGCCTTGAAGCGGGTGAGCGAGAACCCGCATGTCGTCGTGTTCTTTCGCAATGCCGCACGCGCCAAAGAAATTCCGTATCGCGGCGGCGTGATGCGCTTTTACGGCGATGCGCGCGTGCTGACCGACGGCGCCGATCGCGACAAGGTGTGGGAGCTGATCCCCGAGGCCGAGCGCAAGCCCGATCCCGAGAAGAAGGGCGCCGCCGTGCTCGTCCGCCTCGACCGGATCGAGGAAATCTCCGGCAACATCATCATGCAGCGCGACTGAGCCCGGCGCGCCCGACCGCGGCTCAAGCCTCGGCCGAGCGTGGGCTCTGCCGCTCGGTGATGAATTCGAGGAGGGCCGGCGTGCCCTCCTTGGTCTTTTCGACCGCGCGCTTGATCGCCGGAACGACGGCTTGAGGCTCGGTCACGCGCTCGCCCCAGGCGCCGAGCGCGCGCGCGAAATCGGCGTAATTGCCGCCGATGTCGGTCGAGCGATAGGTGTCGGTCGAGTATTTCATCACGTTGAGCTCGGCCGCCATCACCGAGTTGTTGAAGAGGATCGAGAGGATCGGCAGCTTCGCACGCACCGCCGTCTCGATATCCATGCCAGTGAAGCCGATCGCGGCATCGCCCCAGACATTGATGCAGAGCTTGTCCGGCGCGGCAAGCTTCGCGCCCATGGCAAGGCCGAGGCCATAACCCAGCTGTGTGCTCTTGCCCCAGCCGAGATAGGAGTGCGGCGTCTTCGATACCCAGAAGGGCACGAGCTGATCGCGCGGGCTGCCCGAATCATGCGTGACGATGGTGTTGGCGACATCGACCGTCTGCATCAGTTCCCAGATCACGCGATAGGGCGAGAGCGGCGTTGAATTGGAGGTGAGGCGCGGCATCCATTCGCCGAGCCATTCCTCTTTCGCCGCGCGAATCTCGCCCATGACCGAGGCGAGCCGGCCGCGCGGCTTGCCGTGCAGCCGGTCGCGCAATTCCGCGAGCAGCGCATCGAGCGCCAGCCCGGCATCGCCGATGAGCGCATGCGCGCTGGCAATGTCCTTGTTGATGTCGGCGGGATCGAGCGTCAGATGCACCATGGTCTTGCCCTTGGGCATCTGCATGTTGAAGGGCGTCGCAGTCCAGCTGCAGCCGACGCCGAAGATCAGATCGGCCTTTTGCAGCATGCGGTGGAATTGCCGCGAATGGGTGGTGCTGCCGGCGCCAAGAGCCAAGGGATGCGTCTCATCGAAGGCGCTCTTGCCGGGATTGCTGGTGCCGACCGGCGCTTCGAGCAACTCGGCCAAATCCCGAAGCTGCGTCCAAGCCCTCGCATAGTGCACGCCTTGGCCGGCGAAGATCACCGGCCGCTCGGCTTTGAGCAACGCTTCGGCCACGGCGGAGACCGCACGCGGGTCGGGCGCGAATTTGAGCCGCGGCGTCTTTTGATAGATCAGCGGCTCCGGCACCTCCTCGGTCCAGAGATCGACTGGGATTTCGACCATCGCCGGACCGGGCCGGCCGTTCTTCGCCTGGGTGAAGGCGCGGCGCATCGCGTCGGGCACGGCGGAGGGCACCGTCACCTGCTCGACCGATTTGGTGACGTTGCGGAAATTGACCGCGGCGCTGAAATTGGGTTTGACGCCGGCCTGGGCGCGCGGATGACCCGCCGGGATCACCACGAGCGGCACGGATTCGGCAAAGGCCTGCGCCACGCCGCCAAAGGCGTTCTCGGTGCCCGGCCCCTGCTGCATGGCGAAGACACCGACGCGGTCGCCGCAGGTGACGCGCCCCAGCGCATCCGCCATATGCACGCCGGTGCGCTCCTGGCGCACCAGGATCGGACGGATGCCGGATTCGGCTGCCGCCTCGATCAAGCCATTGCGCGGATAGCAGACGAGATCGGTGACGCCCTCGCGCTTCAAGATTTCGGCAATCGCGGCGTTGACCTTCATGGCGACTCTCTTTCTTGCGTTAAACCGTCATTCCCGCACAAGGGATGATGAAGAGGGAGGGGCTCGTCGGCTCACGACCTATTCCGCCGCCGGGCGAGCGGCGCGGCGCTTTTCCTTCCACTCGGCAAGGCGCGGCTCGAGCTTGAAGAGCTTCAGCGCATTGCCGCCCAAAATGTTGCGCTTGGCGTCCTCCGACAGGAACGGCAGATCGTAGATCGTCGCGGGCAAATCCGTATCCCAATGCGGATAGTCGGAGGAATAGCAGAGCTGCGTTTCGGCGTTGATCATCTTGAAAGTCAATTCCAGCGCCGCGCGATTATCGACCATCTCCATGGGCTGCGACGAGTAGTACATCTCGCGCATATAGTCGGAGGGGCGCTTTTTGAGGAGCGGCACCTCGGACGAGCGCATCATCCATTCATTGTCGAGCCGCTGCATCAGGAACGGAATCCAAGCGAGGCCGCTTTCGACCCAGATCGTCTTGAGCTTGGGGAAGCGCTCCGGCATGCCGTTGATGAGCCAATTCGTGCAATGGAGGATCGACGACCAGGAGAAGCCGAGCGCATGCGCCGCGATGAAGCGGTTGCAGAGATTCATCGCGCGATCGCGTCCCCACCAGAGGCCGGCATGGAAGACAAGCGGCAGGCCCATCTCCTCCATCAGCGCGAAGGTCGGAACGAAGGCGTTGTCGTAGACCGGCTTGAAGCGTGGCGTCAGGAAAGTGAAGGCGACAACGCCCTTGGTTCCAGCGAAGTCCTTGACGACCTTATGCATCGCCTCAGGATCGCTCGCGGGCAGATAGAGCGAGGCCTTGATGCGCGGCTCCTCGGCAAGGATGCGCTCGCACAGCCAGCGATTATAGGCGCGCGCCATCGCCACCTCGACCTCGGGCCGGGGCGTGAAGGGCAGGCCCAGCATCGGCGTCGGGAAGAGCAGCACTTGATCGATGCCAATCGCATCCATCCAGCGCTTCGTATAAGCGATGTCGCGATGCGTGCCGGCGGGGAAGGTCTCGGGCGTGCGGCCGTCGCGCCGCGTGACGCGGCCAGTCATGTCTTGGTAGGAGCCGGTCGGCGCAGTGATGCCGCCGCCGCCATAGCCCTGATAGCGCGCCTGATCGCGCAGCACCGGATCTTCGATGTATTCGACGATCTGCGCGAAGGAGAGCGTCTCGAGATGATGGCCGTCGACATCGACGATCGGGAAATCCTCGTAGCGGCGCTGCTCCGCCTGCTGGCGCGCATGGGCAAGCAGGGTCGCGGTGTCGAACGCCTCGACCGCGAGATCGCGGAATCGGATGTCCTCGAGCGTATCCATGGGCCCTCCCTTTCCGGCCGCGGGCCGGACTTTCCGGCGATTTTACGGGGCGCCCCGGGCGGAGGCAAAGGATGGTTTCGCGGCGGGCTTGAGCGTCGCGCGCAGCTCCGCATGGGGCCGGCCATAGGCGACGATGACGACGACGCCGTTGCCGCGAAGCTTCGCCTCATCATCCGCGCGCCAAACCCTATGAGATGGGCGCGTTAACTACATATGCAGTAAATACGACTTGAATGAGGACATGTCTGAGCGCCCTCACTGCTGCAGCCCTCTTCTACAACCCGTCGCTTGCCGAAGCACGCGCGCAATGGGATATCGCCCGGGCCGGTATAAAAACCGCAACGCAGATCGCGAATCCGATGCTCAACGCGACGGGGCCCGGCTCCCCATTGCACAAGCCGAGGCGCCTCGCACCGCAGCCGCGGCCGCGCTCACCTCCGGAGCCGGCACGCTTGCAGAGAGAATGACGCTTGCCCGGATGACAGAGTCCATGGAGGTTGAAAGCGAGGTGATGGGCCGATGACGCAGAGCCAAGACGCGATTTTCAGCAAGGTTCCGGCGGTCACGCTGGGGTTCTGGATCATCAAGATTCTGGCAACCACCCTCGGCGAGACCGGCGGCGATTCGGTGACGATGAGCTGGCTGAATGCCGACCAGCATCCCGAGAATGGCGGGTATCTGATCGGCACCGGCTTATTCCTCGTCGTGTTCATTGCGGCCGTGATCGCGCAAATCACGCGCAAGACATTCAATCCCTGGATCTATTGGCTGGCCATCGTCGCCTCGACGACGGTGGGCACGGCGATGGCGGATTTTTTCGATCGCTCGCTCGGCATCGGCTATGCCGGCGGCTCGACGGTGCTCTTGCTTTGCGTCATCGCCAGCCTCGGCAGCTGGTACTGGTCGGAAGGCACGATCGCCGTCAACACGGTGAGCACGCCGCGGATCGAAGTCTATTACTGGCTGACTATCACTTTCTCGCAAACCCTCGGCACGGCGCTCGGCGATTGGGTGGCCGATACCGATTTGGGCTATGGCGGCGGCGTGGTGTTTTTCGGCACCGGCCTCCTCGTCCTCGCCGTCTTGTATTGGCAGACCCAAGTTTCGCGGGTTGCGCTGTTCTGGGCTGCATTTATCCTGACCCGCCCGCTTGGGGCTACCATCGGCGATTTTCTCGACAAGCCGGTCGCGGAGGGCGGCTTCGACCTCAGCCGGCCACTCGCCTCCTTGGTCATCGCGGTGCTCATCATCGCCTTGATCGCGATCCTGCCGCAGCGGGCAGGGATGCATCCTTCGAGCGCGGCGGGCTTCTCTCGCTGATCGCCGGGCGCGGCGCGCGCCGCGCTACTGCGCCGCCGATTGCGCCAGGCGCTTGATCTTGGTTTCGGAGAGCACCGGCTCGAGGTTGAAGACGCGTTTCGCGTTGCCGCCGAGGATGTTGCGCTTCGCCGTTTCCGAGAGAAACGGCAGATCGTAGATCGTCGAGGGCAGGTCCATATCCCAGTGCGGATAGTCCGACGCATACATCAGCTGCGTCTCGGCGTTGATCATCTTGAAGGTCAACTCCAAGGCTTCCTTGTTGTTGACCATCTCCATCGGCTGCGAAGAGTAGTACATCTCGCGCATATAGTCGGAAGGCCGCCGTTTCAGGAGCGGCACCTCGGAGGAGCGCATCATCCATTCATTGTCGAGGCGCTGCATCAGGAACGGAATCCAGGCAAGCCCGCTCTCGATCCAGCAGACTTTCAGCTTCGGGAAGCGCTCCGGCAAGCCGTTCACCAGCCAGTTGGTGAGATGAATGACGTTGAACCACACGAAGCCCAGCGCGTGGACGCCGATGAAGCGGTTGCAGAGCGAGAGGCTCTGATCCTCGCCCCAGGCATAGGCGCCGTGAAAGACGAGGGTGAGATTGCGCTCTTCCATGGCGCGCCACGTCTTCATGAAGGCGTTGTCGTGGACGCTCTTGTAATGCGGCGAGACCACGGTGAAGCCGATCACGCCCTTCTTGTCGCCGAACTCCTCGACCATCTTGTAGCAGGCCTCGGGGTCCTTGAAGGGCAGATAGAGGGTCGATTTGATACGCGGCTCATGCGCCAGGATTTCCTCGCACAGCCAGCGGTTATAGGCACGGGCCAGCGCCACCTCGACCTCGGTGCGGGGCGTGGTGCCGAGGAAGAGCATCGGCGTCGGAAACATGCAGGAGATATCGACCCCGATCGCATCCATCCAGCGCTTGGTCATGGTGATGTCGCGATGCGGCGTGGGCGGCGTCTTCTCGAGCCGCCGCCCGCGGTTGCGGGTGACCCGACCCATGAGGTTCTGATAGGAGCCGGAGGTCGAGGTGAGGCCTTGCGCGCCATAACCCTGATAGCGCGCCTGCTCGCGCATCACCGGGTCTTCGATGTAGTTGCAGATCTGGGCGAAGGACTCGGTCTCGTAATGATGCGCATCGACATCGACGATGAGGAAATCTTCATAGCGGCGCTGGATCGCCTGCTGGTTAGCGTGAGCGAGCAGCGTCTTCGTGTCGAATTCCTCGACCGACAGATCGCGAAAGCTGACCGTATCCATGCAAGAAGTCCTTCTTTGCTCCTCTCTCCCGCGAATGGAGAGCTTTGATCCTTACTGTGCCGCGACGCGTGCCGCGAGGCGCTTGGTCTTCAGCTCCGAGATCACCGGCTCGAGATTGAAGAAGCGCCGCGCATTGCCGCCCAGGATGTTGCGCTTGGCCTGTTCCGAGAGGAACGGCAAATCGTAAATCGTCGAGGGCAGGTCCATGTCCCAATGCGGGTAGTCGGACGAGTACATGAGCTGCGTCTCGGCATTGATCATCTTGAAGGTCAGCTCGAGCGCCTCGCGGTTGTTCACCATCTCCATCGGTTGCGTCGAGTAGAACATCTCACGCATATAGTCCGACGGCCGGCGCTTCAACAGCGGCACTTCCGATGAGCGCATCATCCACTCATTGTCGAGGCGCTGCATCAGGAACGGAACCCAGGCGAGGCCGCTCTCGACCCAGCAGGTTTTGAGCTTGGGGAAACGCTCGGGCAACCCGTTCACCAGCCAGTTCGTCATATGGAGAATGTTGAACCACGCGAAGCCCAGCGCATGCACCGCCATGAAGCGGTTGCAAAGCTCGAGGCTCTGATCGCCGCCCCAGGCATAGGCGCCGTGGAAGACGAGCGGCAGGCCCGCCTCTTCGAGGAGCGCATAGGTCTTCATGTAGGAATTGTCGTAGACCGCCTTGTAGCGCGGCGAGACGATGGTGAAGCCGATGACGCCTTTCTTGCCCGCGAAATCCTTGACCATCTTGTAGGTGGCTTCGGGATCGTTCAGCGGCAGATAGAGCGTCGAGCAGATGCGCGATTCCTCGCGCAGAACGGTCTCGCACAGCCACCGGTTATAGGCGCGGGCGAGCGCGTTCTCGACATCGGGCCGGGGGGTCAGGCCCAGGGTCAGCATCGGCGTCGGGAAGAGGCAGACGATGTCGATGCCGATCGCATCCATCCAGCGCTTGGTCAAGGTGACGTCGCGATGCGGCGCGGCCGGGGTTTTCTCATTGGGATTGCCGCCGGTGCGGCGCGTCACGCGGCCCAGCAGGTTCTGATAGCCGCCGCCCGCGGTCGCGGTGGTGATGCCGCCGGTGCCGAAGCCCTGATATTTCGCCTGATCGCGCATCACCGGGTCTTCGATGTATTCGCAAATCTGGGCGAAAGAGGCCGTCTCGAAGTGGTGGCCGTCGACATCGACGATGAGGAAGTCCTCGTAGCGGCGCTGGACCGCCTGCTCGCTCGCATGGGCGAGGAGCGTCTTGGTGTCGATTTCTGCGATCGAGAGATCGCGGAAGTTGACCGTATCCATCGCTAAGTTTCCTCCGTTCGCGTTCGTCTCAACCGGCCTCAGGCCGGGCTGCCCGCCGCCAGGCGCCTGATCTTGGTTTCGGACAGGACAGGATCGAGATTGAAAAACCGTTTGGCGTTCCCGCCGAGGATGTTGCGCTTGGCGGTCTCGCCGAGGAAAGGCAGATCGTAGATCGTCGAGGGCAGGTCCATGTCCCAATGCGGATAGTCGGACGAGTACATGAGCTGCGTCTCGGCGTTGATCATCTTGAAGGTCAACTCCAAGGCTTCCTTGTTGTTGACCATCTCCATCGGCTGCGTCGAGTAATACATCTCGCGCATGTAGTCGCTCGGCCGGCGCTTTAAGAGCGGCACCTCGGAAGAGCGCATCATCCACTCATTGTCGAGGCGCTGCATCAGGAAGGGAACCCAGGCGAGGCCACTCTCGACCCAGCACACCTTCAATTTCGGAAAGCGCTCCGGCAGCCCGTTCACCAGCCAGTTGGTCATGTGCAGAATGTTGAACCAGGTGAAGCCCAGCGCGTGGACGGCGATGAATTTGTTGCACAGCGATAGGCTCTGATCGCCGCCCCAGGCATAGGCGCCGTGGAAGATCAGCGACAGCCCCGCCTCCTCCAGAAGCGCATAGGTCTTCATGAAGGCATTGTCGTAGACCGCCTTGTAATGCGGCGAGACGATGGTGAAGCCGATGACGCCCTTCCGCCCTGCGAAATCCTTCACCATCTTGTAGGTGGCTTCGGCGTCGTTGAGCGGCAGATAGAGCGTCGAGCGGATACGCGGCTCCGCGGCAAGGACCCGATCGCACAGCCAGGAATTGTAGGCGCGCGCCAGCGCCACCTCGACCTCGGGCCGGGGCGTCAAACCCAGAGTCAGCATCGGCGTCGGAAAGAGGCAGACGATGTCGACGCCCATCGCATCCATCCAGCGCTTGGTCAGCGTGATGTCGCGATGCGGCGTGGGCGGAACGGGCTCTTTGTTGGCGCGCGGATTGCGCGTCACCCGGCCCATCAGATTCTGATAGCCGCCGCCCGAGGTCGCCGAAGTGATGCCGCCCGCGCCATAGCCCTGATAGCGAGCCTGGTCGCGCATGACCGGGTCCTCGATATAGTCGAGGATCTCGGCATAGGACATGTTCTCGTAGTGATGCCCATCGACATCGACGATGAGGAAATCCTCATAGCGCCGCTGGATGCTCTGCTGGGTCGCATGGGCAAGCAGGGTCTTGGTGTCGGTCTCGGCAACCGAGAGATCGCGAAAGCTGATCGTGTCCATGCGGAGCGGGTCCTTGCCGGCCGGTCTATTCCGCGGCGCGCGCGGCGAGCCGCCGTGCCTTCGCCTCGGAGACGGTCGGATCGAGCTTGAAGACGCGCTTGGCGTTGCCGCCGAGGATGTTGCGCTTGGCCTGCTCGGAGAGGAACGGCAGGTCGTAGATCGTCGAAGGCAGGTCCATGTCCCAATGCGGATAGTCGGACGCATACATCAGCTGCGTTTCCGCATTGATCATCTTGAAGGTGAGCTCAAGCGCCTCTTTGTTGTGCACCATCTCCATCGGCTGGGTCGAATAATACATCTCGCGCATATAATCCGAGGGCCGGCGCTTCAAGAGCGGCACCTCGGAGGAGCGCATCATCCACTCATTGTCGAGGCGCTGCATCAGGAACGGAATCCAGGCGAGGCCGCTCTCGATCCAAATGGTCTTGAGCTTGGGGAAGCGCTCGGGCATCCCGTTCACCAGCCAATTGGTGCAATGGAGGATGTTGAACCAGGAAAAGCCCAGCGCATGCACCGCGAGGAATCGGTTGCAGAGCGAAATGCTCTGATCCGCGCCCCAGGCGAAAGCGCCGTGGAAGACCAGCGGCAGGCCCATCTCCTCGATCAGCGCATAGGTCTTCGCATAGGCGTTGTCATAGACCGCCTTGTAATGCGGCGAGCAAATGGTGAAGCCGATGACGCCCTTCTTGCCGCCGAAATCCTTGACCATCTTATAGGTGGCCTCGGGATCGTTGATCGGCAGATAGAGCGAGGATTTGATGCGCGGCTCCTCGGCCAGCACCGTCTCGCAGAGCCAGCGATTATAGGCGCGAGCCATCGCCACCTCGACCTCGGCGCGCGGCGTCAGGCCGAGGCTCAGCATCGGCGTCGGGAAAAGGCAAATCTGATCGATGCCGATCGCATCCATCCAGCGCTTCGTCATGGTGACGTCGCGATGCGCGCCGGCCGGATATTTCTCCTTGCCGCGACCGGCATAGCGGGTGACGCGCGGCCCGAGCGACTGGTATCCGCCATTCGCCGAGGCGATGCCGCCGCCGCCGAAGCCCTGATACTTCGCCTGATCGCGCATCACCGGGTCTTCGATGTATTCGCACATCTGGGCGTAGGAATAGGTCTCGTAGTGATGCCCATCGATGTCGGCGATGAAGAAGTCTTCGTAGCGGCGCTGGATCGCCTGCTGCGTTGCGTGCTCGAGCAAGGTGGTGGTGTCGAATTCCTCAACCGACAAATCGCGGAAACTGACCGTATCCATCGCTTGATCCTCCGGATCAGCTGCCCGCGCCGCTCTCGGCGTCCTCGGGCAGACGTTTGCCGACGGTCGACCAGGACTGCCACAGCGCGAGGTCGAAGAGCGGCACATTGACGCCTTCGAGCATTGCCGTGGCGCTGATCATCACGTCGGTCGGGGTAATTCCGCTGTTGCGCGCGAAGGGCCGCGGCGGATTGCCGATTTGCGCCTTCGCGGCGTAGAGCCGCACCACGCTCGCAAAGAGCTGTCCCAGCGACTCATTCGCGACATCGTCCAGCCGATCCGCCTCGATCGTCTCGGCGAAGGACGCGGCGATATCGCTCGCCAGCTCCGTCAGCCTCGCCTTGCGATCGTCAGACGTCGACATAAACCGCGCCATCCTTGGCGACGACATTGAATTTCTGCAGCCGGATGCGCTTGTCGCAGACATTCACGCCGGTCTCGAGATGGAATTCATAGGCGTGCCAGGGGCAGACGATGTGCATGTCGTTCTTGTCGTAATCCTGGTGCAGGAAGGTCCGGTCCGGCGCGATCACGTCGAGCACGGCGGGCATGCGAATGCCCTCGCAGACCGGGCCGCCCTGATGGGGACAGAGATTGCGGTAGGCATAATATTTGCCGCCATGGCGGATGACGCCGACCTCGACCGTGCCGGCCTGTACAACCCGCACCCCGCCCTCGGCGATCTCCCCATCCTTGCAAACCAAGACTTCTGCCATTGTGCGCGCTCCCGTCCCTTTCGCGTGTTACGGATTGATCGGATCATAACTTTTCGCCTGCGGCTTGCCCATAGGGATGGCAGGGGATTTTTGGCCGCTTCCTGCATTGGCCCTATGCCGGCGACGCAGCCCGGCACCGCCCGATGCCGGCACCCGTCTTGGTGGTAGCGGGTTTCTGCGGTCCGCGCCGCTCAGTCGGTCATCACATAGGTCTTGAAGACATGCCGCCCCGTCCGGGACGGAAAGCCGCCGCGCACTGCCCCCGGACGCTGGTCCTGATAGATCGTGCCCATCAGCGGGCTCAAGGGCCGGCTGTTCGGCACGGCGAGCCACATGCGCAGCAAGTGCCGGCAGCGCTCGGGCTCGGGCCAATCCTCGAAAGCGGTGCGGGCATGAAAGCAGGTGTGATTGTTAACAAGCTGGAGATCGCCCGGCTCGAACATCATCGAGAAATTGAACTCCTCGCTATTGGCGAGCGTGTCGATCATCGCTCGCGCCTCGATTTGCGCCGGGGTGAAGCGCGGCACATCGGGAAAGGCCTGGGCGTTCTTGATTTGGCCGTCGATATAGCGGCACGAGAAAGACCCGTCGCGCTCGCTGAAGATCGGCTGCGCGTAATAGGGTTTCTCGCCCGGCGGCTCCTGCTTGTTCCAGCTCCAGAAGAAGGGCTGGTAGAGCACATCGAGCAGATCGGGCCGCTGGCGCGCGATCTCGTTCCGCACCGCGACCGAGCTCGCGAGCTTGCTGAGGCCGCCGCTCTTGGCCGTATGCAGCACGAAGAGGCCGGTCACGTCGCAGCTATCGGTGTGAAAATTGAGCCGCTGGTTCGATTGATAGCCGCGCCCGCCGGCGCTTTCGGTGATAACGCCGAAATTCTTCACATCCCCTAAGAGATCACCGACGCGGCTTTGCGAGCGGGCCGTACCGAGATGCTTGCCCATGCCCCAATAGATGAGGCGCAGCTCGTCCTTGCCGTGGCGCTCATTGGGAAAGCCGCGGAACAGCTGGAGGCCGCTTCCATTTTCGAGCCGCTCGCGCGCCATCGCGAACAGAGATGAGACCTGCGGCAGTGGGAAATCCTCGCGCTCCAGGGTCTCGAGCGTCTTGCCGCGCTCGCACGCCGTGGCGAAAGCCGCTTCGATCTCGGCGATTTCGCCGGCCGTCCAGTGATGGATCCAATCAGTCGATGCCACGAGCGCGGGACCGCGCCAATCCGAAGGACCGGTGATGAGTTTCGCCATGCGGTTGCTCCCGCGGGAATTCGCGCAACGTTCGCCGAGGCTACGCCGCGGCGATGGGCGAGTCCATGTCGGTACGACGGGTGCCTTGGCGAAGAGCCCCGGAGAGCGCAATGCATCGACTCGCGGCGGGCTTTGCCATATTCTGTGCCGCCTTACGGGGAGGATACGGGGAGGAAAATGAAGCCATCAGCTCGTCTGCTTTTGATCGGCGCCGCCATGCTCGGCGTCGCGATGACCGGCGCCGACAGGGCGCAAGCGCTCGACAAGGTCCATGCCGGCAAGGCGGTCGCCGTTGCCTGGTCGTTCATTCCGCTCGATGTCGGCGTGGCCGAGGGGATCTACGCCAAATACGGGCTCGATGTCGACATCACCGCGTTCGGCGGCGACGCGAAGCTGCAGCAGGGCCTCGCCTCGGGCAGCACCGATTTCGGCCTCGGCAGCGGACCGGGCATGGCTTTCGTCGCCAAGGGCGCGCCGGTCATCGCGGTGGCGGCCTTCGCCACCGAGCCGCGCAATCTCTCGGTCATCGTCGGCGCGGATTCACCGATCCACAAGGTCGCCGATCTCAAAGGCAAGCTCATCGGCGTGACGACGGCGGGCTCGCTCACCGATTGGCTGGTCCACCGCTTGTCCGCCACGGAGGGCTGGGGCAAGGACGGCGTGCGCACCGCCGCGCTCGGACCGTTCGATACGCAGCTTGCGGCAATGAAGACGCATCAGATCGACGGCATGATGGTCGCGACCGAAGCAGGCTTTCTCCTCGAGGAGAAGCATGAGGGGCGCATCATCGTCGGCATGGAGAAATACGCGCCGAAATTCCACACCCACGTGGTATTCGCGCGCCGGGAGCTGGTCGAGAAGAACCCCGATCTCGTCAACCGCTTCCTCAAGGGCTTTTTCGCCTCGATCGCTTTCATGAAAGCGAATAAGGAGAAGACCTCCGAAATCGCGGTCAAGGAGCTGCACGAGACGCCGACGGTCGCGCGCCGCACCTGGGACTACGAAATCACGATGCTCGAGACCGACGGGCATTTCGACCCGGCGGCCGTCGAGGTGCTGAAAGAATCCTGGCTCGAGCTCGGCATGCTCGACAAGAAGCCGACCGATGACCAGCTCTTCACCACCAAATTCCTGCCGGTGAAGCCATAGATGATAAAGCAGATTGGTAAAGCGCTGGCCGCGGCGATCGCCGCGGCCGCGATGCTGCTCGGCGCGGGGACGGGGCGCGCGCATGCCGCCGACAAGCTCCATGTCGGCAAGGCGATCAACGTGCTGTGGATCTACACGATCCTCGATATCGGCGTCGATCAGGGCATCTTCAACAAATACGGTCTCGATATCGAGATTTCGGTGCTGCCGGGCGATGCGAAGTTCCAGCAGGCGCTAATCTCGAAAAGCATCGATATCGGGCTCGCCAGCGGCGCCGCGATGGCGCTCTCGGTCAAGGGCTCGCCGGCGATTGCGGTCGCCGCGTTCTCCGGGGCGCCGCGGAATTTTTCGGTCATCGTCGCTGCCGATTCCGACATCAAGGAGGTGAAGGACCTGAAGGGCCGGCTGCTGGCGAGCGCGACCGCGGGCTCGCTGCCGCAATGGCTGATGAAGCGCCTCGCGATGAAGGAGGGCTGGGGCGTCAACGGAATCCGCATGACCGCGACCGGCGGCTTCGAGGCGAGCATGGCGGCGACGCTGACCCATGCGGTCGACGGTTTCATGGGCGCGACCGAAGCGGGCTTGAAGCTCGAGAAGGAAAAGCGCGCGCGGATCGTCACCAACATGGAAAAATACGCGCCGCGCTTCATCACGCAGGTCGTCTCGACGCGCAGGGATTTCGTCGCGGAGCACCCCGATCTGGTCGAGCGCTTCCTCAAAGGCCTTTTCGCGACCGTCGCCTTCGTCAAGACACACAAGGAGAAGACGACCGAAATCGCCACCCGCGTCCTGCATCAGGACAAGGACGTGATGGAGAAGACCTACGATCTCGAATTGCCGATGCTGTCGAGCGACGGCACCTTCGATGCGCCGTCGATCGAGGTGTTGAAGGAGTCTTATGTCGAGATGGGCATTCTCGACAAGAAGCCGGACGACGCGCAGCTCTTCACCACAAAATTCCTGCCGGTGAAGCCGTAGATGATGAAGCGGGTTGGCAAGGCATTTGCCGCGGCGACCGCCGCGGCGGCGATGCTTCTCGGCGCGGGCAGCGCGCCCGCGCGCGCCGCAGACACGCTTCATGTCGGCAAGGCGATCAGCGTGCTGTGGGTCTATACGATCCTCGATATCGGCGTCGAGAAAGGCATCTTCGCCAAATACGATCTCGACGTTCAGATCACGGTCCTACCCGGCGAAGCGAAATTTCAGCAGGCCTTGGTCGCAAAAAGCATCGATATCGGCCTCGGCAGCAGCACCTCGATGCCGGTTTCGCTGCGCGGCTCGCCGGCGATCGCGGTCGCCGCCTATGCCGGCGCGCCGCGCAATTTCTCGGTCAATGTCATCGCCGATTCCGACATCAAGACGGTGAAGGACCTGAAAGGGCGCCTGCTGGCGACGGCAACCGCGGGATCCCTGCCGGAATGGCTAATCAAGCGGCTGTCGATCGTCGAGGGCTGGGGCGTCCACGGCATTCGCACCACCGCGACCGGCGGCTTCCAGGCGACCTTCGCCGCGACCGTCACCCACGCCGTCGACGGCTTCATGGGCGCGACCGAGGTCGGCTTGCAGCTTGAAGAGCAAAAGCGCGGCCGGATCATCACCAACATGGAGCACTACGCGCCGCGCTTCATCACCCAGATCGTCTCGACGCGCAGCGATTTCATCGCCGAGCATCCGGAGCTTGTGGACCGCTTCCTCAAAGGCCTCTTCGCGACCGTCGCTTATGTGAAGCACAATAAAGCGCCGTCGGACGAGGTCGCGGCGCGGGTCCTGCACCAAAGCCCCACGGTCATCGACCGCACCTACGACACCGAGATCTCGATGCTGTCGGATGACGGCACCTTCGATCCCGAGGCGATGAAAGCCTTGAAAGCCTCCTTCGTCGATATGGGCATCCTCGCCGCCGCGCCGCCGGACGACAAGATTCTGACCACCCGTTTCCTCCCCGTGACGCCTTGAAGGACCATCGCACCGTGAATTCGAAAGCTACACTTCTCGCCGCGGCATTTCTCCTTGCCGCGCTTCCGGCACGAGCCGCCGACACCGTCCATGTCGCCAAGGCCGTCAGCACGCAATGGGCCTTCCTGCCGCTCGATATCGGGCACGAGGAAGGCATCTTCGCCAAACACGGCGTCGATCTCGACATCGTCGCGATGACCGGCGAGGCGAAGCTGATGCAGGGCCTGACCGCCGGCAGCCTCGATTTCGGCGTCGCCGGAAGCCCGGGCGCGGCGCTCGCGGTCAAAGGCGCGCCGGTCATCGCGGTCGCGGTCTTGACCAACCAGCCGCGCAATTTCTCTGTCGTCGTCACCAAGGACTCGCCGATCAAGACCATCGCCGATTTGAAGGGCAAGCTGATCTCGGGCGCGACCGCCGGCGGCTTGCCGGAATGGCTCGTCAAGCATCTCGCCGTGGTCAAAGGCTGGGGCCCGACCGGCATCCGCACCATCGCGCTGGGCTCGCCGAGCGCCAGCCTCTCTGCGGTGATGACGCATCAGGTCGACGGCATGATGACCTCGACCACGACCGGCTATCAGCTCGAAGAGAAGGGCCAAGGCCGCATCATCACGCAGATGGGCGATTTCGCGCCGCACTTTCACACCGAAATGGTGTTCGCGCGCCGCTCTCTGGTCGACAGCAACCCCGATCTGGTGAAGCGCTTCCTGCAAGGGCTTTTCGCCACGGTCGCCTTCATCAAGACGAACAAGGACAAGACCGACGCGATCGCGACGCAGGTTCTGCGCCAGACCCCGATGGTCGCCAGCCGAACCTACGACAACGAGGTCCAGACCTTGTCGAGCGACGGGAATTTCGACCCGGCGGCGCTCGCCGTGCTGAAGCAATCCTTCATCGAGATGAAGATTCTCGACAAGAAACCGAGCGACGCGCAGATGCTGACGACGAAATTCGTCCCGGTGAAATTTTAAGAAGGCAGCAGCGCAAGACGGGGCGGGCGAGGCACCGCCGACGCTCAAAAACGCGTGATCGGTTGCAGTTCCGCAGAAATATGTGTCGCGGCGTGTCGGCGCGATGCGGCCCTATGCGTCCTTGGGATATCGACAACCACCCAAGAGGAGCCGCCCATGCGCAAGATTATCGTTGCCACCTTCTCCAGCCTCGATGGCGTCATGCAGGCGCCCGGCGGCCCGCAAGAAGACCCGACCGGCGGCTTTGCCTTGGGCGGCTGGACCGCGCCCTATTTCGACGAGGCGCTGGGCGCCTCCATGGGCGAAATCTTCGGCCGGCCGTTCGACCTGCTTCTCGGCCGCAAGACCTACGAGATTTTCGCGGCGCACTGGCCCTATGTCGCCAATCCGGACGGTCCGATCGCTGCGGTGTTCAACCGGGTGACGAAATATGTCGCGTCGCGCGGCAAGCCGAAGCTCGCTTGGCAGAATAGCCAGCTGCTCGGCGAGGACGTCGTCGCCGCGCTGAAGCAGCTCAAACGCGAGGACGGGCCCGACCTTCTCGTTCAAGGATCGAGCGATCTTCTCCAAACGCTGTGGAAGAACGGGCTGGTTGACGAGCTCAGCGTGTTGATCTTCCCGCTCGTGCTTGGCAAGGGCAAACGTCTTTTCGGCGATGGCGCGATTCCCGCCGGGCTGAAGCTGGTCAAGTCGCGCTCCTACCCGACTGGCGTCATCGTGGCGAATTACCAGCCCGCCGGCGCGGTCAAGGTCGGCGATTTCCAATTGACCGAGCCCAGCGAGGCCGGGCTCGAGCGCCGGCGCAACCTGCGTTGAGCAAGCTTTAATTCGCCACGCAAGCGGCGGCGAGGCGCCGCACGGCACCCGGGCCGTCGAGCGCGGCGAGCGCCGCCTCGATGGTATCGAGACGCTCGGGGCCGAACAGCGGCGCGGCATTGGCGTGGAATTTCGCGCGGATCTCGTCCTCGCCCAGCGGCCGCTCGGCGCTGCCGCGATTGTGCGGCTCGATGCGCTCGAAGCGCTTGCCGTCGCGCGTCTCGATGATGACCCAGCCTTTGAACTGGCCAGGCTGCGCCGTCGCATCGACCGTGTATTCGACCCTCTGCGCCAAGGCGCGCACGGCGGCGCGGGTCTCGGCATCGCCGCGATAGCTCTGCCCGTCGAGCCGCCCGGTCACGAGCGCCTCGGCGATGGAATATTGCAGCGAAGCCCGGCCCTGCCAGTCGTTCAACGGCGCGATTTTCGCGGCGCGCGGCTCGCAGACGACGCCGATCATGTAGTCGGCGATCGGACAGATCACGCGGGCGACAGCCTCTGCCCGGACGCCCTCTTCGCGCAACGCCAGCGCCGCATCGATGAAGGCATGGATGACATGGGCGCAGGGATAAGGTTTCAGCGAGATCGCGAGGCACTCCCAGCGGCGGCCAAGCGCCGCGGTAACGGAGGCAAAATCGAAACCGTAATCGGGGTCTTGGACATGGGTGCGGAACAGCCCCGCCGCGCCTTCGAAGACCTGCGCCGGTCCGGTATGGCCGTGCTTGGCAAGGAGCGCCGCGGCGATGCCCGATTGCGCCCCCCATCCCGCATGGAGGTTGGGTGCTTCGGCGCCCTCGCTCATCCCTTGGCCGAGACCCGCCGCGAAGCTGCCGGTGATGCCGACGGCGTTTGCCGTCGCGCGCGCATCGAGCCGCAACAGCCGGCAGGCGGCGAAGGTTGCCCCCATCGCGCCGAACAGCCCGGTCGGATGCCAGCCGCGCTTGTGGAATTGCAGCGGCGCGGCCATGCCGGTGCGGCAGGCGAGCTCGCTGCCGGCGATCAGCGCGACGAGAAATTCATCGCCCGCCGCGTCGATCTCCTCGCCCAGCGCGAGCGTCGTCGCAAGCAACGTCGCGGTGACATGGACGATGGTCGCGTTGTGCGTGTCGTCGAAGGAGAGCGCCGACGCCATCGCGCCATTGGCGAGAGCCGCGTTCTGCGGCGATATCCGCTCGGGAAAGCCGAGAATATGCGCATGACCCTGCCCGCCCATGGCCATGGCGCCGGCGCGGATTTTGCGGCCGTAATCCTGTGTTGCGGCTGCGAAGGCGCAGCCGAGCGTATCGAGAACGTGCCGCTTGACGGCGCTCACCGCCTCCGTCGGAACATCGCCCGGCATAAGTGCCGCGCTCCATTGGGCAAGCTCTTCGCTGATGGTGGGCATGAGCCTTCCTTTGCGCCGTGATCCGGCAAGAAAGTTAACATATCGAATTGCGCCGCGGCCTAGCGCCCGTCTATGCTTTCGCCGGGAGAGCCGCCGGCCGCGGGGCCGCGGCGATCAGGAGAGAACCGATGAGCGCATCCGGCACCGCCACCTCGGACACACCCGACAACATCCGCAAAGCCTGGAACGAGGCGCATGTCGCACCGCTCTGGGAGCAACTCGCAGCGCACAACACCGAGGTGCATCGCGACCGCGCCTTCATCTGGAAATGGCGCACGATGCGCCCGCTGATCGAAGACGCGCTTCAGCTCAAGGATATGCGCGCTATCGAGCGCCGCGTCCTCACCCTGACAAATCCCAATCTGCGCGCCGATTCCATGGGCGCGACGCCGACCTTGACCGCGGCGCTGCAGATCCTGAAGCCCGGCGAAAGCGCGCGCCCGCATCGTCACTCGCCCAACGCGCTGCGCTTCGTGCTCGAAGGCGAAGGCGCCTATACCATCGTCGACGGCAAGGAATGCCTGATGGAAGAGGGCGACCTCATCACCACCCCCGGCTGGACCTGGCACGAGCATGTACATCGCGGCAACCGCCCGATCATCTGGCTCGATTCGCTCGACGTGCCGCTGCATCGCTATCTCGGCACCGATGATTTCGAGCCCGGCCCGCCCAATCGCATGCCGCCGACCGCGCCCGATGCACTGTTCGCAATCGCCAATGTCGTCCCCGACGGGATCGAGGCCAATCCGGCCTATTCGCCCGTCTTCCGCTATCCCTGGGCGCAGGTCACCGCGGCGCTCGCAGCGGCGCCCCTCGCCAAGGACGGCACGCGGCGCGTGCGCTATGTCAATCCGATGAATGGCGGCCCGGTCATGTCGCTGATCGACTGCTACCTCGTCGAGCTCGCCGATGGCGAGACCCTGCCGCTGCGCACCAGTGCCAGCATGGTTTGCGCGGTCGTCGAAGGCAGCGGCACGACGCGCATCGGCGACGACACGATCGCCTGGGAGCCCAAGGACGTCTTCACTCTGCCGACCGGCGCGTGGATCCGCCATCGCGCGCAGGGCAAGGCACGCATCTTCGTCGTCAGCGATCGCGAGGTGCTGCGGCGCCTCGATCTGCTCGAGGAAGAATACGGCGGAACGGCCTGAAGCATTTGGGTTCACCATCATGCCTGTGACTGAAACGCCGATACTCATCGTCGGAGCCGGGCCGGTCGGCCTTTCGCTGGCGAGCGAGCTTGGCCGCCGCGGCGTGCATTGCCTCATCATCGAGCAAAGCGACGGCGTGATCTATCACCCGCGCGCAACGGCGCTCAACGCGCGCACCATGGAATTGCTGCGGCGCTGGGGCGTCGCCGAGCGGGTGAAGCGCGATGGCACGCCGCCCGATTTTCCGCATACCGCGCTCTACCTGACCAGCTTCGATGGGTACGAAATCGCTCGCATCGAGCGTCCGAGCCATGGCGGCGCGGCGCCCTCGCCGATCAGCCCGGAGCGGCCGCAGCGCTGCAACCAGCTGTTTCTCGATCCCATCCTGCGCGATCTCGTTCTGTCGCTGCCTTCGGTCACGCTGCGCTATCGCTGCCGTTTCGAGTCGCTGGTCGAAGAGGGCGACCGCGTCATCGCCCGGGTGCGCGATCTCGCAAGCGGCGCCGAGGAGACGATCGCCGCGCAGTATCTTGTCGATTGCAGCGGCAGCCACAGCCCGATCCGCCGCGCCTTCAAGATCGGCATGACCGGCCAATCCGAGACCGAATACCATTTCAGCGTCTTCATTCGCCTGCCCGAGCTGTGGAAGCATCACGACAAGGGCAAGGCCGCGCTGACCTTCTTCGTCGATGAGAAGGGTTCGTGGCGCAATCTTGTGATGATCGACGGCAAGGAGCTTTATCGCTTCGCTCTCGCGGGCAAGGAATTCTACGACAATCCCGATGCGGTTGACGTCAACTGGCACTTCAACCAGGTGGCCGGGCCCGACATTCCGCGCGAGATCCTCTCGGTCGTGCGCTGGAGCGCCTGCGATGTGGTGGCCGACCGCTATCGCGTCGGACGCGTGTTCCTGGTCGGCGATGCCGCGCATCAAAACCATCCTTCGGGCGGATTCGGCCTCAACACCGGCATGGGCGATGTCGACAATATCGGCTGGAAGCTCGCAGCGATGCTGCAAGGCTGGGGCCGGCCGGGCTTGCTCGATTCCTACGAGCTCGAGCGCCGGCCAGTGGGGTTGCGCAACATCAACCAGGCCTATACCGGCCATGCGGACAACCGCGACCGGCCTTCGCATCCGGACATCATGAAGGACACGGCCGAAGGCGCGCAGGCGCGCGCCCGGATGAGAGAGCAAATCCTGGCGAGCCAGCCGGCCATGGTGCTGACCGACGGTATCGCCCTGGGCTATCGCTACGATCAGTCGCCGATCGTCGTGCCCGACGGAACGCCGCCGACGCCCGACACGATCAGCCTCTACGTGCCGACCGCGCGGCCGGGATCGCGCGCACCGCATGCCTGGATCACCGAGGCCCGCTCGACGGTCGATCTCTTCGGCGGCGGCTTCGTCCTGTTGCGGCTCGGCAACGGCGCGCCCTCGGGCGAGGCGATCGAAGCCGCGTTCCGGCGGCGCGAAGTGCCGCTCGAAATCGTGCCGATCGCCGATCCGGCAATCGCCAAGCTCTATGAGAAGAAGCTCGTGCTGGTCCGGCCGGACGGGCACGTCGCGTGGCGGGCCGATGCGCCGCCCGAGGACGCGCTGGCCCTCGCCGACCGCGTGCGGGGAGCCGCCAGCTAGACCTCTCTCACGGATGACTCCACGCTCAATCTCGTCATTCCGGCCGAAGCGAGGCGGAGAGCCGGAATCCATTTGCCGCCACGATGGATAGGATATATGGATGCCCGCTTTCGCGGGCATGACGGTAGAGGGCGCCAAACGTTAGAGTTGGCACGCTAAGGAGGACCCGACATGAAATGCGTCGAGATTGTCGCAACCACCGGCATCGACGGCCTGCGTATTGTTGAGCGCCCCACGCCCAAAACCGGTCCGCGCCAGGTCCTGGTGCGCATGCGCGCCGCCTCGCTCAATTATCGCGACGCGATGATCCTTTCCGGCAATTACGCGCGTGGCGTCAATTTGCCACGGATCCCGTTGTCCGACGGCGCGGGCGAGATCGTCGAGGTCGGTGCCGAAGTGACGCGCGTCAAGCCGGGTGATCGCGTTTGCGGCACCTTCTTTCAGCGCTGGATCACCGGCCCGGTCTTTCCTGAAATCCAGGACGCGGCGCTGGGCGGGACGGCCGAAGGCGTTCTGACCGAGTTCGCGCTCCTCGAAGCCGAAGGCGTCGTGCGCTTTCCCGACCATCTGAGCTTCGCCGAGGCCGCGACCTTGCCCTGCGCCGGCTTGACCGCCTGGCATGGCCTCTTCGAGGCCGGCAATCTGCGCGCCGGAGACACGGCGCTGTTCCTCGGCACGGGCGGCGTCTCGATCCTCGGCCTGCAACTCGCCCGCGCGGCCGGCGCCCGCGCGATCATCACCTCCTCGAGCGACGAGAAGCTCGAGCGCGCCAAGACGCTCGGCGCCAGCGACACGCTCAACTATGCGAAGAACCCCAATTGGGCGGCTTCGGTGCGCGAGCTGACTGGCGGGCGCGGCGCCGATTGCGTGCTCGACGTGGCCGGCGGCGAGAGCACCAAGGGCGCGCTCGAAGCTCTGCGCCATGGCGGGCACATGGCGATCATCGGCGGCCGGTCGGGGCCTGGCGGCGAGCTCGACCGCCGCTTCATTTTGCAGAAAGGCCTGCGCGTTTCGGGCATCAATGTCGGCAGCCGCGCCATGTTCGAGGCGATGAACCGCGCCATCGCGGTCTCGCGCCTCAAGCCGGTGGTCGACCGCACCTACGATATCGCCGACAGCGTCGCCGCCTATCGCGATTTCCTTACCGGCAAGCATTTCGGCAAGATCGTCATCACGATCTGACGCGACGCCTCAGCCGAGCGCGTCCATCCCCTCGATCGCGCGCGACAACGCGGCGAGCGCCGCGTCGCTGGTCGTCGCGGCGAGCGCCGCGGCGGCCAGAGTCTCCGCGCGGCCGGCGCCGATCACCGGATCGGCGAGCCGGTGATATTTCGCGCGCAGCGCCGCCCCATCGAGGCTCAGCG
>Ga0134125_10001724_pt1 | contig 26629 bp, 26 predicted proteins | sample KB31751_FD_96464 | JGI IMG/M metagenome (GOLD analysis project Ga0134125, IMG submission 96464) | Terrestrial soil microbial communities with excess Nitrogen fertilizer from Kellogg Biological Station, Michigan, USA - KB3-175-1 | ecosystem: Environmental > Terrestrial > Soil > Unclassified ...
GGATTGTTCAGAAATGACCATTCTTTGTAGTCACGTTCCCCTTTGGGGGGCGGCCCCCCAGGCCGCCGTTACAGGGGAAGGGGCTCCCGCGAGGGTTTTCCCATGCTAGTCGTCATGCAGGAAAACGCCTCACCCGAGCAGATCCAGCGGGTGATCGACCGCCTCATCCACGATGGTTTCGACGTTCATCGTTCCACCGGCACGCTTCACACCGTTCTCGGCGGCGTTGGCGGCAAGACGGATTTCGACATGGGCGTCTTCGAAGTGATGGAGGGGGTGAAGGAAGTCCACCGCATTGTCTCGCCCTACAAACTGGCGAGCCGCGGCTTCCGCCCGCAGGGAACCATCGTCCGCGCCGGCAATGTGGAAATCGGCGGAGAACGCATCGTCATCATGGCCGGCCCGTGCAGCGTCGAAAGCCGCGACCAGATCGAGCGCGCGGCCGATATCGTGGCCGATGGAGGCGCGAAAGTGATTCGCGGCGGCGCATTCAAGCCGCGCTCCTCGCCCTACAGCTTTCAGGGCATGGGCGAGGAAGGCCTTGAACTCCTTCGGAACGCGGCCGACCGCCGCGGCCTTCTGGTCATCAGCGAAGTCATGGATGCGGTCCAGATTCCGCTGCTCACGAAGTACGCCGATATCCTCCAGGTCGGGGCGCGCAACATGCAGAATTACACGCTGCTGCGCGAGCTCGGCAAAGCCCGCAAGCCCGTGCTGCTGAAGCGCGGTCTTTCGGCCACCATCGAAGAGCTCCTGCTCTCCGCCGAATACATTCTCTCCGGCGGCAATTACGACGTCATTCTCTGCGAGCGCGGCATCCGCACTTTCGAAACTTATACACGCAACACCTTCGACGTCTCCGCCATTCCGGTCGTGAAGAAGCTCTCGCATCTGCCGATCGTCGGCGATCCCTCGCACGGCACCGGACGCCGCGATCAGGTCCCGCCGATGGCACGCGCCGCCATTGCCGCGGGCGCTGACGGACTCCTCATGGAAGTCCACCCCGATCCGGATCATGCACTCAGCGATGGCGCACAGTCTCTGAGCGGCGAGCAGTATCTCGATCTGATGAAGCAACTCCGCCAGATCGCCGCCGCCGTAGGACGCACCATCTGATGCGCAACGTCGCGATCGTCGGAGTGGGTCTGATCGGCGCGTCTTTCGGACTCGCGCTGCGCAAGGCCGGCTTCACCGGCGCGATCACCGGCGTCAGTTCGTCCCGCAGTATCGAAGCCGCCGTAAAGCGCGGCGCAATCGACGCCGGAGCGCCGCTGGAACAAGCCACCGCGGAAGCCGATCTCATTTTTCTGTCGCAGCCCATCTCCGGCATTCTCGAAACCCTGAAACATCTCGACCCGCTCGTGAAGCCGCACGCGCTCATCACCGACGCCGGCAGCACCAAGACCGCCATCTGCGAAACCGCGGCCGCCCACCTGCATCGCGGCACGTTCGTCGGCGGGCACCCCATGGCAGGCAAAGAGCAGCGAGGCGCCGAAGCCGCTGACGCTGACCTTTTCCGGGGACGCCCCTGGATTCTGACCTCCGCCGGCGGCAGCGCGGCCGCCACGGAATTTCGCAGCTGGCTGGAAAAAATCGGCGCGCAGATCCGCGTCCTCGACGCCTCCACGCATGATCGCCTGGTCGCCTGGAGCTCCCATCTGCCGCAACTCGCCTCAACCGCGCTCGCGGCGGCTATCCAAAACCATCAGCCGGACGCGACACTTGTCGCCGGCCCCGGTCTCGCAGACATGACGCGCCTGGCCCTGAGCTCCTACGATCTCTGGCGCGACATTCTTGAAACCAACCAGACCGAAGTGGCCGCGGCCCTCGACTCCTATATCGCAAAACTCCAGGCTCTCCGCGGCCACTTCGAACGCGAATTCTCGAGCGGCGCCGAACTCGCCCGCACGTTGCGAAAGAACTGATCATGCCCGATCTTCGTTCCCGACTGAACCACACTCCGAAGCCGCTCGGTTTCGGAACGAGCGGCCGCCGTGGCCTCATCGCCGACCTCACGCAGCTCGAAATCTATATCAACGTCACCGCCGAACTCGAATACCTGCTCTCTCTCTCGCCCGAAGACGGCGGTATCACGCGCAACGATGACTTTTATTACGCGCTCGATCTCCGCCCCAGTTCGCCCGTCCTCATGGAAGCCGTAGCGCAGGCAATTGAAGATGCCGGCATGCGCGGCCTCAGCCTCGGCCAGATCCCCACGCCCGCCCTCATGCACTACGCACTTTCGCAGGGCAAGGCCAGCATCATGATCACGGGCAGCCACATTCCGTTCGATCGCAACGGCTACAAACTGAACACTTCGCGCGGTGAGCTGCTGAAGAAGCACGAAGCTCCTATCGGCGCGAAAGTCGCCGAAGTCCGCGCCCGCATCTACACGCAGGAATTCGATCGTTCCCCCTTCGATGAATCGGGCGCTCTTCGCAAACGCCGCGCCACCGCGCCCGTTCTTGACGCTGGACGCCAAAGCTACGCCGCACGCTATCTCGATTTCTTCCCCGCGCAGCCCGGCTCGCTCGAAGGCCGCCGCATTCTCGTCTACCAGCATTCCGCCGTGGGCCGCGATCTTCTCGCCGAAGTGCTCTCCCAACTCGGTGCCGAGGTCGTTCCCGCCGGGCGTAGCGATACCTTTGTTCCCATCGACACCGAAAATATCGGCGCGGATCAACTCGACGCCATCGGCAGGCTCGCCGCGCACCACCCGAATCTCTGCGCCGTTGTTTCCACTGATGGCGATAGCGACCGTCCGCTTCTTCTCGCGCACGATTCCAGCGGCCAGTTGAAATTCTTCGGCGGCGATCTCGTCGGCATGATTACCGCCCAATATCTGAACGCCGGCGCGGTGGTCGTCCCCATCACCTGCAACGATGCGATCGATCAAAGCGCCCTCGCCCCGGTTCTCGAGCCGAAAACGCGCATCGGCTCGCCCTATGTCGTCGCCGGCATGGCCGCCGCTGTAGCCAAAGGACGGCACGCGGTCTGCGGCTGGGAAGCCAACGGCGGATTTCTCCTCGGCGCCGACGTCACCCGCCACGGCCGCACCCTCACCGCGCTCGCTACGCGCGACGCTTTCCTTCCCCTCCTCTCGGTTCTCTACGCCGCCGCGGAAAGGGACGTTCCTGTTGCCGACCTCTTCGACGAATTACCGAAGCGCTTCAGCGCCGCCGGATTGCTGAAGAATTTTCCGCGCGAAATGAGCCTCCGCATCATGGAGCGTCTCGCGCAGCGCGACGCCAGAGACATCGCGGCACGTATCTTCACGCCCGCGCTCGGCTTCTCCTCCATCGCGCGCCTGGATTACACCGACGGCGTTCGCATCGTCTTCACCAACGACGAAATCGCGCATATCCGGCCTTCCGGCAATGCCGATGAGCTGCGCATCTACGCCGTCGCCAATTCGCAGGCGCGCGCCGGCGCGATCATAGCCGAGGGTGTCCGCGAGCCCGATGGCATTCTCCGCTCGCTCCAGCGCCTTGTCTGAAATGGCCCGGCCCGTCATCATTCTCGGCCTCGGCTTCACCACAAAACGCCTCGCACGCCAATTGCAGCCATCCGGCCGCGCCGTTCACACCGCTACCGGACATCCACCGAATCCGGAAGGTCTCCCGCACGGCGCAGTCCTCGTCCATTCCATCCCGCCGGTCCAGGAGCCGGATCGGTCAGCCATCCGGCATTTCATCCGCGCCGTGGCGCCAGGCCGCATTCTCTACATTTCTTCCACCGGAGTTTACGGCGCGCAAACGAGCGTCGATGACACCACCCCCGCCGCGCCGGATGACGAAAAGGGCCGGGCGCGTCTGGCTGAGGAAGACTGGCTGGCCGCAACCGGCGTCCCCACCCTTATTCTTCGCAGCGCCGCCATCTACGGCCCCGGCCGCGGCATCCATATGCGTCTGCGCAATGGCGCCTTAACCGGCCTTCCGCGCGGCACGGGTGGCGTAGTCAGCCGGATTCATGTGGACGATCTGGCCTCGCTCCTCGCCGCCGGCATCGATTCCGGGCTCACCGGCGCCTGGCCGGTAGCCGATGACCGCCCCGCGGCGAGTTCCGAAGTGATCCGCTGGTACGCGGCGAAGGTGGGAATGAACCTGCCGGAAATTCCGGGCGAATTATCCGTCCCGCAGCGTGGACGTTTTGTCGACGGGGAAAAAATCCGCGAACTGCTGGGCGTAAAACTGAAATACCCGTCCTGGGAGACGGGCATTCCGGCAAGTGAAGAGGAAACGGATTAGCCGAGAGTCGGCGCGGCAGCTGCCAGCGGTGTCATCACATTCACGGTCGTGCGAAGCCCGTCCAGCGCTGCCACGAGCCCGGTAACATCCACCTTACTGAGACCCAGCGCATGCAGCCGCAGATGCAACTCGATCCGGCACAAAGCCAGCGCGAACACAAAGCGGTTCTTTGCCAGCGCCTTCGCCAGATCGGGCCGGTCAACACCGGATTCCACCATCAGGCGCCGGATGCTTCCCAGCAGCCGCGCATAATCCTTCGTCAGGCACCGGACGTAACCGCGGAAAAGCTCGCGCCGGCGGGCAGCGACCTTTGCCCGAAGTGCGGGGTTCCTCGCCGCGAAATTCAGATCGTCATCGGAGAGCAATCGCAGCATCGGCCGGTAGCGCTCTGCGTCCGGCAAAGAACGATTGGATCGGCCCATGGAATTGAGCAATCGCATTCTGGCAGTCAGCATCAGGATTCCACCACCTGCCGCCAACACTGCAAAAAGAGCAAAAATCAGGAACGCCACGCAGTATCCTTTTAGTACTTTATTGAGTTGAGAATATCGAAACTTTAGTTAATTTGCAACCAGTAATGCTACGGTACTGGTAGATTTAGTGAGATATTACCGCCGGACCGAGCGCGTCAATATTCCATTCAGAGCGTCGAGTTGCCGCAGAAGCTCGGCTTCGCGGCCCGGATTGGCCGCTGCGCGCGCTGGAATCGGTGCAGCAGAGGCCGCGCGAAGCATGATGCCCCACCCGGCAAATGCAAGCGCCACGAAGACGATTTCGGGATTGTCTACCCGGTGAGAAAAGAGGATCGGCGAGAAGCCGTCGATAAATCGGGTGATGGATTCCGCCAGAAAGACAGCGCTGAAAAATCCGCTTGCCACGTACGTATTTCGATCTAAATGAAGCGGATAGCGCGAAAGAAACAGGATCAGGACGATAATGATGGCCGCCAGTCCGAAGTGCACGGATCTGTCGAGGACGAGTTCATAATAGAGTGCCGTCGACCTGGCGGACAGAAAAGACCAGGGCATTCGCAGGATCACCACCGACGTGATAATCGAGAGGGCCAGCGCACCGTTTAAGGCCCATCGTCCGGCGGTCTTCAGACCGGGATAATCGCGGAAAACCAGAGCGAACATCTGGTAAACCGCAAGCGAAGCGGTGGCCCAGATGGTAGGGCCGGAGGCAAGATAAGTCCAGTAATAAGCAGGCGAGCGCCGGTCCAGCACGCTCAAACCGGCAGCAAAGAGAGCGGTGGCAATAAGGTAGGAGAACAGATAAGCGAAACGTCCGATGAGGCGAAATTGAAGCAGCCGCGCGGCTGCGAAAGCCGCGGCGGCTGCTTGCGAAATCAATAATACGTCTGGAGACCGATTGAAAAGCACGTTCGAATTACCGACATCCTGACCGGATGTCTCAATCCTATCGCACTTTCATCTAGCGAAGCATTACGCAGTTCGGGGAGCATTCCGGCGGGGGGAACGCGCTGACGCTTGCCGAAACGGCCAGCCACGACGCAGCTAAGGTGAGAACGATCATGAGTTTACGCATTGTTTTAAGGGCTCCTTGGGGGTTTCTTTGGGGTCAACCGTCGGCTGACAATTTGCAGTCTACGGAGATCTGCGCCGGAACGGGCTAAATGTGTGAAAAAGTTATCTATTCAGAAAGTCCCGGTACGGAATTTTCTGTCGTTAGCTATCGAACGACAGGGTAGATCCGGATCGGTGTACAATTTAACCTGAGATTATGCCGAGTGACAGGCAGGCAGCAATCGCCGAGTCGTGGCGGAAAACGCTTGCCGGCGTCGAATCCCCACTGGGACGTCTGGCCTATCTCGCCTCACTAAGAAACACGAACAGAGGAACTTACGAGCATTTCGGGCTCGCCGAGCGCATTGGAGAGGAGGAAGCGGACAGCCTGATCCGGCGCAGCCACCTCGCTGTATTCCAGGAATGGCTTTGTTTTGGGCTGGCGAGACAAAAAGAGGAGCTCGAAGCGTATTTCGCCAGTCTGGACGGCGACCGCGACAAAATACTCGCAAATTGGCTTGTGCTGGGGCCTTATGCCGCGTGGGTTCCAGCGGAGTCCCGTGACGTGGAGCGCAAGCTCCTTTATACGGATCTCGAAACCGTGCTCGAGTTGATCAGGAGCGAGTGCGGCGTTGCTTCTCCGGACCCAGACTTATAGCCAGCCCCACCACCTGACCGATTACTTCGATCTCGTCCGGATATTTAAAGGAGAGAATCGGGGCATGAGACGAAGGATCCGGAACCAGGCTCAGAATGCCCTCTCGAAGACTGCACCACCGGCAGTAAAATCCATCGCGATGTTCCAGAAAATAAATGGGCCGGTCGCTCTGGTTCGTCCAGCCATTGGCCTGAATTTTACGCCGCGAATCGTCGATGACCAGCAGCGCGCCCGCCGGAATCGCCGGGTGCATGCTCCAGTCTTCCGTTCCCACGAATCCATAGCGGTATCGCTTCACATCTACGCCGCCAACCAGCGCGAGCGGCAGTTTCCCCCACCTTTGAACAACTTCACTGACAAATGTGGTTTTACTCAGATCGATCCCTGGATTCAATGAGATCGGAATGGTGACTTCCGCGCCGCCATCGGTCGGGAATCCGATGCCGTGGGTCTTTTCGATTGCAATCAGGCCGGCATCCGAGGCCATTTCCTGTGTTCCGATTCCGTACCAGCCGAGAACTTCATTCAGGTCCAGCCGGTAGATACAGCAAAGGGAATAAAGACGATAGATCGATGGCAGCGTGCCCTGATTCTCGATGTCGGAGAGCCGGCTGATCAGAACCGCGAATTCCGGATTCTCGTGCCTTTCCGCGATCTGCTGGCTGGCGAGTTCTACGTCGCGGAATCGGAGATTCAGCCGTTCCCGTGCGCGCCGCAGTCGCTGTCCAGCAAATTCCATCTCAGTCGATCATCCCCGGGCAGCGTGCGGCGGGCGCTCGAAAGAGGGAAGCCGGGGCGCGCCAAAGGGGAATTATATCCTCAATGCTGTTCGCAATCAACAGAATAGGCGCAGTTTTGTTCCGAATTCCGAACAGGACTACCGCTTCGTTCGGGAAAAGTACAAAACGAGGGTCAACCGATTCCGCCAGGCGTTTTTCGGACGACCGCAGCCCTCGCTCATCATAGTTCCTTTAGCGCCGGAAATAAAGCGCCATTTGCACGATCTATTACGGCCCCGGATCTTAGTTTGACAGCTCCGATTTGTCTCCTGGAATCTATCGGATTTTTTGTCGATTTAAGCCGTGAGATACTGTTAAACTCTCCATGAACGGACGTCCAGCCTCCGGATTGGCCGCCCGCGGGCCGTTTGGGCGGATACTGGAGTGTGAACGCAGGAAGGAGATCCTCGATGAAGCGGACCATCGGATTCCAGGGTGAGCTCGGCGCCTTCAGTCAGGTGGCGGCTTCCCAACTGGCCCCAGGGTATATACCAGTTCCCTTCGGAACGTTCGATCAGGTATTCGAGGCTGCCGCAAATGGAAAAGTGAATGCGGCCGTGATCCCGATTGAGAACACCTTACACGGGTCCGTGCATGAGAACTACGACCACCTGCTGAAGTACAACCTACCCATTCAGGGAGAGACTTTTGTCCGCATCGTCCATAATCTGATCGTTCCTCCAGGAGTGAAACGCTCACAGATTCGGCGTGTTTATTCGCACCCTGTGGCGCTGAATCAATGCCGGCATTTTTTTGAAAACAACCCACGCTTTGAGAAGACCCCGTTTTACGACACGGCTGGAAGCGTCAAGATGCTGATGGAACAGGGCTTAAAGGACGCTGGAGCCATCGCCTCCGCCACTGCGGCGGAAATCTACGGCGCCCGAATTCTCGAAAAATCGATCGAGGATGACCGGCAAAACCATACCCGGTTCTTTCTCCTGAACAGACCGTCTGCAAAAGGATCCGGAAGAAGAATTCCGGGAATCCGCTATAAGACGAGTGTTGTATTTACTGTGCGAAATATCCCGGGAGCTCTATTCCGCGCACTCAGCGCATTTGCCTTGCGCGATCTGAACCTGACCAAAATCGAATCCAGGCCCCTGCGCGGCAAGCCATGGGATTACCTTTTCTACGTAGACTTTATCGGACACACTGATGACCCGGCGACCGGCTATGCGCTCGGGCACCTGGCGGAACTGGCCGATATGTGGCGCATGCTGGGCTGCTACCCGGCAGCCGGCATTCAGTAGGGTGGCGCTTTCGGGCCGGGGGCCTAGCTGATCGCGATTGCCCGCGCCAGCTTCACGGCAGGGTTCGACATCAACTGATCCAGCACATCCTGCGGAACGAGCGTGTCGGTCGAAACCACGGCGATGGCTTCGAGCGGCTCGCCCGCATCGCGCCGGCCCAGCGAGAAATTCGCGATATTAATCCGATTCGCGCCCAGCACTGAGCCCACATGGCCGATCACGCCCGGCACGTCCAGATTTTTCATGCAGACTACATGGCCGGTGAGTGACGCCTCGCAATAGATGCCGTCCACCTGCATCAGGCGCGGCTTGCCGAGCACCACGGCGCCTTCCACGGCAGTCACGCTCGAATCGGTCTCCACTTCAAGCCGGATCGAATCCATGTGGCCGCCGCGCTTGTCGTGAACTTCCGCCACATTCCAGCCGCGCTCCGCGGCGATCTGCATGGCGTTGACGACGTTCGCCCTCGAAGCAGTCGACCGGCCCAGCACGCCGGCCAGACCGGCATTGCGTAACAGGCTGGTATTCATTTCGGCGATCCGGCCGGAATAAGTCAGACGGATCGTCGTCGGATTGCCCGTCGCCAGATGCGCGGCGAAGCCGCCGAGCCGCTGTGCGAGGTCAATGAACGGCCCCGCCGCCTTGTACTGCTCAGGCGAAAGCGCCGGCATGTTCACCGCGTTGATCGCAACACCATTCTGCAGATACTCCACCATCTGCTCGGCGATCCGCACGCCCACAATTTCCTGTGCTTCTTCCGTCGAACCGCCGATGTGCGGCGTCGCCAGCACTGTATCGAGGGCGAACAGCGGATACGAAGCATCCGTCGGCTCCTTCGCGAAAACGTCGAGACACGCGCCGGCGACCTTGCCGGATTCGATCGCCGCCTTCAGGGCCGCTTCATCCACCAGCTCACCGCGGGCGCAGTTCACGATGCGGACGCCGTTCTTCATCTGGGCAAGCGAATCGGCATTCACCATTTTTTCTGTATCGGGCGTCAGCGAAACGTGCAGTGTAATGTAGTCGCTCTGTTTATAGAGGTCCGTCACCGGCACCAGATCCACGCCGAGATCCGCCGCGATGCGCGGGGTCACGAACGGGTCGCTCGCCAGAATACGCATTTCAAACGCGCGGGCGCGCTTCACCACTTCGCGTCCAATACTGCCTAGTCCGACAATACCCAGCGTCTTGCCGCGCAGCTCGTTGCCGAGGAATTTTTTCTTTTCCCATTTACCGGATTTCGTCGAGGCGCTGGCCTGCGGAATCGAGCGGGCCATGGAAAGCATAAAACCCATCACGTGTTCGGCGACCGATACCGCATTGCCGCCCGGCGTATTCATCACCAGCACGCCCGCGGCGGTGGAAGCAGGCAGATTCACGTTATCCACGCCCACGCCGGCGCGGCCGATCACGCGCAGTTTCGGCGCCTGTTCCAGAACAGCCGGCGTCACCTGGACGGCGCTGCGAACCACCAGCGCGTCGGCATCCGGCAAATGTTTCGAGTACTCTTTCGGGTTCGAAACGATGACGTTCCAGCCTTCCTGTGCCTGAAAAAGCTCGATGCCCGCCTGGGCCATGGGTTCCGCGATGAGGACGTTCATGGGTATTTATTCTCCGTAAAACTCGGTAGTCTGCAACGATCGCGACAAGCGCCGCGATCCATCGAAGTGCGGCGCGGCGCACTTAAAAAACAGGCGCGCACAGGGTTCCAGGCCGTGGCTCCGTTCCGGGTACGAATGGAGCCCGCAACGCAAAGAGGTCAGTTGCGAGCGTGCATGGGACGGGTAAGACACTTTAGAATATCAAATACATGCCTTTACTTGAACAGCTTGCCAAAGACATCACCCAGGCGATGAAAGCCCGCGACGAAGAACGTCTGAGCACCGTCCGGATGATGAAAGCGGCGCTGATGAAAGCTCACGTGGATGCAGCGCCAAAACAAATAGACGACGCGGGAGACCTCCAGGTTTTGAAGATTCTCGTCAAACAGCGGACCGACGCGGCGGAAATGTTTCGTAAAGGCGGACGCGAGGATTCGGCGCTGAAAGAAGAAGCGCAGCGCAAAATCATCGAGAGCTATCTGCCTGCTTCGGCCAGTGACGAAGAGATGCAGGCCGCAATCGACGCAGCCATCGCCGAAACCGGCGCCACGTCGGCGAAACAGATGGGTCTCGTGATGAAGGCCGCACAGGCGCGACTCGCCGGTAAGACCGTGGACGGCAAGGCGCTGTCGGAAAAGGTCAAGGCGAGACTCGCATGAGCCAGCACAAGCCGTTTGTCCCGCCCAACGTCCAGATGAAGGAATTCACGGCGCGGGCCGTGATTCTCGGTCTGGTGATGTGCGTCATCCTCGGCGCCGCGAACGCCTACCTTGGATTGAAAGCGGGCCAGACGGTGGCGGCCACCTATCCGGCGGCTGTCATTGGCATGGCGGTGCTGCGGCTGTTCAAAGACAGCACCATTCTCGAAGAAAACATCGCGCGCACCGCGGGTTCCATCGGCGAGTCGGTCGCGGCGGGCGCTGTCTTTACGATTCCCGCATTCGTGATCTCACGTTCGTGGCTCGACTTTTCGCCCGGCACCGCTTACTGGAAATCCACCGCGCTGATGATGATCGGCGCGGTGCTCGGCGTTTTGTTCGTGTCGCTCGTCCGAAGAGTGCTGGTGGAAGACGACTCGCTGCCCTTCCCCGAATCCGTGGCTGCCTCGCAGATCCACAAGGCCGGACAGATGGGTGCGGAAGCCGCGAAGCATCTCTTTTACAACATGGCGACCGGCGCGGCGGTACTGCTGGCCGGCGCGTTCAAAATCTTTGCGACCGATAAAGACTGGTTCTTCCGGATGGGCTCGCTCGGCACGAGCGGTCTTCGGCTCGGGTCACCCGGATCCGCGAACCGGCTCGCGACCGGCGGCACCACGGTTTTCTCCGGGCCATCCATCAGCCCTGCCTACATCGGCGTGGGCTACGTGATCGGTCCCGAACTCGCCTCGCTGAACTTCTCGGGCAGCGTTCTGGCCTGGGGCCTGATGATCCCGCTGCTCATCTATTTCCTCGGACCGCAGTTGCACGCCTTCATTCCGGCCGATGCGACCGGTGATGACTCATGGCTCGATGTGGCGAACAATGTCTGGCGCTATATCGTGCGTCCGGTGGCGGTTGGCGGCATGCTGACCGGCGCGGCGTATACGCTGTTCCGCATGCGTAAGAATCTCGGAATCGGGCTCGCGCGCGCGTTCAAAGAAATGAAAACGGGCGCCCTGCCCGAGAGTTCCACCATTCGCACCGAGCGTTACATGAGCTCGCGCGTCGTGCTGTTCGGCGTCTTCGTGGTCTTTTCATTGATGATCGTGCTGTACACCTATCTCTCGCACGGCATAGTGGCGGGCGCTACCGCGGCCATTGTGATGCTGGTCGTCGGCTTTTGCTTTGCGACCGTCTCCGGGTATCTGGTGGGTGTCATCGGATCTTCGAACAATCCGATTTCCGGTCTCACGCTCTCCACTCTGATCATCGCGGCGCTGCTGATGGTGGCGCTCGGCGTCCATGGCGCGAGTGGCGTGATCGCGGTACTCGGCGTGGCGGCAGTAGTGTGCGTTTCGAGCGCCACGGCCGGCGAGCTCCTGCAGGATTTCAAAGTCGGCTACATCCTCGGCGGCACGCCGCGCACCATTCAGATTGTGGAACTGATCGCCGTGGTCCTGGCGAGCGCGGTGATGTATTTCCCGCTGCTCGTGCTGCATCAGGGCAACATCAACCAGGGCGGCATCGGCTTCGGTGACCGCCAGTTGGCCGCCCCACAAGCCGGACTGATGGCCTCGCTCGCGCAGGGCATCGTGGGCGGCGACATGGCCTGGCCTCTCATCATCGCCGGCATCCTGATGGGAGTCGCGATGATCATGATCGGGGTGAAGAGCCCGATGCTGGTGGCAATTGGCATGTATCTGCCGGTCGGCACCACCTCCGCGATCTTCGTGGGCGGCATGGTTCGCTGGATTACTGACAGAATCGCGGCGAAGCGCGGCATGAATGAAGCGCAACGCACGCGCATCGAGAGCGTGGGGGTGCTCGCCGCGTCCGGCATGATCGCGGGAGAAGCGCTGATGGGGCTCGTCACCGCGTCATTCAGCTTCTTCAACGTGAAGATCCCAGGGGTCTTCGAGCATCCGTCTTACATTCCGGGACTGATTGTGCTGGTGGGGCTGGGCTACATCCTCGTGAAAGTGCCGCTCGCCAGCGCCGGGCGTCCGGAAGATCCCGCGCCGCCCGCCGTCATTACGTAGCGGCGGTAACCACGTGATAGAGCAGCCGCGCGTTCGAAGGCTCTTCGACGGGCGTGCCGTCCGCATGGAGCCGGTTGTACCAGCTCCAGCCATTGGCGTGAAAGAAGCGTTCACGCACGGTACTCCACTCGACCGCACCGCGTCGAATCGCTTCCGTCTGGACCCAGAGCAGCTTTGACCGGTCGGTGGCGACGCCATCTTCCGTTACAGAATTGATCGCGAGTCCATCTTCCATACCATGCCGCAGCGCGAAATCGTGCAGCGGCGCGGCGGCAGAATACTCGCGCATTCCCGAAAGCAGCGATGCCCATTCGAACTGATGCCCGATCTCGATGCGGCGCTCAGCCGTCACGGACCAGTCCGGATTCAGAAACTCGAAAACCAGTCCCGTTTGCTCGTCGCGCAGCTGGTGGAAGAACAGCTTCACGATCTCTCTCGCTTCACCCAGCCAGTATTCGTCCGCCGTGTTCTGAAAGGTCGCAAGCAGCGCTTCGAGCAGATGCATATAAGGATTGTGGCTGCGGATGCCGGGCGTCTGCTCTCCAAATCCGCCCGCGCCAGCGTCGTCGAGGAACGCAGTGATTCCGTCGTAGCGCTCGCGCAGCCGGCCGATCGCACTGCGATCTCCCGTCAGCCGGAAATACCACGCCATGAAAAGCAGAAAGAAACTGTGATCGTAAACACGCGAACCGCTATCGAGCGGCGGAAGCCGAAAACTCTTTTCGGCAGCGCGCGCGAATTCTTTTTGCTCGGGAAAGACGACAGCCAGATGCGACCAGCAATAGCCAAGCCGCGATTGCGTGACGCCGGTCCGCGGTCCGGGCACGGCCGCGCCACCGATTACCGCCTCGGAGAAGCCGTCTTCCTCTTCAATCGCGCGCAGCCACTCGAGCCCCGTCTGCTCGAGCCAGGCCTCAGGCACTACTTCGCCGCCGGATGGCTGGAGGCGTAGTGCTCTTTCAGAAGATCGCGGCCAAAATCGCCGTTGAAGTCACGCCACACCGAGTGGATGTGGTTGCCGTTGCTCTGCGTCTTATCGAACTCGACCAGGAACTCCGGCGCCTGCACGCGATAATAATTCGGCTGGTCCCTCGCGGTGCCGCCCGCCCAGGCGAACCAGATGTTCGTACCGGCCTTTTTGATCTGGGCTTCGCGAAGCGCTGCAATTTCATCCGGCATATTGGAACAATATTCCTCGAGCAGATCCTGCAGCTTCGCGCGCTGGTCAGGCGTCATGGCCGACGCCTCAATGCCGCTCGGCTGTCCCTTCATCGCGGCTTGACGTGAATTTGTCGTGATGATATCCGACGGCGCCTTCGCATCGAAGATTGCCACTCTGCGCTCTTCGGGCGAAAGCGAATTCACCACCGTGAGCGCCAGATCCTCTTCGTTACCGAGCACGCGCAGTCCCTTGCGCGGACCATCTTTCACTTCCGCCGGATTGCTGCCGAAGAAGCTCGGCGCGCCCTGCACCTTACCGTTTACCAGCGTGAAGTTCTGGCTGACGTGGTGCCCTTCCACGCGGTAACCCCACTCGCCGGTTTCAGAAGGCTCACCGAAGATGCTGATGTAATAGTTGTCCGGATCCCGGCGCGGCTGCGGCTCGGTGACGAGCAGAATCTCATCGAGGCTCATGATAGTGACCGCCTTGATGAAGCCGCGCTGGCTGAGGCCTGCGGCGATCATCGCCATCGCGAGTTGCCGCTGGTAGGGCTTCATATCGTGCAGCGCGAGGCCCTTGCGCGGCACCGGCGTATAGAACCAGTTCGAGCGCTCTTCATCCTCCATCTTGAAGGAGACGGCGGTCTTCTGCCAGGGCTCGAGCGAATTCAGGAAGTTCTTCGCGGCGGACGTCATGATAGCCGGCGCCTGTTGCTTCGCATACGCGCTCAGCAGCAGCGCCATCGTGACCGCGATGATGGCGATACGTACAGGGATACTCGCAGTTTTGAGAAATTTCATGATTCCGCCCTCCAGCTTCCGCAAAGATACCACAACCGGAATCAGGCTTCCGCGAAGGCGGCAAACTCAGAAATCACGGGCGGCGCGGCAGTCTGGGTCACCTTGATCCGCAACTTCGCGGCGCTCACCTGCGCGTCGAGACGGATGATGCGGCGCGGCCCCACACTGGTCGCCGTCGCCAGAGGCTTCCACTCGCCCCCATCGAAAGATTCCACCGCGATTGCTTCCACCCGTTGACCCAGACGGATATCTTCCCTCACGCGAATCACGCTGAATTTCGCATCGTGCGGCAGATCAATCTCGATCTCCGGTTTGGCGAGCGCCTTCGCGGAAGCCTGCGCCACCGGCTTGCCGAAAGTCTTCCGCAGATACTCGCCGTGCGCCTTGAGCGACGCGATATCCGGGGCATCGATCAGCCCATCGCGGTTGGGCGGCACATTCAGCAGAAAGTGCGCGCCGCGCCCGGTCGATTGATAGTAAAGCGTCTTCAACTGCTCGGGAGTTTTGACCCCGGCGGTCTCGTTTTCATGCCAGAACCAACCGCGCCGGATCGATACGTCGCACTCCGCCGGCAGCCATTTCGTGCCGTGCTTGGTCCCCACGGCGGATTCGCGTGATTTCACATCGCCGGGCGAAGCCGGGCCGCCATCCATGCCCACCGGATCGTAGGTCGCCCAGCAGGGATCGCCTGCAATGCCGCGCTCGTTTCCCACCCAGCGGATATCCGGCCCCACGTCGCTGAAAATCACGGCTTCCGGCTGCAGCTTGCGGATCATGTCCCAGGTCCCAGGCCAGTCATAGTAGGTGTGCTTATCGATGGTGCGCTTCTCCCGCGCGCCGCCGTAGTAGCCATCGCCGCCATTCGCGCCATCGTGCCAGACCTCGAAGATCGGTCCGTAATTCGTCAAAAGCTCCGTCAGCTGGCGGCGGTAAATATCGATGTATGCCGGCGTCCCATACGCCGCATTGTTGCGATCCCACGGCGAAAGATAGACGCCGAATTTCAGGTTGTGACGCTTCGCCGCAGCCGCCAGATCGCGCACCACATCGCCTTGCCCGTTACGCCACGAGGAAGCTTTCACCGAGCGTTCCGTCGTCTTCGTCGGCCAGAGGCAGAAGCCGTCATGATGTTTGGCTGTCAGAATCACGCCCCGCATATCGGCGGCGGCGAGCGCTTCCACGATGGCATCCGGATCGAATTTCGCGGGCTGGAAGAGGTTCGGATCTTCGTCCCCGTAGCCCCATTCCTTATCCGTGAACGTGTTGAGCGAAAAATGCAGGAACGCCGTGGTCTCGAGCTTGTGCCAGGCAAGCTGACGCTCCGAAGGCAGCGCCCCGAACAGTGCGGGCTTTGAGGCGGCGAAGGCCGGCGCGGCGGTGGCGGCAGCAGCGGCGGAGAGGAACGTACGGCGCGAGATCATTTCGGGTCCATCATATCGAAACCGAAAATCGCTGCCGCCCCATTGGGATATGATGGACGCCGTGAACAGAAGACGATTTCTCACGGCAGCCGGCGCGGCCGCGATGGCAGCCCCCGTTCTCACGCGTATCGCCTCCGCGAAAACGCGCGACCTGCACAAGGCGATCATGTACGAGACGGTCGGGATCAAAGGCACCGTCATGGAGAAATTCCAGGCCGTCAAGGCCGCGGGCTTCGAGGGCATCGAGCCCATGAGCCACATGAATCAGCAGGAAGTGCTGGCGGCGTTCGCCGCGACCGGCCTCAAGCCGGCCAGTTGCTGCTGCGCGACGCACTGGAAGAAACCGCTCAGCGATCCCGACCCCGCCGTTCGCCAGGCCGGACTCGACGGCCTGATTCAGGCTCTCAAAGACGCCAAGGCGTACGGCGCCAGCTCCGTGCTGTTCGTGCCAGGCGTGGTGAACAAAAAAATTTCCTACGATGACGCCTATAAGCGCTCACAGGAATACATCCGCAAAGCTCTTCCCGTCGCGAAAGACCTCGGCGTGAAGATCGCGATAGAAAATGTCTGGAATCAGTTCCTGCTGAGCCCGCTCGAAGCCGCCCGCTATATCGACGAGTTCGAAAGCCCCTCGATCGGCTGGCACTTCGATATCGGCAACGTGATCACCTACGGGTTTCCCGAGCAGTGGATTCACATCCTGAACAAGCGCATCGTCAAGCTCCACATCAAGGAATACAGCCGCAGGATCGCGGACAAGCAGGGGCGCTCCGCGGGTTTCAAGGTACCTTACCTTGAGGGCGACAACGACTGGCCCACTGTCATGACCGCGCTCGACGACGTCGGCTACACCGGCTGGGGCATTGCCGAACAGCCCGGCGGCGATACGCCGGAGGGGCTGAAAACGCTCGTCGAGGGCATGGATAAGATCTTCGCCAGCTAGTGGTTAGATGGATAAGATCTTCGCCAGCTAGTGGTTAGCCGGAAATTGGGTTCGTTTATTCTTCTTCGTCGAAGTTCGGCACCGGCATGGCATCCCGCTCCTGCCGCCTGCGGTCGACGACTTCCAGCCATTCCTGAACAAGCTTGTCGGGTTCGCCCGCAAGATCCACCGGGACTCGCCGGTCTGTCCAAACCGCGTCCACGCCCGTCGGAGTCGGGACGATCTCGAGGCGCTGATCGAGGGCCTCGGCCCGCAGAATACGGCCAATCCACGCGAAGTTGATCTTCGTCCGGCGGGAATGCCCGCCGCGCGTCAGATCACGCATGAACTTCCCCACCCAGGGAGAGCTTTTCAGTTTGTCGGCCCACGGCCCGGCTGCAATGGCATCGCGCTTTTCGGCGTCTCGCCGCCTCCGGTCTTCCATGAGGGCAGGCTCCGTGGATTCGAGGGCCTTCAGGTTGTTTTCGAGATTATCGAGAAAGCTCATTTCCTCAGTGTCGCGCGAGCGACCCGATGGCCACCGAATCTGGGACAATATCGACGTGTGGCGCGGCTTCATCAGCGTCTTTTTCACGGCTGCGGCTTTCGCGCAGCAAATCACGTCAGTCGACAAACTTCCGGAAGGCTTTGACGCGTTCGTTACGAATCAGGGTAACGAGCGGTTGCCATGCACAGTGAAGTTCACCAAACCCCGGCTCAATCTCGGATTGCGGTTCGAATCGACTTATACCGTGCAGGCTTCGCTCGACCCCTACGCCGGCGCGGAACACAGGTGGCGAATCCTCTTTCGGGTGACTCCAGTGGGCGGCGAGCCGGTTTATTTCGTCGATTCTCTGCCTCTTTCTCCGCCGCCGAATGCGGGCTTCGACGCTGTGGCAACAGGCACATTCTTCACCGGAGAAGGCGACTACAACGTGAAGTGGGCGCTGTGGGACGACCTCGGCCGCGTCTGCCGCCAGGATTTCCGTCTCGAAGCGCATCTGAGCGGACACGAGCGAAATGTGAAGGCGGTAATGCCTCCCGGCGCGGTCGGGGATTTTTCCTGGCGGCCAGCCTCCAACGACAGCCAGGCGGCGAAAACACGTCACGTCACGATCCTGGTGAACGCGGCACTGCCGATCGCGCACCAGGGGCAGCCGCCGGATAACGAATGGCCCGCTCTGCTGACGATTCTGTCATCGGTTCTGGAAAGAATGCCCGAAGCGGATGTCCGTCTGATTGTGTTTAATCTGGACCAGCAGCGGGAACTCTTTCGCAAGGACCATTTCACCCCGAGCGACATCGCCGGCATCGTGCATGCCGCCGATGTTTTATCGCGATGGACCGTCGATTCTGAGGTTCTGAAAAAACCGCTCGGCGGCTGGGAATTGATTGGCGGCCTGGAAAATGCGGAGATCCATACGGCACCACCACCTGACACGGTTTTGTTCGTGGGGCTTCCCGCGGCAAGCGCAGAAAAGATGCCCGATGAAACGCCGCGATCGGAGTCCGCGAAGGCATTGCGTTTTGTTTACCTGCGTTATCGTCCGCCGGAATCAGAAATAAACCGTCGGCAGTGGGGGCAAACCGGCGATCCGGAGCATCCCTTCATTGGGAGCGGACGAAGCATGGGCGTGATACCGAGGTCTGGTCCGCGCTCCGATGCCGACCAGCCGGATCCGATCGAACAGGCAGTTCGACGGATGGGAGGAAAAACGATCGCCATCTCATCGGCCGACACGCTCAGCAAAGCGATCTCTGAAGTCGAAAAGCCGGTTCACCAGACGGCTTCAAAATAGCCCGGAATCTGATAGCATCACTGACATGCCACACGCCACCATGACCCGGCGGACCGCCGTGGGCGCGACCCTGGCCGCGCTCGCTGCCACGCTCTCCCGCGCGGCTGCGCGTCTGCCCGCCAACAAGAACGTGAAGTGGGGGCTGGGCTCGAATCTCTGGAACTACTTCAAACCGCGCGCTTCCTTCACCGACATTCTGGACGTCATGAAGGACACCGGCTTTATCGGCCTGCGGCTGACGCAGTTTCCGCAAATCCTCGAGACCTACAACATTTCGGCTGCACAAATGGCGGCGGAAGCGCAAAAACGCGGCTGCCGGATCGTCACCATTTCGTTCAGCCCGCCTTCGCACGACCCCGCGCAGCGCGCGAAGATCCTCACCGACGCGAAGGCCGCCATGAATTTTCTGAAGGAATTCGGCGCCAATCATCTGGTGGTGTTTTCGCCGAACCGCCGCAATGCGGAAGCCCCGAAAGCGTTCGAGACGATGTGCGAATGCTTCAATGAAATCGGGGCCGCGGCGAACGATATGGGTTTTCACGCCGGCCTGCACAATCACGTGGGCCAGATTGTTCAGACGCCGGAAGAAGTGGATCGCTGCATGGCAATGACGGACCCGAAGCTCTTCGGCTTTTCGCCCGATACCGCCCATCTCCATCTGGGCGGCTGTGACGTGGTGAAGACCCTCGAAAAGCACAAAAGCCGCCTCATACTCGCCGATTACAAGGACGCCAAGCGTTCGCCCGACGACAAGCCCGGTGTCTTCAACCGCGAAAGTATTTTCGATTTGGGCGACGGCGAGATCGATTTTCCGGGCTGCCATCGCGTTCTCAAATCGATTGCATTCAAAGGCTGGCTGATCGTGGATCTTGACATCGCCCGCAAAGGCCCGCGCGCGAGCTACGAACGCAGCGGCGAATACGTGGCCCACACGCTCGATCCGATATATGTTTGAAGTATCAGCACAGATTTCCCGCCGCGCCCTGCTGGGCGCCGCCGCTCTTGGAACCCTCATGCCCGAAACCTCGAACGCCGCCGATTACCGCATCATCGATTCGCACGTCCACGTCTGGAAGCACGATCCCGCATTTCCGTTCGCCCAGGGCGCGAAGGTGCCGGAGCGGGACGCCGCGCCGGAGACGCTGCTCGACCTCATGAAGGCAAACGGCGTCTCGAAAACCGTCATCATCCAGGTGATCCATTACCGGTATGACAACCGCTTTCTTTTATCCGTGCTCAAACGTTATCCGGGGACTTTCCAGGGGGTCTGCCGAGTGGACCCGCTCGATCCCGCCGCGCCCGACCACCTTTCGCAGCACACCGCCGAAGGCTTCCGCGGGGTCCGCATCAGCCCGTCCGCCAACGCCTCGGGCGACTGGTTTAACGGTCCGCTCATGCCGCCCCTCTGGAAGCGCTGCGCCGACCTGAAAGTCCCGATGACGGTGCTCGCGCCCATCGGCCGGATGCCCGGTGTGGCGGCGCAGCTCGAAAAGCTGCCCGATATGACAGTTGTCATTGATCACATGGCGGACTGTCCGGTCGATCAGCCGCAGGAGCTCGAAAAGCTGATCGCGCTCAAGCGTTATCCCAATGTTTTCGTGAAGATATCGCACACGTGGTCGCTTTCGAAGCAGCCGTATCCCTGGCTGGACGCGCAGGAGCACGTCAAGCGGCTCCACGAAGCCTTCGGCCCCGAGCGGCTGATGTGGGCGACCGACTGGCCTATCATCGAAAACAGCCACGCCACCTACACACAGGCGCTGACAGTTGTCCGGGACGACATGAAGTTCCTGAATGACGACGATCGTCGTTGGATGCTCAGCAAGACGATTGAGCGGGTGTGGCCGTTCTCGTAGTCGTCCTTTTGCTGCGAAATAAACCCTCAAATTTTGAAATTTCCTGTTCGATAAGTTTTTCAGACATGCAATCGACAGGAACCACCGGGATACCGGCAGTAGCGCAGGCGACGCAGGAGCTCGCCAGGTCACGGGCAAAACGCGTGCCGGTGCATATATCCGGGGCGAATGTGCCGGACCTGCCCTGCGAATTGGTGGACGTGGAGGCGGGAATGCTCCTGATCCGGGCGGAGCGGCAGATTCCTGAATCGTCGGGAGTGATGGTGAACCTGAATCAGATGACGCTGCCGGGCGTGGTGGCGGAATGTCATCCCGTGGAGAACGACTGGATGCTTTCGATCTCGCTTTCGTCGCGGAAGCGGCGGCTTGACGAGCGCATTCCGAGCGGACAGGAAGCGGCAATCGGCGTGGTGGAGAACGGCCGCGCGAGGCTGCGGATGTGCACGATCGTGGACACGTCGGCGTTCGGCATGGGCTTGCGGCTCGGCTTTCCGTTGAATCCCGGCGCGCGTGTGTGCGTCGAGACCGGATCGATGATGATTTTCGGTGAGATCCGGCACTGCAACCCGAAGCTCAACGGCGATCACATCGCGGGGATGCTGATTGTGGATGTAGTGCCGGACTTGAGCCGGCAAAGTCCGTTTTCGATCATGCTCAACAACCTGCGCTGGAAGCTGGCGTCGAGCATCCGCGGGCGGGAGCCGCTCCCGCGCCGGTAGAGCGAGCGATCAGCGGCCGAACGCGCGGCGCCGAATCAGCGGAAGGCAGAGAAGAGCGCCGGCAATCAAGGCCCAGGTGGAGGGTTCCGGTGTCGCCGCGCCAGCAGCCGTCGTCACCTCGATGTTATCGAGACCGATCGATTCATCGCTGTTACCCTGCCATCCGCTGCCCGACGCGAAGAAGTTGAAGGTGGCGTTACCGGTGGCGTCAGCGGTCACACCCCCGATGAAGATGTGGTAGACCGATGTGCCGAAATCCCCCGAGTTGGCCTGGTTCAGGACCACCGAGGTGCCCGCAGGAGGTGCTGGATAGATCGCGGATGTGCAGTTCGTGCCCACTGTGCAGCCTGGATACTCGGGACTCGCAAGACCGTAATTCCGGAACGCTCCCTGGAAAATCGAGTGGGAATTGAGAGTGACATTGAAGAAGTCGGGGGCCGCGGCACCTTCCGTGGTCCCATCCCAACTGCCAATAGCCAGGAAGTTGAAGTCCAGATTGAGACTCTGGTTAGCGGCAAGCCCGGTCAGCGTGAGCGTCGTAGGCGAGTTCGGATTGCCAGTGCTGTAGTCCTGCCAGACCTGCAGGCCGTCGATGCCGGCATTACCGTTAACCGCGGCAGTGGAAGCGACTCCGCTGGAACCGGAAATTTGCGATGGCGCGCCCGAGTCGAAATCGGTGAAGAAAATGCTGGTCGCGCTGGCGGAGCCTGCCAGCAGAAACGCGGAAACAAGCACGGCGTGGATTTTGCACATACGTCCTCATGATTCTATTGCCGTCCTGAAAACACTGGCAAGAGTGGGAATACCAGTACTATACGCATTGGATAAAGAAGGGAGCTCGCCAGAGGCGATGTGCCAGATGAGCGAAGCACCCTTCTGTAGTAAACTGGAGTTCTGCCGGGCGTTTCTCCAGGACGCGCCGGTGTTGTTCCTCAGACATGCGCCCGTAGCTCAGTTGGATAGAGCGTCTGGCTACGAACCAGAAGGTCGGGTGTTCGAATCACTCCGGGCGCACCATATTTCCCAATAAATTCACATTTCATTCCTCCCAAAGGGCGAAGTGTATCACTGCGCAACGGAATTCGAAACGGAATTGGGCGGGAATTCGGCATGGCCTCAGCGAGGCTCAATCTTCCGCGTAGGGCGGAGCGCTTTCCAGTTCGCGTGGAAAGGGCATGTGCCCACGCCAGTTTGTGATTAGATTTACGTTCGGCCAATTCTGGCTTTGATTAAACAGAGACTGCGATCTTGACAATGGCCTATTATTGTGGGTGGACAAAAAAGACTATGAGGTCTATGCTAGTCAAGGGCTAAACTCTTGAACTTAAAGACATTTCAGTCGCACGCAGAGGAGACCAGCCAATTCAAAGAGATAAATCGCTCAATGGCAAGCTCGATCTGGAATCTGAATGAAACGGTCGGAACCCTTTCGCGGATCTATGACGACAGAGATCGTTCGGCCAGCTCGGGTTCACAAAAGCGGATGGAGGACAAACTGGGAGACATTTTGTGGTATGTCTCCAACATTGCAACCTGCATGGGGCTCAGTTTGGATGGGGTCGCGCAGGCAAACCTCGACAAGTGTGATCGACGCTGGGGGAAGAAGACACATGCGCCGATATTCTTTGACGCGGAGTTTGGTCCTGAAGAACAGTTTCCACGCCTCATGATCTTAAAGGCATCGGAGACGAAGAAGGGTCTGGCGAAGCTTTCACAGAAGGGCGCAGGCAGCGATTGGCACCAACTCGGGGCGAGGGTTACAGACAATTCTCATAGCGATGACGGATATCGGTTCCATGACGTTCTTCACCTGGCTTATGTTGCGGTCCTCGGCTGGAGTCCTGTAATGCGTGCCCTAATGAACAGGAAACGAAAGAGTAGCCCGAGAACCGATGAGGTGGAGGACGGTGCGCGCGCTATCAATCTCGAAGAGGCCCTTACTGCCCTCGTCTATGAGCACGCAAGAGAAAGCGAATTCTTTGCAACAGAAAAATATGTGCCATTCGAATTGCTGAAGTTGATCGAGCGCCTGACGCGCGGACTCGAAGTGAATCAAGCCACCTACGACCTGTGGAACAGCGCTGTGCTGCAGGGGTATCATGCGTGGCGCGAGGTTATGAAGCACCACGGAGGGTTCCTTAAATGTGACATGGTGGCGCGAAAACTTGTCTTCGCGGAGACGGAGGCTGAATTGGCATGAATTCGCCAACCGGCGCGGTATTCTCCCGCTGCCGATCATACCGATATCTTCTTTGGCGTCGCTGGGACGATTCAAGGTTAACCGTAAACTTTATCGGCCTCAACCCATCAACAGCTGATGAGACGCAGGATGATCCCACTATGCGTCGATGTCGCCAGTTTGCACAGGACTGGGGATATGGCGCCTTCTTAATGACGAACCTTTTTGCGTTCCGCGCGACAAAGCCAACGCAACTGAAAATGGCGACCGACCCGGTTGGCCCAGAAAACAACAAGTGGATTATTGAAGCCGCGAATCATTCCAGAATGGTCGTTTTTGTCTGGGGAACCCACGGACCATTTCAGAACAGGGATGACACCATCATTTCTCTGCTCGAAGGCCGGGGGTATTGCATATCACTTACCAAGCACGGACATCCGGCGCATCCGCTGTACCTCAAGAAAAACCTTCGGCCTGTATTGTTTTCAAAGGATTTGCGCGCCCGCTAATTCCTGACACTGCTCCACGCCTGAAACGCGCCGCAATAGCTCCCAACGCTTCTCGTGGGCCCCTCGTCCTCCGAATCCACCACTTAGCATCCGCCAGCCACAACCGGAACCGCTTCAGGTCGCTCTGGTCACCGCGTTCGCCCACGCCTGTTGCAACGCCGTACCGCTCACGCAGCAACGCTCTGACCGTGGTGACGACCGCCAAACAGCCTGGCCTCCACCACCTGTGCCTCACTCGTCCACACGAGATGATGGGCCGCAAGGTCAAGGGTGTCGCCGAACGTGTAGCGACCAGTGCGGAGGTTGCGGATGCCACCCTGAGGGGCTGGGAGTGTGCCGCTGAAACAGAAATCTCTCCATCAGTCTCGAGTCCTGCTCGTGGAATTGACTGAGTTGCGCCGGGTGGCGGCTCCAGCTATTTCTTTTTCTTCATCTGAGCGGCATCGAACGTCGAGACCTGCGCCGCTATCAGACCGCCTTTAGTCACAAAGGCGTCCGCGCCGCGATACGGCTCAGCCAGAATATCCGACGTCACCACCCACTGAACGTTCACCGTATCTCCCACCTCAAAAACATGCTCGGCGGTGAACTTCAAGCCGCACAATCCACCCTCGCTTTGAGGTTTGACAAATCCGGCGAAGAGATCTCCCCCTTGCTGGCGGCCCTTGACAACCTGACCGCCCGGAAAGAAGAATTCCACGTTGTCCGGATATTGCTCCATCAGACGTTGCCAATCGCAGTGGTTCAACGCATCGAGGTGCTCGTTGACTACCGCCCGCGGCGTCGCCTGAGTCTTCAATGCAGGCAATTTCTTCGAAGTAGCGACAGTCTGGGCCGACAATATTCCCATCAGGATGAACAAAGCAGATAAATATACCGGGTGCCGCATGGACGCCAGTTTATCACCGTATCCGGGAAGCTCACGTAAGTCGGGCGTCGTAAGTCGGGCGCAGCGAAAAGAGAGGGGTGGCTGCGTGAGTTAGTGACGCACTTACCGGGACCAGTTCTGCTGCGGTCGTAATACTTTGAAATAAAACGACACCCACGCCTGCACTCCCCGCATGCGCCCCACGCTGCGCCAGATCCATAAACAATCGAATCGCGGAATCGACCATGATCTGCATCGGATAACCCAGCCAGCCAAAAATGTCGATGTTATCCCAGCCATCATTGCTTCAAGTCGCGTATTTCAGGTGTCCCGCCTGATTCCCCACCTCTCCGCCGCGCGGAGATAACGCTTTTCCCCCTGGACGCAGGTGCGAAATCGAATCGCCTCTGCAAAAGACGGGACGGCGACAAGCATTCATAATAAATTCCGTGTTGCGTCCTGAGAGACGCTTTGATCTAACAGATGCAGGTGCTGTCGGGGTAAGCGGCGGAGCGGCTGGCGGCAGATTCCCGGCGAGAGTATTTGAGCGGGCCGGGCGGGCGCGCCGCTGTGTTGAGGAAACGGGCAATGTGGAACGCCCGCGCGGACAGCAGACTCGACCGTGGCCCTCGAAACACACTATCCGGCGCCACGTTGCAAATGGCGGTTCAGAATCGATCGTCCGCCGAGGTGGCCGGCTTTCGCCGGTTACCGATTTCGCAGGGGCTCAGGATGGCGGCTTTCTTGACTTTCACCCTCTCCCCTGATAATCTTCACTTGTCAATATTGAATAGGGTGTTGCATAATACCCATTACTGGCGGGGTACGGTTGAGTTGCGCCCAATTCGAAAAAGCACGAGGTAGTCGGAGGAGCTGAGACGATGAAATTAAAAGGCAAGATCGCGCTTGTAACCGGAGCCAGCCGGGGCATCGGGCGGGGCATAGCCGAAGTATTTGCCGAAGAAGGCGCGGATGTTGCGGTCAACTACGTCGCCAACGCCAAAGAGGCCGAGGAGACCGCCAGGCTGGTCCGCGCGCAGGGCCGCCGCGCGATTGTCATTCAGGGCGATGTGGCCAAACGCGCCGATGTGGAAGCCATGATGGAAAAGACCTGGGCCGAACTCGGACCGGTTGACGTTCTGGTCAACAATGCCGGCATCGAGACGATCATTCCTTTTCTGGAGTTGACGGACGATCAGTGGACCCGGCTGACGGATATTAACCTGCGCGGCGCGTGGCTTTGCTCGCAGGTCTTCTGCCGTAAAGCGATTGCGGCGGGAAGAAAAGGCTCCATCATCCAGATCGGCTCCATTCAGGCCGCCAAGGTTCTTCCCGGACGCACCCACTACGCGCCCACCAAACTCGGTCTGGAGGCACTGACGCGCAACATGTCCGCGGAAGTAACTCCGAGCGGGATTCGGGTCAATTGCGTCCATCCCGGGTATATCGAAACCGACATGACGACCTGGATCCGCGATGTACCGGGCGCGCGCGACATGGTCCTTTCCCAGATTTCCATGGGGCGCTCGGGCGAATGCCGCGAGATCGGCAAAGTCACGGCCTTTTTTGCTTCCGAGGAAGCCAGTTACGTCACCGGCCAATCGATCCACGTTGACGGTGGATGGGAAGGCAAGTAAGTTCGAAGATCAA
>Ga0134125_10001725_pt1 | contig 26614 bp, 26 predicted proteins | sample KB31751_FD_96464 | JGI IMG/M metagenome (GOLD analysis project Ga0134125, IMG submission 96464) | Terrestrial soil microbial communities with excess Nitrogen fertilizer from Kellogg Biological Station, Michigan, USA - KB3-175-1 | ecosystem: Environmental > Terrestrial > Soil > Unclassified ...
CCCTTGGGACCGGAGCCCCAGGGGCCACCGCCCTGATTCTTCCACGGCATAGAAGCTCTCCTTCGGGGACGATGGGGCGCAAAAGCGCCCCGCCGCTCGCTCATTGGGCAGGCCTTATAAGGGACGCCTCCTGCCCTTACAACGCAAGCTTAAGTCGGAAACCAGCTATGCCTGCGCCGATATTTGTCAATGTCAACATTACCAAATGCGGTTAATGCCGCAGACCTCGACGGCGATACGTCACGTAGGAAAATGGCGCAGTATCGTCGGGGCCTGCCGGATGACGCTCGCGCGCGACCTCTTGCCATTGCGCCGCATCGATCGCGGCAAGATGAGTGTCGCCGGCCGGGTTCGCATGGACCTCGGTAATCTCCAGACGGTCGGCATAGTCCATCCATTGCGCATAGATTTCCGCGCCGCCGATCACGGCGATCTCGGCGACAGAACGCCGCAGCGCATCGCCGCGGGCGAGAGCGCGTGCCGCCTCGAGCGAGGTCGTCACCACGGCGCCGGCAGCGCGAAAGTCCTGATCGCGCGTGACCACAATGTTGGTGCGGTGGGGCAGCGGCCGCTTCAACGAGAGGAAGGTCTTGCGGCCCATGACCACGGGCTTGCCGACCGTCATGGACTTGAGGCGCTGCATGTCGCTTTTGAGCCGCCAGGGGATCGCCCCGCCCGCGCCGATCACACCATTGTCAGCGACCGCGACGATGAGGACGGTTTCGATCACGGCACGGCCTTCGCGAGTTTCCTGAGCGCCTCGCCATTGACGCGGCACACCGTCCATTCGTCCATCATGACCGCGCCGAGCGATTTGTAGAAATCGATCGACGGCGTGTTCCAGTCGAGCACCGACCATTGCAGCCGCGAGCAGCCGTGCGCGATGCTGAGTCTTGCGAGATAGGAGAGCAGCGCCTTGCCGATGCCCTTGCCGCGAAAGGCCGGGCGCACGAACAGATCCTCCAGATAGATGCCGGGACGGCCCGAGAACGTCGAAAAGTTGAAGAACCACACGGCAAAGCCCACACCCTCGCCGTTCCATTCGGCGATCTCGCAGAACAGGCGCGGGTTGTCTTCAAACAGTGCCTCCGCGATGCCGGCTTCCGTCGCCTCCACCTCGTGGCCGAGCTTTTCGTATTCGGCGAGCTCGCGGATGAGGGAATAGATCAGCGCGGACTGGTTCGGACGCGCACGGCTAATCGACAGCGACATCGAGCGCCCTCACACCGCGACTTCGGCCTTGATATGCGGGTGCGGGTCGTAGCCTTCGAGTTTGAAGTCCTCGTATTTGAAAGCGAAGATGTCCGTCACGTCAGGATTGACTTTCATCACCGGGAGCGGGCGTGTCGGTCGCGTGAGCTGGAGCCGCGCCTGCTCGAGATGGTTCGAGTAGAGATGCGCGTCGCCAAGCGAGTGCACGAAGTCGCCGGCCTTCAATCCCGTCACCTGCGCGACCATGATGGTGAGCAGCGCGTAGGATGCGATGTTGAAGGGCACGCCGAGGAACACGTCCGCCGAGCGCTGGTAGAGCTGGCAGGACAGTTTGCCGCCCGCGACATAAAACTGGAACAGGCAGTGACACGGCGGCAGCGCCATCCTGTCGACGTCGGCCGGATTCCAGGCGGTGACGATCAGGCGGCGCGAATCGGGATTGCGCTTGATCATCTCCACGACGTTGCGGATTTGATCGATGCTTTCCCCGTCTGGCGCCGGCCAGGAACGCCACTGCCAGCCATAGACCGGGCCGAGATCGCCGTTGGCGTCGGCCCATTCATCCCAGATCGTGACGCCGTGGTCGTGCAGATATTTGACGTTGGTGTCGCCCTTCAGGAACCAGAGCAGCTCGTGCACGATCGCCTTCAACGGCAGCCGCTTGGTCGTCAGCATGGGAAAGCCGGCCTGCAGATCGAAGCGCATCTGGTGGCCGAACACGGACAGCGTGCCGGTGCCGGTGCGGTCGTGCTTCTCCGCGCCATCGGCGAGAATGCGCTCAAGCAGGTCGTGATACTGGTTCATGGCGCGCCTTTTTCGGAACGCGAATCTAGCCCTCGATAGCCGCGATTCGGGGCCCCGCCGAGCAATTATACAGGGGAAAGTGTGGGTTTTGCCCGCAAACAACAAGGGCGCATATGCGCTCAAATGAGACCGGCAAAGCCCACAACGCCGCCGGCCAGCAAGAGCCAGAGCGGATTGAGCCTGGTGGTGTAGGCGAGCATGGCTACCGCCAGAGTGAGAACGACCGCCGGCCAGGTCCGGTCAGCGGCCTCTGCCACAACCAATGCCGAGGCAGCCATCAGGCCGATCGAAAGCGGGACGAGGGCGGCCTGAATGATGGACGGCCAGCGCGACGTGCTGGAGCGGCGGAGCCAGCGGCTCACAACATAGGCGAGTGCCGCGGTCGGCACGCACATCGCAACTGTGGCGACCAGCGCACCGCCAAGGCCCGCGACCGCGTAACCGATCAAGGTCACGATCAAGACGTTCGGCCCCGGCGAGAGCTGGGAGATGGCGTAGATGTCGGCGAACTGGCGGTCGGTGATCCAGTGGTTCACCTCGACCGCGATGCGGTGCATTTCGGGAATTGCGGCATTGGCGCCGCCGACCGCAAACAGCGACATCAGGCCGAAGGTGAGGACCAACGACCAGATTGGATTGGGAACCGGGTTCATGCCGAGACCCGCCGCATCAGGACCAAGGTGACACCGATCGACGCCGGCACGGCGATAAGGAGCACCGCCTGCAACGGCAGGCGCGCGAGGCCGATGGCGACAAAGACGGCGATCATCATGATGAGGCCGACAATGTCGCGCCGTTTGATCAGCGGCATCAGCATCTTGACCACCACCGAGACCAGGAGACCAACGGCGCCGCAGGAAATCCCGGCGAGGATGCGCCGTAGCACTTCGAGATGGCCGAATTGGGCGTAGAGCACGGCGAGCACCATCACCAGCAGCATCGGCGGGCCGACCAGGCCGGCAAAGGCGGCGATCGCGCCCGCCACCCCGGCAAAGCGCGAGCCGAATACGATCGACAGGTTGACGGTGTTGGGGCCGGGCAGGAAATGGCAGAGCGCAAATGTCTCATTGAACTCGTCCGCCGTCATCCATCGATGCTGCTCGACGATGCCGCGACGGGCAAAGGCCAACACGCCGCCAAAGCCGGCGAGCGACATTTTCGCAAACGCCAGGAACAGCGTGATCACGCCAGGCGGAGCTGATTTGGCAGGCTTGTTGGTTGGCTCGGGGAGTTCCGGCGCGGGAATGTCGGCCGGCGGCGATTCCAGGGACATCCTTCGGATTTAAGACCGCCTTGACGCCGGGGCCATCCCAATTCGACGTGTCATGCCGGTTTTGCAGCGCTTTTAGTAGGGAACGCGGCGTCCGACGGCACTGTCTTTTCCGCGAATTGCGCCCTATATTGGGGGTGCCGGTTCGCCGGCTATGGAAATAAATCGCCGTCGCAATAAACCATTCGGACCCGGGGGCGGTACCCGGCGCCTCCACCCAAGCCCGATCACCCGAGCCCGATCCTTGGCGTCGGGCTTCGGCGGGGGCGAAACAGGATCGACGAGGGCGTAAAGGGCGCGCTTTTTCCCGGTATTGTTCCGCCGTTATCGGGCTACTGCAATAGTTGCCAACGACAACTATGCTCCGGTTGCTCAGGCTGCGTAACGCAGTTTGAAAGACCACTTTGAAGTCCTGACGGGTTAAGCTCCGCCAGGCGGGGTTCGGAGGCACCTGGCAACAGAAGCCTCCACTTAATCTCGCCCGGTCAAAACGCTTCCTGCCGCAGCTTCGCGTTGACCGCTGCTGATTTCGGGTCCGAGCCGGAGTACCATGCAGGCAAAGGGCGAGTCGGGCGGGTCTATCGAGACTGCCAGGACCGAGGGTGATGGGACTCAATCATGGCGACCGATCATATTCGTTATGACGTTCTCGCGCGCGATGCGCTGCGCGGCGTTCTACACAAGGTCTTGAGCGACGCGGCAGCGCATGGCCTGCCGGGTGAGCACCATTTCTTCATCACCTTTCTGTCCAAGGCCGAAGGGGTGGAGCTGTCGCCGCGGCTGCTCGTCCAATATCCTGACGAGATGACGATCATCCTGCAGCACCAGTTCTGGGATCTCGTGGTGTTGGAGGATCGCTTCGAGGTTGGCCTGTCCTTTGGCGGCATCCCCGAGCGGCTCGTGGTACCCTTCACCGCCATCAAGAGCTTCTTCGATCCCTCGGTGCAGTTCGGTCTGCAGTTCGAGCCGGCTGACGGCGCGGCGAGCGAAGCCGCCTCGCCCAAGCTGCCGGCAGCGCCGGCCGCGTCCGCGCTCGCAGCACCTGTTGCACCGACCGCGGGACCCGCAGCCGGTGAAAAGGCCGAAGAGCCGGCCAAGTCCAGCGAGGGCGCGGAAGTTGTCCGCCTCGATCGCTTCCGCAAGAAATAAGCCACGCGTCCATCCAAACGACGTTGCATTTGCGAACGCTGCGACCAGCACTGGCGCAGTCGGTGTTCAAGATCGCAACGTCGGGACTGGCATATGGCATGATGCATTCCACCGCCGACAAGGACGCGCGCCTGCAGTGAGCGCGATGCGGCGTTCGCCCGTCATGCTGACCCGCGCACGCGCGGCGAGAATTCCGCAAAGCCCGCCGCGTATGCGCATCGAGCGAAGTCGAAGAAAGCGGCGCTGCGATCGGGACAAACTGACACACCGGGCTTGATCGCGCCTCACACCCGGGAAAGTACGGAGCGTGAATCCGTTTACGGCGGAGCGATATGACTATAATCATGCCGGCAAAGGCCGAGACTCTTTGGACTATTGTCGTTATACCCCGCTGTGGTACAGCACGGATATTTCGTTTTCGCAGAGCGAAGCCCGTTTTTTGATGCTATCACAGGGCGTTTTTGGCAGGGACTTCCCAGAAATGAATACCGTGCCGGCCGGTGCGCGTTTTGGCTTTGCGCAGCACTTGCTCATTTTCAGAATTGTCGCGTCTTCCAGACCCGTTTCATGAGGGTGGTGATGGGGGAAGTGGTCAATCTCAAGCGTTTCAAGAAACGCAGTGAGCGCGAGCAATCGGCGAAGGCGGCCGAAGCCAATCGTGCGCGATTTGGAAGGACCAAGGCCGAGCGCACAGCCGACGCGCGGCGCGCAGAACGCGCGAAGGAGCTGTTGGATCAGCACCACATCGACGACGGAGCCGGGTCATGAAATCCCCCGTCGTCAAACGCTCGATCGTCGTGGCCGGTCACAAGACCAGCGTCAGCCTCGAAGAGGCGTTCTGGAACGGCATGAAGGAGATCTCGGGACTCCGCAACATGACGCTGTCCGAGCTCGTCGGCGAGATCGACAGCAATCGCCAACAGGGCAATCTGTCCTCGGCAATCCGGCTGTTCGTCCTGGATTACTTCAAGAGCCGTGCCGCCGCTGCCGTGGCGGCGGAGCCGAAGCCGCAAGGCGAAACGCGGCCGCAGCAGTAACGAAGCGCGGGCGCGGACGACGAGCGCGCGCCATGTCGTGACGCGCGCCGCGGTTCGTTTTGTTGGTGGCCATCAATATACAAGGGCGGTCCCGGACGGCTGGTCCAGCGCTGCCGCGAGCGTGCGATACTCGGAGCAGTCGGTCCCGCAGATTTCGGCGATGCGGCGCAGATGGTATTCGGCCTGCTCGCGGTTGCCCTGCTCGATCTGCCAGAAGCCGTAATAGTTCCAGGTCAGGACGTGATTGGGATCGGATTTGAGCGCGCGCTCGTACCAGACCTGCGACATCTTGTAGTCACCGAGCTTGCGATAGGAATAGCCGATCAGGTTAGCGATGTTGGCGTAGTCGTCGTGGTCGAGCGCCTTGAGCTGATCGATCGCAGATGTGTAATCGTGGCGATCGTAGATCGTGTCGTAGGCGCGTTGATATCCCTGAATGAAGACGGGCTCGGAGAGGAAGGATTGCTTGCCGGCCTTCTTGCCCTTGTGGCCGGAGCGAACATTTTGCGGAGACTTTGTCGCGGGCGAGACCGGCGATGGATTCATGACATTCGAACCGGAGGGGTCGCCGCCGCCGCCGCCTCCTCCGCCGCCACCCGCGGCAAAAGCCGGCGTTGCCAGCAGCGCTCCGGACAGAGCGACAAGCGTTACCAACCTGATCGATGATTTGATCATGCGTGCCTCCTCCTTTTGCCGTGCGTTATTGCGCGTCGTCTGTGCCGAACACCGCCTTGAAGGCGCTATTCCGAACGCAGGCTTGCGCTCACCTGACTGTGAGCGCGTTGTTTGCCGGACCGGCAGGAAGCCAATGTTTTTATAATCCCTCTAAGGTGCGCTTGCTGGCGTGCCAACAACTTGACGTTCCGCCTCGCGATTGAAAATTAGAGCTTATGAGCAAAGCGAATGGAACCAAGCAGCCGTTGCCGCTGGGCCTGGCACAGCGCGGCTATTCGGGTGTGATCCAGCATCTTTCCGCCGGCGAGACCGGCTCCGCGCTGGATGATATCGAGCTTGAAAGCCGGCTGATCGAACTCGGCTTTGTCGAAGGCGCGCGGGTTGAAGTGCTGCACGAAGGCATCGTCGGCGGCGATCCGATTGCGGTTCGTGTCGAAAACGTCACCATCGCGGTGCGCCGTCGCGAGGCCATGGCCATCATCGTCGCCTAGCGCATGATCCGGAAAAGCGTGTCGCGGTTTTCCGAAAAGATCATGCGCAAAACAACAACCTGAAGCGCGATCGATCCCACAATGATCGCGCTTTGGACGACCGGACATTGAGACATGGAAAGCCCTCTGATGCATCTCGCCCTGGTGGGCACGCCGAACAGCGGCAAGACCGCGCTGTTCAACGCGCTGACCGGCAGCCGGCAGAAGGTCGCGAACTATCCAGGCGTCACCGTCGAACGCAAGGAAGGCTCTTTCGTCACGCCGAAGGGGCGGCAGGTTTCAATGGTCGACCTGCCCGGCACCTATTCGCTGCGCGGCCGCAGCCCGGACGAGGAGATCACCCGCGACGTCGTGCTCGGCCGCACCGCGGGCGAAGCGCTGCCCGACCTCGTGCTGTGCATTGCCGATTCCACCAATCTGCGGCTGACCATCCGCCTCCTGCTCGAGCTCAAGAGCACGGGCCGGCCAATCGCGCTCGTGCTCAACATGTTCGATATCGCAACGCGACGCGGCGTCAGCGTCGACGTGCCAAAACTGTCGGCTGCGCTCGGCGTGCCGGTCGCCACCTCGATCGCGGTGCGCAAGGGCGGCACCGCCGATTTGTTGCGGCTGACCGATGAGCTGTTGGTGCAGACGCCGGCCAAGCCGCGCGAAAATCTCTGGCAGCCGCTCTCGGTGTCCGAATTGCGCGCAACGCAGCGCGAGGCCGACCGCATCATTGCCGCCTCGGTCAGCCTGCCGGCGCGCCCGGACACCTGGACCGGGCGGATCGATGCGGTCGTGCTCCACCCGGTCGGCGGGCTCGCGATCCTGCTTCTCATCCTGTTTGTGATGTTCCAGGCGGTATTCGCCTGGGCGCAGCCGTTGATGCAATTGCTGTCGTCGGGCTTCGATGGCCTCGGCCAATGGGTCCATGACACCCTGCCCACGGGGCTGTTGCAGAGCTTTTTGCAGAACGGCGTAATCTCCGGCGTCGGCAGCGTCATCGTGTTCCTGCCGCAGATCATCATCATCTTCCTGTTCATCCTGCTGCTCGAGGATTTCGGCTACATGGCGCGCGCCGCCTTCCTCATGGACCGCATCATGGGTGGCGCCGGCCTGCACGGCCGCGCCTTCATTCCGCTGTTATCGAGCTTTGCCTGCGCGATACCCGGCATCATGGCGACCCGCGTGATCGACAACCGCCGCGACCGCCTGACCACGATCCTGATCGCACCGCTGATGACCTGCTCGGCGCGCATTCCCGTCTACACGCTGATCATCTCGGCCTTCATCCCGCCGAAGCTGATTTGGCGCTGGATCAATCTGCAGGGGCTCGTGATGTTCGGCCTCTATGCCGCCGGCATCGTGAGCGCGCTCGGCGTGTCGTTCCTGATCAAGTCCTTCATGTGGCGCGACTATCAGCCGGCGCCCTTCATGCTGGAGTTACCCGACTACAAGATGCCGCGCCTGCGTTCGATCGTCATCGGCGTCTACACTCGCGCAAAAATGTTCCTGCATCGCGCCGGCACCACGATCTTCGCGATGATGGTGCTGATCTGGTTCCTGGCATCGTTCCCGCAGCCACCCCTTGGTGACGAAGGTCCTGCGATCAACTACAGTCTTGCGGCCATCATCGGCAAGGCGATCGCGCCGCTGCTCGCGCCGGTCGGCTTCAACTGGCAGATCGCCGTCGCATTGATCCCGGGCATGGCCGCGCGCGAAGTCGCGGTCGCGGCACTCGGCACGGTCTATGCAATCGAAGGCGGCAAGGAAGCGGCCGCTCAGATCGGTCAGGTGCTCACCACCAAATGGAGCCTTGCCACCGCGCTGTCACTGCTTGCCTGGTACATCTTCGCCCCGCAATGCGCATCCACGCTGGCCGTGATCCGCCGCGAGACCGGGAGCTGGCGCTACATGGCGCTCACCTTCGCCTACATGCTGGCGCTCGCCTATGCCGCCAGTCTGATGACCTACAACATCGCCGTCGCGTTCGGTGCGGGCTAAGGACTGATCACCGGAAATAGTGCACGAGCACCTGCAGATCGGAGGGCGAGGCCGCTTTGCCGCTCAGATCAGCATCGATGACCCGACGGCAGACCTCGACGGTCGCATTGTCGCCGAGGTCATTGGCAGCTTCGAGCACAAGCCAGGCCATTTCCGCCGGAGGGCGGTCGAGCTGTCCTTCGCCTGAAGAGCGGAGAAGTGCAGTATTCATGGTGGTGTCCTCTCGCTGATGCGGGATCCAAGCTTCAATTCACGGCAAGCCGAACCTCGGCGCCGGCAGGTGGTTCCACAGCGTCGGTATCCCGGCGCGACTGGTAGAATTTGAGAACGCTCATCGAGGTCGCGGCGTTGAGCCGGCCGAATTCGCGTTCGAGGTCGCTCAGGTCCCGCGCCGTGATGCGATGGTCCTTCGCGGACACGAACAACAGCGCCATGGTGGTTTGCCAGGAGAAATGCAGCGCCTTGGCGAGAACCAGGAGCATCTGCTGATCGGTGTTCACGAGCACCCGCTCGATCACGTCGACCGGCAGCGCGCAGAGCAGCGACAGCCCGACCGTGACCTCCTCCAGCTTGTGCGAGAGCGCATAGCCGGCGATGCTGGCTTCGTTGAGATTGCCCAGGCGGTGCTGCGCCGTCACCACGCGCTTGGCCACGAAATAGCTTCGCGACACCGGACCGAACTTGGATTGCAGCTCGCCCGCGACGCCAACGACCGAAGCGCCGATCGCCTCGACCATCTCCGGACGCTCGCGCGCCAGCCGCTTGCGCACGTCGTCGGTCGCCTTGGCGATGAGCTGCTGGAACAGGTGCCTCGGGATATCCTTGCGCAGGCCGAGCTGCTCGGCGAGGATCGAATCACCCTCGGCGCGCTTGACCATATGCAGCAGGCCGGGGCTGGAAAAGTTTGCGCCGCCATTGCCGGCCAACGAATTCACCACTGCGCGATTGCCGCGCGCGATCAGCACGTCGGTCACGGACTCGCCGATCGACTTGCGCCTCGAGATCGCGAGCATATGCTCCTGGCTCTTGCTCCAGGAATTGGCAATCAGCGTGTCGTCGTCGAGATGGACCGACTGCTCGAGCACGGGCCCGGCGACCTCGATCGCATCGTCGAAGGCGAGCTGCTGGATGACGTTGGCGGGCGCACCATCAAAATGGGCAAGCCGCTCGGAGAGCTGCGCGCGGACTTCGACCTCGATCTCCTCGGCAAGGCGGCCGATGACGCTGCCGAAGGTCAGCACCTCCTCCTCACTGTAGCTGCCCGCGATCAACAGATCGGTCGCATGCCACAGGGCGCGCTCGCGGCTCTCGGCCGTCCCGCGCAAGATCGCCTCGTCCAGATCCCGCAAGTAAGATTTCGTTAGCCCCATCATCCAACCTTCAAACGCGACAAACCAGGCAAGCGCGACTGCCGTTCATAGCAAACGGTTCCGATGATTCCGTAAAACCGGATCAGCGCTATTGCGCTCAAATTCCGCTCAATTGCGGGCCGACCGGTTTACGCTTCGCTAACGCTGCTGGTCCGCGAGGTCGCGAAACGGCTGCGCCGCCTCCTCCACCCAATCGCGGAACAGCATCAGGAGCGGCAGATTTTTCGGGCGCGGCGCATGCACGAAATAGTAACCGGTCGATAGTTGCAGCGGCTGGCCGGCCAGCATTTTCGCTCGACCGGCGCTGACATGGGGCCCGATATAGGCCATGTCCATCAGCGCGACGCCGGCACCCGCGATGGCGGCGTCGAGCGCCTGTGCGCGGGTCTCCACCGTCAGCCATTTCATCTTCGCCGGGAATGCGCGCTCGGTCTTCTGCCATCGCGACCAGTCCATGAAGCGCGAGCGGGCCCGGATCAGGGGCACGCCCTGCCCTGCCTTCGGGCGAAGCCGCGCGGCGATAGACGGCGCAGCGATCGGCATCAGCGTCTCCCTGAAGAGAAGCGTCGCAGTCAATCCCTTCCACGCGCCGCGGCCGTGACGGATGGCGCAATCGACATCCTCGCGGCCGAGATCGACCGCGCGTGTCGTGGTCGAGATCGCAACTTCGATGCTCGGGTGCCGCGCCTGGAACTGCGCAAGCCGTGGGATCAGCCAATGGGAGGCAAACGTCGCCACCGTCGAGAGGCGGATCTGGCCGCGGGCGCGCTTGAACGGTTTGACCGCCGCCTCGAACCGTTCCAGCGCATCGCCGACACTGGCCAGCAGCCGTTCGCCGTCCTCGGTGAGAACGAGTTTCCGTCCCGACTTGCGCACCAGCGCGACGCCGAGGCTTTTCTCAAGCTCGGCGATCCGGTGCGACAGCGCCGAGCGCGTGACGCCGAGCTGATCGGCCGCCTCCGCCAGGCTGCTCAGGCTCGATAGCGAGGACAGCGCCGCAAGCGCGCGCGCCGACGGGATCGCGGGACTTGGCATCTCAAGAACCTGGCATCTCAAGAACCTGGCATCTCAAGAACTTGGCACCTCAGCCTCCGATTGGTGAGATAATCTCACCAATCGACGAGGCAGATCAAGCTAGCATCGGCCCTCTTTCGCCAGGATACGGACGATGAGCATCGCGCATTTCCGGCAACTCGCCGACTACAACCACTGGGCCAACAAGCGCGTCTATGCGGCGGCGTTATCAATGCCGGAGGAACAGTACCGACGTCGGACTGGCGTGTTCTTCGGCAGCCTGCATGGCACGCTCAATCATCTCCTGCTCACCGACCGCATCTGGCTGAAGCGGCTGACCGGCGAAGGCGAGCACCCGAACCGGCTCGATGCCATCCTGTTCGAGGATCGCAACGAGCTTGCCCGCGCGCGCATGGACGAGGACGCGCGTCTTGCGCGCGTCATCGCCGGCTACAGCGAAGCCGACCTCGCCGCGCCGATTTCCTACCGCACCACGTCAGGCGCGCCGCAGCAGCAGGTGTTGAGCGATATCCTGCTGCACCTGTTCAACCACCAGACCCATCACCGCGGCCACGCGCACGCCTGCTGCTCCATCGTCACCGGCAAGGAACCGCCGCCGCTCGATCTCCTGATGTTCCAGCGCGGCATGCCGGCGCCGGAACTAGCCGTGTAAGCCGCGCCGTTTTGTTTTTCACGGTGCCCTAGCTGCGTGGAATCGCGAGCGGCCGTATCTCGCGCGCCTGCGCCGCGAGCCGGATCGCCGCATTCGCCGCGCCAAAGCCCTGATAGTTGCGCCGCTCGACAATCTCGAAGAAGAAGCGGTCATCGAAGACATGGGTATAGACCTGGAAGAACTCGCCCTCGCCCTCGCGGTCGTAGAGGATCCGGTTGGCGCGCAATGCGGCCATGGTCGCGCCGTCCAGGTCGTATTTGGCCTCGATGTCATCATAGTAATTGTCGGGGATCTCCAGGAAATCCGCGCCGCGGGCACGCATGTCCTTCACGCTTGCAAAGATGTCGTCGCAGCAGAAGGCGATGTGCTGGACGCCCGAACCGAAGAACTCCGAGATGAAGCGCGCCGAAAGCGTGCGCATCGCAGCCGAGCCGTTGAGGATGAAACGCAGGCTCTGCTCGGTATTGATGATGGCCTGGCTCTGCACCAGCCCGCGCGGATCGGCGATTTCCTGCTGTGGCAGGCGCTTCAGATCGAGGATGCCGGTATAGAACAGCAGCCAGGACAGCATCTGGTCATAGGGCATCGAATGCGAGATATGGTCGACGGCGCGCAAGCGATCGGCGGCAGCGCCGACGCTGCCGACCGCCTGGAAATCGGTGTCCCAGTTCCTGCCAGCGGTGTCGAGGAAATAAAGCAGGCTGCCGCCGACGCCGTGGATCGCCGGGATCTCCAATTCCCCTGGCCCGACCGGCGTATAGAACGTGCGCGCCTTCAGCGCCTCGGCTCGCGCCATGGTGCGGGCCGCGTCATCGACGTCGAGCGCGATCGCGCATACGCCGGGACCGTGGGTGACGTAGTGGGAATGCGCGAAACCGTCAGTCTCGCAATTGATCACCAGCTCGGCTTTGCCCTGCGACCAGCGCTCAACCGCTTTGCTGCGATGCTGGCCGGTCTTGCGGAAGCCGAGCTGGCCGAACAGCGCCGCGAGCTCACCCGCTTTGGTCTCGTTGACGGCGAATTCGACGAAGCCAACGCCGTGGCTGTGCGCCTTCGGCACCAACACCTCGGACGCTTGTCGTGGTGCTTGTTTTGGCGATTGTCTCGATGATTTGGCAGCGAGCTGATCCTCCAGCAGGATCAGCGAGCGCATGCCGTCGATCGCGGTGCGAGCGGCGGAGCCGGCACGGAACTGGTCGTTGAAGATTTCGAGCGACAGCGGCCCAGCATAACCGGTCGCGGCGATCGCCTCCATGAACTCGGTAACCGGCAGCTCGCCCTGGCCGGGGAAGCAGCGGAAATGCCGGCTCCATGAGAGCAGGTCGAGGTCGAGCTTCGGCGCATCCGCCAGCTGCACCAGGAAGATCTTGTCGGCGGGGATGGACCGGATCGCGGCCGTCGGCGTCGACCGCGCGAGCGTATGGAAACTGTCGAGGATGACGCCGATCGCCTTGTGATCGGCGCGCCGCACGATCTCCCAAGCGTCGCGATAATCACTCACATGCCGCCCCCAGGCGAGCGCCTCGAAGCCGATGCGCAAGTCCCGCTTGGCCGCCAGTTCGCCAAGCGCATGGAAATCCGCGGCAGCCCGGTCGATGCCGCCCAGCGAAGCCGGCGACACATTGCTGCAGATCAGCAAAAGGTCGGTCTCGAGCTCGCACATCAAGTCGAACTTGCGCTCGGCCCGGGCGAAGCAGCGCGCGCGCTGCGGTTCGGGCATGCCCTCGAAATCGCGGAACGGCTGGAACGCACAGATCTCAAGGCCAAGGTCGCGGCAGAGCTTTGCGACCTCGGTCGGGTGTCCGGCGAAGGAGAGCAGATCGTTCTCGAAGATCTCGACCGCCTGGAATCCCGCGGCAGCAACCGCGCGCAACTTCTCGTCCAGCGCGCCCGAAAGCGAGACGGTGGCGATCGAACGCTTGCTCATGCCGCACTTTCCTCCATGACCCCACCCCGAAATAACCGTCCGATCAGCGGATCGTTCAGTACCTTCTCGGCCTTGTCGACGAGGCGGGTGCGGCCGACCTCGCGCGGCTGTCAAGCCGCGTATGAGGCGTCGCGCCGCGCCGCCATCACGCGATCGAACGCATCGCCCATCACCGACACGGATGGTGAAAGCCCCGTGAACAACTCGAATGCATCGGCGGCCTGGCAGATCGCAAGCTCCCGGCCCGTCATGATGCGCGCACCCTTGGCCCTGGCCGCCAGCAACAGCGGCGTGAACAACGGTGAATAGACGGCGTCGGCCACCCATGATCCCGCATGCAGCAGCGTTTCCGGCACCGGCATGCCCCTGCTCGGCAGCATGCCGACCGGCGTTGCGTTGACGACGCCGACGGCGTCCTTCAGCGCGGCCTCGACGCCGTCGGCGACGACGATGCCGCTTTGACCGTGCAACAGGCTCGCGAGTTTCTCCGCCTTCGCGCGCTCGGTATCGAAGATGCGGACTTCGCTGACGCCGAGGCTCGCCAGGGCGAAGGCGATCGCCTTGCCGACGCCGCCCGCGCCGATTACGGCGACCGCGCCATGGCCGGAGTCGGCGACGAGGCCGGCCGCCGCCCGCGCAAAGCCCGTGGTATCGGTGTTGTGTCCGATCAGTCTGCCCTCGCGCACCACCACGGTGTTGACGGCCTCCATCGCGGCAGCCCCCGGCGCGAGTTCGTCGAGCAGTTCGACGACCGCCTCCTTGTAGGGATAAGTGACGTTGACGCCGGCGAAGCCGAGCCGACGCACGCCGTCGAGCATCGCGCGCAAGGCGGCGCGGTCGGCACCGGCGACCTCGATGAGCTGATAAAGGCCGCGAAGACCGAGCGCTTCCGCGGCTTCCTCATGCATCAAGGGCGAGGCAGAATGGGCGATCGGTGCTCCGATCAATCCGGTGAGCACGCGTCTTGGCGGGTCAATTTTCGGCACTGTCGCTATCGGGTCTCCCTGATGATGATCCTCACGCCGGGCCCAGGATCGTGTGAGTCCCGCAAACGATAGCGTTTCCGCCGCCTAACACAATTATCCATTCATCGCACAAACCTAACATGATGTTATTTTTTTCGGGGACGCGGATTGGCGCCCTTTGCCGCCGCCTTGCCGGGCTCCAATGCACGCATCTCCGCGCGCAATGCGTCGATGAAATATTCGACATGCAGCGACAGCGAGGCGCCGCGTTTCACCGCGATATAGGTATCGAACCGCGTCGGCTCGACGATCCGGATCAGCTCGACGCCGGGATAGCCGCCATGGGCGAGGGTGAACTGGTCGATCACGGCGATGCCGAGCCCCGCCTTGACCAGCGCGCAGACGGTGGTGCCGAACCGCGCCTTGATCGTGATGTCGTAGCTCAGTCTGTTGCGCGCAAAGATGTTGCACATGATCCGGCCGTAGGGATCGTTGGGATCGATGCCGATCAGGGGATAGCGCGTCATCTCCGCGGCCGACACCTGCTTGCGCCCGGCGAGCGCGTGGCCGAGCGGCACGATGCAGAATAAATCACCGGATGCGAGCGGCAGGAAGTCGAGGCCGGAATGATCGAGCCGGTAGCTCATCGCGACGCACTCGCCCTTGCCCAGCAGCAGGTAGTCGATCGCCTCCTCGATCTTGAGGATATTGATGTCGATGCCGAGATCGGGATAGCGACGGCGGACGCGCTCGATCGCGCGTGGCACCATCACCTGCGAGATGCTGGGCACCGAGCCGACGCGCAATTCCGACAGCGCGCCATGGCCGATCTTGGAGATGATGCCGGAGAGATCCTCGACCTTCTTGTAGACGCCGTTGATCTGCTCGAAGATGTTATGTGCCTCGGAGGTCGGAAAATAGCGGCCGTTCTGGCGCTGGAAGAAGCGGATGCCGAGCGAACGCTCGGTATATTTGACGAGACGGCTGATCCCGGGCGCCGACACGTTGAGCAGCTTGGCCGCACCGCCGATGGTGCCGGTCACCATCACGGCGCGGATCACCTCAACCTGGCGCAATGTCACCATCTGATCAAATTCCCCCGGGCGCCGCTTTCCGCGCGAAGCATAGGCCGCAAGCGCATGATCGCAAGCCGGTCACGGCTGCGTGGGCGGCGTCAGCACGAGCGGCGGGCGCGGCGTCGGCCTTGGCCGGGCGGGCGCCGGCCCCGGCGCCGGCCGCACCTCGATCGGTGGCGGCAGCGGAGCTGCCTGCTGGCTCACCAGCGGCGGCGCCGGTGGCGCAACCGGCCGCGGCGCCAAAACGGACTTCGGCGTCAGGCGGCGCGGATCGCGGCCCGGCAGCGGCACGTCGTTGCGCGGCGGATTCGGCTGGACGGCTTGCGGCGCTGCCGTGGAGGGCAACGCAGCCGTCGAAGGCGGCAGCGATTCGACGGGCGGCGGCTCGCCGCGCTCGAAGGCGTCGAGCCGCTTGGTTTCGCGATCGATGGTCCGCACCGCAAGCCATGACGACAACGAAGTCACGTCGAGCATCGGGTTGAGTGCGTCGGGCGTTCCCGCCGCGAAAATCCGGATTTCCGGACGGCTGCTCGCCGATCCGATCGCGTTGGCCGAAAAGCTCAGCCGCAGGTCCGCCCGGTCGGCCAGCATATCGTAGCCGCCGGAGACGATGACGTGCGCGTTGGCCGATTCGAGTGTGGTGGCGTCGATGCGCAGGCGACCGTCGCGGATGTTGAATGGAATTTGTGCCGTGGCAACCCGCAGCCTTCCCGCCGCCAGCACCGGAGCAACGAGCTGGCGCAAATGATGATCGTCGGTGGGCTGACCGGCATCGCTGGCGTGGATCGCAACATCGAAGGCTTGCGGATCGAGGCCGGGAATGCTGGCCGACTCCAGCGTCATGGTGCCGCTGCCCGACAACGCGCCCGCCAGCGCCGCGACGCTGCGGCCCCGGCTCATCAGCGTCATCTGCAGTGAAGCGCGGCCGGACGGCATCTTCATGCCGCGATAATGCAACGCAGTGCTGTCGACACCGGAAAAATCCAGGCGCGAATTGATCAGGATGCCGTTGGGATCGGGCCTTGCGTCGATCGTGGCGGTCACGTCGCCGCCGCCGATCTTGCCCTTGAGGGACTCGAAGGTCAGCGACTCCCCGTCGCTCTTGATGACCCCGCTGATCGGAAGCAATTCGGCGCCGCCCGGCAATGCCCCACGCAGCGCCTGAAATGCGACGCGGCCACGCCAGCCCTTGATGAGGCCCGAGTCAAGCGGCGCGGTCGGATCGTGGCCGGCAGCGCCGATTGCGAGCGCAAAGGCCGGCGCCAGATCGAGGCGGTCGAGCCCCACTTCGCCGTCGACCGCGCGCTCGTCAGCGAGCGCCACGACGAGATGTCCACGCAGGCGCGAGCCGGCCGCGACACTATCGATGTCATCCAGCGTGAGCTTGTTGTCGGCAAGAGAGGCACGCGCGAACAGGCGGATATTCTGCGCCAGCGCATCGGTCGGCTTGAGGCCGAACATCGGCGCGAGGTTGACGCTGCGGACCTTCAAGTTCACGCTGCCCTTCGGCGCATCGCCCCATGGCTCGGCCGTGCCCTGCGCTTCCGCGTCGATCCCGCCGCCCCACATCTTCGCATTGACCTCCAGCGGCCGGCGCCACACGCCGCTCGCCGATCCCACGAATTGCAACCTGCCGTCGGGCGCTGCGACCGCGCGATCAAGCCCGAGCAAGGCCAGCAGGGCATCGCCCCGCTCCGCCGAGAGTTTTGTCTCGACATTCACCTGGCTGCGGCCAAGCGCATTGAGATCGAAGCTGCGGAGCGAAGCGAGCTCGGGCTTGGCGGTGATGGTGGCCGTGCCGTTGAGTTGCGGCGCGCTGAGCTCGAGGGCGGCACGCGCATCGGCCAGCGTCGCCTTGGCGGCATTCTTGCCGACGTCGAGCTGAAGTTTCAGCCGCGCCGGACCCGAGGCGGTTGCCGCGGCCTGCAGCCGTGAAGCGAAGGACGGCGCGAACGGCGCCACCATCGCCGTGAGCTGACCGAGCGAGCCCGCGCTTGCGCTCAGCGCAAGGTGGCCGGTCGCTCCGCTCCGGTCAAAACTGCCGGAGCCTTCGACCGTCGCGCCGCCGGCTTGGCCGAACTTCAACTGGTCAAGCAACAGTGTCTTGGGGCTGTAACCGAACTTGACGGCGAAGGGTTTGAGTTCCTGCCCGGCCGAGTGCGCGCGGCCGATGTCGAGCGAGACCGACGCCTCGTCGGGCCAGGCGGCGTTGGGACCCGCCACCGACCTCACGAACGCGCTGGCTGCGTCGAGATCGAGACTCTCTGCTTTCAGCGCCGCTTCCAGACGCGTCCCGTGCGGTGGACGCGGCGCCGACAACGCGACGCGGCCCTCGATGGCACCGCCGTCGATTTCCGCGTTCAGCGCATCGATCGCGATCCGGTCCCGGCTTGCGGTGACATCGCCGACCAGCCGAAACGGCTTCTTCGCGCGGCCGGCCGCGTCGGTACGGCCCTGCAGCCAGGCCAGCAGCAGATCGGGATCGGCAGAATCGATATCGAGGGTGCCGGCGAAGCTGCCGGGCGGCACGGAGGGCTTTCCGCTGCTGCTCGTGAACGAAATCTGGGTGGTGCCGGGGGCGCGCAGATCAAGCCGGTCGACAGCCCAGGATGAAGCATCGCCGCGCAAGGCCAGCGAAACGTTCTGCAGCGGCCGCCCGCCCATCGTGATCTGCTCGGCGCCGGCCTCGATCCGGGTTCTGATCGGCGTGTGCGGCAGCTCCGTCATCAGGGCATGCAGCGCCGCCAGAAGGCGCGCAGCTGTGCCGCCGCCGTTGTTGCCCTTGTCCATGTCTTTCGCGAGAAACCGGTCGGCATCGAGCTGGCGCGCAGACAGCGTCACGCGCAACAGCGGCGACGCGCCGAACCTGACATCGCCAAGGCCGGTGAACTTCAAGGCGCGATCTTCCTCGCCGTAGCTCGCCTCGATCTGCTCAAGCTGAGCCGCCGCATGGTCGGCCTTGAGCTTCGTCGCGACGCGCCAGGGTGTTGCCGCATGGTCGGCGCCCTTTTTCGGCGGTGGTGTCGACAGCACCAGCGTGCCGTCGAATTTCGGCGCACGCGCGCGGAAAGCAAGCTGGCCGTCGAGGTCGATCGAGAGCGGCCGTTCGGCCGGATCGATGGTGAGGTGCACGCGGGTCGCTGTGCCGTCGGGATTCTGGCCGGAGGAGACGCGGAACGGATAGCGCGTCCCCTCCACGGTGAAATGGCCGTCGCCGCGCACCGAACCTGCGAGCGAGCGCATGTCGCCGGAGAACGCGATGTCGTTCAGCTCGAGCGTGGATCGGCTCGCCGCGTCATGCAGCGCGATGCGGCCGGTGAGATTCAGTCGGTCGATGGAAAGCGAAGCGAAATTGAAACTGCCGTTCCAGGCCGGCCAGTCGACGCGGCCTTGCGGGTCGAGGCCGAGATCGAGCGACAGCCCGGCGATATTGAGTTGGTTGGCGCGCCATTGACCGCGCATCAAATCGCCGAGCGAGAACTCGACATCGAGCTTGTCGGCGCGGATCCGACCGAGGTCATCGGCGCCGCCGACCGCGACCGAGCGCAGTCGCAGCGTCGGCGTCGGCAACAGCCGCGCATCCAGTGCGCCCGCCACGCGCACCGGAGCGCCGATGATCTTGCTCGCCTCGGCCTCGAACTGGGGCCGGAACTGGTTCCAGTCGATAAAGTACGGCCCGATCAGCGCCGCAATAAGCGCCAGTATGAAGGCAATTGCCAATCCGAGCAGGGTCGTCTGCACGGGGTCTCCTCTTGGACATCCCACGCGCGGGCGATCCCTCCGCCGCCACACCGGGGCCCTCCATATATAGAGGCAAGTATGGCGAAGTCACAGCACGCTAAAGTGACAGCTTGACGCTCTCGCTCGCTCACCAGCTCGCGGGCAGCCGCTTCAGCCCGCGCAGCACGAAAGTCGGCCGCCATTCCGGATTTTCCGCATCATCCAGACTGAGCTCCGGCAGCCGGCGCAAGAGGGTCGAAATCGCGATCTCGGCCTCGATGCGCGCGAGCTGCGCGCCCAGGCAGAAGTGGATGCCGCCGCCGAAGGAGAGCGGCTTGACGTTGGGCCTGCCGATATCGAGCCGGTCCGGACGGTCCGGATAGACAGCCGGATCGTGATTGGCCGAGCCGAGCAGGCAGAGCACGGACTCTCCCTTCGGAATGCGCTTGCCGCCGAGATCGTCGATGTCCTCCAGCGCCACGCGCCCCGTCATCTGCACCGAGGAATCGTAGCGCAGAAATTCCTCGATCGCGTTCGACATCAGCGAGGGATTGGACTTCAGCAGCGTGAGCTGATCGGGGTTGCGATAGAGCGCGAGCAGCCCGTTGCCGATCAGGTTGACGGTGGTCTCGTGGCCGGCGCCGAACAGCAGGATGATGTTGGACGTCATCTCCTCGTTGGAGAGCTTGTCGCCGGCTTCCTCGGCCTGGATGAGCTGCGTCGTGAGGTCGTTGCCCGGATTCTTGCGCCGCATCTCGAACAACTGCTCGAAATACATCCGCGCCATGGCGCCGCTGGCGTTGGCCGTGGCGATTTCCTGCGGGCTGAGCGGCACGGGATCGAGGATGCGGCCGCCGTCGCGCGAGCTCTTGTAGAACGCCTCGCGGTGCTCCTCGGGGATGCCGAGCATGTCGCAGATGATCGTGACCGGCAGGCGGAATGCGAAATCCTCGATCAGGTCCATGTGGCCCTGCTCGATGACCGCGTCGATAGTCTGGTCGACCACCTCCTGGATGCGGGGGCGCATGTCCTCGACCCGGCGCGCGGTGAAGGCCTTCACCACGAGACCACGGAGCCGCGTGTGGTCCGGCGGATCCTGCTGCAGCATCCAGTGGCTCATGCTGCGGAAGATCGGCTCTTCCATGATCTTAGGGCCATAGCGGCGAACGGTGCGCTCGACATAGTCCTTGCCGAAGCGCTTGTCGCGCAGCACGACACTCACCTCCGCATGGCGGCTCGCGACGAACGCGCCGTGCGCATTGACGTGCATGGGATCGGTGTCCCGAAGCCGCTCGTAATGCGGATAGGGATCGCGGATGAAATCCGGCGACAGCGGATTGAACAGCGGATCGGCTGCCGTGGTCTGCACATGCTCGTTCATGGTGACCTCATTCCGGTGGTCGCAAACTCGATACACTATTGTATCGAGTTGCATTCTGCCCTAAAATCCGTGGATGTCAAGACAAAGAACCCGTCCGACCAGAGACGAAACCTGCGACAAACTGTTCGAGGCGGCCGCCCGCGTCTTCGAGGAACAGGGCATCGGCAACGCCAGCATCGAGACCATCGCGGCGGCGGCCGGGTTCACACGTGGCGCGTTCTACTCCAACTTCAAGAGCAAGGACGAATTGATCATCGCCATGCTCGAGGACCATGTCGAGCGATCGATTCGGCGCAACCTCGACCTGCTTGCCGAGCACAACAACATCGACGACTTCCTCGATGCGCTGAAGACCATGGACCGCAGCAAGCAGGACCCGCTCGGCCGCGCCCCGCTCCTGCACATGGAAATGATCCTGTTCGTGGCGCGCGCGGAGAAGCGCCGGCCCGAGCTTGCGGAGCGCCTCCGCGCGCGCCGCAAGCTTGTCGCCGACATCGTCGAAACATCACTGAAGCAGGACGGTCGCAAGGGCCTCCTCAATCCGGCCTGGACCGGCGCGATCCTGCTCGCGCTGGAGGACGGCTTCCGCCTGCACCGGCTGATCGATCCGGAGACCACGGCGGCGGACAGCTTTTTGCGCGCGATCTCCGATCTCCGGCGCGCCCTGGGGATCATCGCAACCACCTGACACAGGCGCTACTGCGCGGCCGCCGGACGCACCCTGCCCGCGACGGCGCGGACCCGGCCGGGCGAAGCCTGCCAGATCGCAAGGGCCGACAACAGGCTTACGCCAATGCCGATCGCAAACGCGATGGTGTAGGCGCCGGTCAGATCATGCAGGAGGCCGGTGAGCCACGGTCCCGCCGCGCCGCCGGCAAGCGCCGCCAGCATAATGGTGCCGAAAATGCTGCCGAAGTGCGCGCCTTGAAAGATCTCCAGCACCACCGCGCCCATGACCGCGGTGAGCCCGTAGCCGAGCGCGCCTTGCGTGAACACCATGAGATAGACCAGCCACAGGCTCGGCTCGTATTTCAGCGCGACCAGCGCGGCGAAGCAGATTGCAAAGCCAAGGCACGAGATCGCCCAGATCGCCTCGCGTCCGATCCGGTCCGAGGCATATCCCAGCACGATCTGGCCGGGAATGCCGAGCAGCGAGACCACGCCGAGCGCCCAGACGCCGACATTCGGCGAGAAGCCGATGTCGAGCAGGAATTTGGTCTGGTGCACCTGCACCGCGTACCAGATGTAAAGGCCGCAGAAATAGCCGAGTGCGATCCACCAGAACCGCGCGGTCGCGAGCGCGCGCGGCAGGGTCCAGTCGGTCGCGGCCCAGACCGGATCGACGATGTTGGAGGCGGATTTCACGGAGGCCGCATGCGGCGCGGCGTCGCCATCCGGCTGCAGGCCGATGTCCTCGGGGCGCTTGCGCAGCAACAGATTGATCGGCGCGAGCACGATCAGCACCATCAGCCCCATCGCGGTGCAGGCGGTGCGCCAGCCGCTGTGCTCGATCAGGAACTGCACCCAGGGCAGCAGCGTGACCGAGCCGATGCCGACGCCCGCAAAAGCGATACCCATCGCCAGCCCGCGGCGGCGGATGAACCAGTTCGGCAGGAACAGCGAAAAGCCGGAATAGCCGAGGCAGACGCTGCCGGCGCCGACCATGACGCCGATCGTGACATAGAGATGCCAGGGCGCGCTGGTGAGCGGCGCCAAGAGCAGCCCTCCTCCCATCAGCGCAATACCAAGCTCCATCACCGCGCGCGGACCGGCGCGATCCATCAGACGGCCGATCAGCGGGCTCATGAAGCCCGATACGACAAAACCGAAGGAGAAGGCGCCCGCAGTGACGCCGCGCTCCCAGCCGAACTCGTTCAGGATCGGCGGGAAGAACAGCGAGAACGCGGTGCGCGCGTTGACGCCGATCCCCATCGTGATGAAGGTGACGGCGACGACGACCCAGCCGTAGAAGAACGAAAATTTGAGCGGAGACTTCCCCGTCATGGCCGCCGCGTCCATTGCCCGGCGTTGACGGCGCCGACCGGCGCCTCGCCCTTGATGATCGCCGCGACCTGCCGCACCGTTTCCAGCGCCTGATGCTCGATCGCCTGCGGCGTCAGCCCGCCGATATGCGGGGTGGCGATCACGTTCGGCAATTTCGCCAGCTTCGGCATCGGCATCTGATCCGGCGCGCGGCCGACATCCATCGCCGCACCCGCGATGCGGCTTTCGCGGAGCGCCGCGGCTAACGCCGTCTCATCGACCAGATTGCCGCGCGAGAGATTGATGAAAAAGGCGTGCTTCTGCATTCGCGCCAGCGCGGCTGCTCCGATCAGGTTTTCGGTCCGCTCGTCGGCGATCGCGAGGCACACGACATAATCGGCGCGGGACAACAGATCATCGAGCCGAACATGATTGATGTCGGGATCGTCGATCGTCACAAAGGGATCGGCGACCAGCACCTCCATGCCCAGCGCTTTGGCGAGGGGCGCAAGATAGCGGCCGATGCTGCCATAGCCGATGATGCCGATGCGGCTGCCGGAGAGCTGCCGTCCCATTCTGACTTCGGGCTTGCGGCCGGCCTTGTAATCGGCGGTCGTCCGCGAGACGCCGCGGGACAGATCCACCATGAAGCCGATCGCAAGCTCGGCGACCGCCGGCACGAAGCCGGGCGAGGCGCGCGTCACCAGCACGCCGACCTTTGACGCCGCAGCGACATCGATGGTGCGAATATCGACGGCGCAGCGAACCATGGCGCGCAGCTTCGGCAATTGCGGGAAGATTTCACCCCTGCCCTCGGTCACGCGGTCGGCGACGATGATGTCGACATCTGCGGCGGCCTTGACGAGACCGGCGGCATCGAGCGCTTTGCTGTCTTCATGCAGCTTGACGTCGGCGATCGCCTGCAGGCCGCTCAGCGCGCGTTCGCCGTAATATTGCCGCCGGAAGTCCGGCGTGGGAGTGAGCAGAACTTTCAAGATGTCCTCTGGTCTCTTTGTTTGCGCATGATCTTTTCGGAAAACCGCTTCACACTTTTCCGGGTCATGCGCTGGTAACCGAACGCCCGCGGCAGCGCCGTCGAGATATCCGGCACGAAGGCGACCACGAGCAGGCACGGTAGCAGGACTCCAAGATAGCCGAGGATCGGCTTCACTGTCTGCTCGATCGGAACATTGCCGATCAGGCATGTGCCGTAAAGGCCCAGCCGCAGCGGCGGCGCAAACGGGCCGATTCCCATCGCAATTGCCAGCACCAGGCCGAAATGCAGGGGATCAGGTTTGACAGCAACTGGCAGCAGCGGTCCGAAGCAAGCATCTCGCAGGATGGGCCGCGCGAAAGATGCAGCCGTACGTCCGCATTCCCGCGACGCCATGCTCGTTCGTTCTCTCTCCGTCGTCATTCCGGGACGCGCCGCTTAAGCGCGGGCCCGGAATCCATAACCACGGACTTGGGTTATGGATTCCGGGCTCGCCACGGCGTGGCGCGCCGGAATGACGATCGAGAATGGGTTCGCATTCCCGCGGCGGTATTTGCCCGGGTTGTGCCGATCACCACGCCCTCCCCAACGGAGGGCGCAGGGAATGCCGGATGCAGGCCGCACCCGCGAGCCTTGCGTGCAAAGAAAAGTGCACTTGCGCACGCAAGCAACCACAGGGCAGCCAAATCAACCGGCATTCCCTGCGCGATGGTTTTCGGCTTATACGCGATCTCCCCGGAGTCCGGGCTTGATAGCCTCCGTCATCCTGGAATCATCATCCAGGACTTGATGCCAGCGTCGGGGCATCAGGACCACGCGACTTCGCCGTCCGCGAGAGGCGTCACTCGTCAGTTGACGCTCCGCGTCCATCGCATCCCGCCGCCAACACTCGTGACGATCGCGAAGCGCCCCTCCTGGAGAGCCGCGGGACGGTGGAGAGACAATCACACATTTACGAAAACCGGAAGAGATATATTTTTCACGGAGGGGCTTGACATTCTTTCTGGTAAAGCGAAGGACTGCCCGACGGGCAAATCACTCGGCGCAAGCGCTGGGATCGCGGATGTTCCTTCAGTCGTCGCCAAGCGAACGGATGACCCGCGCCGGATTTCCTCCGACAAGGGGGAACGTCCCTGGTGACCACCGAACCCGCGGCCGCGACCGGGTTTTCGCCTACAGTCACCCCGCCGATAATCATTGCGCCGGCTGCGAGCCAGACGTTTCGCTCGATCGCGATAGGCTTTCCGATCGTAGCTGAGCGGCGCTGCGACGGTTCAAGCGGATGGCCCGTCGTGATGATGCTCACGTTCGGCCCGATCATCACGTCGTCGGCGATGTCGAGGCCGCCAAGGTCATAAAACGTGCAATTCTGCTTGACGAAGACATTATGCCCGAAGCGTATCTCGTCCCCCGCCGGCAGTATAGAACGGCGGGATCAGTAAAAAACTCTCATCCACCTTCCTGCCGATGAGTTGGCTGAAAACCCGCGACAGCTCGCTTCGAGCATGAAAAGCGCACGTCGTCGTTTTGATCAGGCCCCTTCTCTGAAAGATCGCTTGAACTCCTTCGCAACCGAGATGCGCGAGAACGCCTCCCATCTACCAAGCGCCAAAAGAGATGCCCTTCTAAATAAGGCGCGTCTCGTCGATGCCGCATCCCCGCCTAGACGACTGGCCAATTCGTCTGGCCTTCGGCCGCCGAAACAGGGTTATGGCACACACGTTGTGCACCGGTTTTGCAGACGCGCGCCTGGCGGAAGGCCACGGAGCTCACATGCTTCTTCGCTTCACAATGCAGGCACCGTGAGCAAGGCGAATCTTTTTGCAGAGATTGTCGGCCTCGCGACGCGTGTTTGTGCCGATACGTACCTGGTAGAATGAGCTGGTCCCTCGACTGCGAAATAGTATCGGTTGGTAATCTGGATCCACCTGCCGCCCGACGGTGGCATTGAAGCTTCTGATTGCGCTCGCATACGTCGCGAGCGCTTGATCGCGACTAAATCCAGTGGCGACTTGTACGCCCCAGGGTTTGGTGTAAGCGCGTGCAACGCTCTGTTCGAGATGAGAGACAAACCGGTTCGGCTCGCGTTTGAGCAGCGCTACTAACTCGCGACAACCAGCCTTCGGCTCGCTAACGATTTTTTGGTCATTACTGCCGGCCGTGACCCACTTCTCAAGCGTGCGGCCTGTAATAGCGAGAACGTAGTTTTGTGTCTCCTGGGGCATGCTCCCTGAGCCGGCCAGCCATTCTCGCACACGACGTGGACCTGCGTTGTAGGCCGCAGCCGCAAGCCCAAGATTGCCGAACCGACCCCGTAAATCCTTCAGAAATTCAGCGGCCTTCGGCAGCGCTTGCACCGGATTGAAGGGATCGAGCAGCCCGCGTTCCCTGGCTGTGTCCGGCATGAATTGTGCGATCCCCTGCGCCCTGTGGCCAGTACGCGTCGTCGGGCCAACTGCTTGCGATTGGAATCGGCTCTCCTGCCAGATCACACGGGCGAAAAACTCGAGGGGCAGGCCATTGGCTCTGGCCGCCGATTCGACGATAAGGCATAGTGCTTCTTGCGCATCATTATCAGCCGGTTTGGCGGCGGGCGGTGCGGCAACTTTGTTTTCGCTCGAATCGACATGATTGCCGCGCTCAAGCCTATGCCCGGTCGCGGTCGACCTCGCGTCCTGTGCGATCACGCCTGCGCAGGGGAAGATCGCGAATAGAAGAACCGCTGCCTGTGAAGCAAGACGCCTTCCGAATCTCCATCGCCAGCATTTATGACGAGCTTGCATCAGCGCGAGACCTGCGACACGACGGCAATCGAACCCGCCTACCGGCACGGCCGACGACGACCGTCAAACGTCACGTACGTCCCGGAGACGGCATCATACGAACG
>Ga0134125_10001726_pt1 | contig 26608 bp, 18 predicted proteins | sample KB31751_FD_96464 | JGI IMG/M metagenome (GOLD analysis project Ga0134125, IMG submission 96464) | Terrestrial soil microbial communities with excess Nitrogen fertilizer from Kellogg Biological Station, Michigan, USA - KB3-175-1 | ecosystem: Environmental > Terrestrial > Soil > Unclassified ...
GATGGCGGCCATAGGCATCGAAGCCGCCGCGATTGCGCTCGCGGGAGCCGCGCCTCTGAAGTACAACGCCACGAAGATCGACATGGCGAAGGGCCTGTTGATGTCGGGCCTGGAGAAGCTTCATGCAGCCGGTTAAGGCAATTGTGTTTGATCCGTCTTGCCTCGAAGACGCGGACGGTCCATATGACGATGTCGCTCCGGCGCTGCGCGAACTCGAGGCGATGGGAATCCAGTTACACGTCGCTGTCGAACCGGAGCGAACGATGTACATTACCGGCACAGCCGGCGGAATCTCGAAAGCGAAAGCGGCGGGGATGATCCCCATCCTGCTCATGAACGATCCGGATGAAGCGCGCAGACTGACCGCGCACGATCCGGCGGGGGGAATTGTCTCTTTGCTCGAATTGCCCGACTTTGTGCGCCTGCTTCGTGCGCGCGGCCCTTAAAAGGTGACGCGCGCTGCCTCGGCGATCACCATGAACCGGTAGACCGGCAGCGCCCAGCCTTCCTTCACCAACTCGTCGTAACGCTGTGCGACTTTGGCCTGGTAAGCTTTCGTCGATTTATACAGCTTCTTCAACTCTTCGCGCGACAAGGCGGTCTCGAAATTGCCGAGGCCGCAAAGCTGGGCGTCGGGATCTGCTCCATTGATCCGGCGCGCGGCAATGAAATGGTTGGGGTTCGGGATGCGAGGCTCGGCGCCTTCATTCGGGACGTGGAAACTCTTGACAGGCACGTCGACATAGGTATTCCGAATGCCGCCTTTGACGTTTCCATATTCGTCGAGAGCCAGTAAAGAGCCCTTGTCGCGATCGAGCTTCCCTTTGTTGTCGGGATTGAAGTCGACATAGAAACGGTCCGCGTGCGGAGGCGCGACGCCTTTGTCGACCCACGTGAACAGCTTGTCCAGGGCGACGGACATTTCCGCGCCCATCGGATAGCGGCTGATCGGATACTTGCACGGATCGGGATAGTATCCGCCCGCGACACGCGAATCGATATGGGCCATGCCGGCGAACTCGTAGACGCGGAGCTTGTCGTTATCCGGCTGCGTGGTGCCATTGCCGTTGAAGGTCTCGCGCATGGTGGGCACAAGGATTGTCGGGACGTCGATCGGTGGAATGCGCCCGTTGGCGCTGCTGGGCATAAAGCCGTCGAAAATCGGCAGCAAAGAGCCCGGTTTCGTCCCGGCGAGCCGTTGGGCCATGTGAGCGTTGGTCAGGTAGGCGGTCGCGACGGCGGCGGACGCCGAAGAGCCCGCGAGGATCATCTTGCGGAGCGCCAGTCCGGCGAGTGGGTTGTCCTTCTGATCGGATTTGATTAGCGCGCCCACCTGCGCGAGGATGTCGTTCGCGGCCCCGTTGGGTACGTTCAGGTCTTTGTAGCGGGCCTCGTTGGCGGCGGAGAGTCCGGCGGGCGTGGATGTGAGGATCTCGAGTCCGATGACGCCGGTGGTCATCGCGTACGTCTGCGTGAAGTGAAAGACCCAGGGGTTGCCGCTCGGATGCATCGACTCGGCCAGAACCAGGCCGTTGAACTTCGCGTTGTCTTTGGGCTTGCGGATGACGATACGGGTCTTGTACGGCGCGCCGGTCGCGGTTGTGCCGGAGATGAAATATTCGCGCGCCTCGTAGTTGAATTTGGCGTAGATGTCGCGGGCGGGGATGTTGGCTCCCGTGGCGTCGTCGCGATCGTCCATGAAAGTTTCGAAAAATTCGCCGGGACCGGTCACTTCGGTAGCGGTGGGAAAGGGAGTGACAACTTGTTGAACTGGTTTGGCGGGGCCTTGTGCACCGCGTTCCGCACGCCCGGGCGCCGGTGCCTGCCCCGGAACAGGGATAGGCAATTGTCCCGAGAGCGCGGCCGCTACGGAAGCGGAAAGGGCAAGTCTGGCCACGTGATTGTTCATAGCGGACTTCCAGATTACAGGAACTCGCGGGCGCCCAGTGGCTTGGCGAGCAAAAAGGATGCCCCGGCCTGCACGGCCGGTGTTAGATTAGGGGACGCTATGAAAAGGTTCATGCACGTTGCAACTTGTGTAATCGGTATCGGCGCTGCTGCCGGACTCGGCTGGGTCAGTGCGGTGCGCGCGCAGGCTCCGCCCGCCGCTCAAGGCAAAGGCCGTGGGCCCGCTGTTGAGCGCCCCATCGGGATGGAAAACGGCCTCACGTTTTTCCAGACGAAGTGCATGAGCTGTCACCGTGAGAACGATTCGACCAAAGCGCCCAGCGCGCGCCGCATCCGTCAGATGACGCCGGAGCAGATTTATGCGGTGGTATCGAAGCCGAGCCGCCCCGAGCACGATCAGGGATTGACGGACGCGCAAAAGCGCCGCATGTCCGAGTTCATGGGTGGCTACCGCCAGCTTGGCAGCGTCGAGGCGGGCAACCCGAAGAACTTCCCGAACCAGTGCGCGTCCAATCCACCGATGACGGACCCCGCGGCCGGCCCGGAGTGGAGCGGCTGGGGCGCGGATTTGTCGAATACGCGCTTTCAGACGGAGAAGGCCGCCGGTATCACGAAGTCGGACGTGCCGAAGCTGAAGCTGAAGTGGGCGTTCGGATTCCCGATGGGCATCAGCGCCTATAGCCCGCCGGCGATCGCGTCCGGGCGCATCTTTGTCGGCACAGATATCGGCTGGGTTTATTCGCTCGATGCGAAGACAGGCTGCGTGTACTGGGGATACGAGACAGGCATCACGGTGCGGCCCGCCATCAGCATTGGCCCTGTGAAAGGGCAGGGCAACGCGAAGTACGGCGTCTTCTTCGGCGACGCGAAGGCGAATGTCTACGGACTCGATGCGCAAAACGGCAAACTGCTCTGGAAGCGGAAGGTCGATGAGTTCTTCCTGGCGCGCATTACGGCCGCGCCGAAATTTTATAACGGCCGCTTGTATGTGCCGGTCTCCTCGTCGGAGGAGTGGCAGAGCGGCAATCAGGATTACGAGTGCTGCACGTCGCGCGGCAGTGTGGTCGCCCTGAACGCCAACAACGGCGAACAGGTTTGGAAGCGCTTCGTGATGGACGATCCGAAGCCGACGCAGAAGAACGACAACGGCGTGCAGTTGTACGGTCCGGCGGGCGGGTCGGTGTGGAATTCACCGACCGTCGATCCGGTTCGGCACGCGATTTACTTCGGGACAGGTGACACCGAAACCGAGCCCGCGCAGCCGCTCGGCGATGCCATTGTCGCGGTCGATATGGATTCCGGCAAGGTTCTGTGGTCCTATCAGGCGGTGGTGGACGATGCGTTTATGGGCGGCTGCAACGGCCCGAACAAGAGCAAGGCGTGTCCGTCGGTGATGGGGCCCGACGGCGATATCGGCAACTCCCCCATCCTGCGTACGCTGCCGGATGGAAAGCGCGTCCTCATCGCGGGCACAAAAGCGGGCGAGGTCTTCGCGCTCGATCCGGATAACAAAGGAAAGCTGCTGTGGCGTGTGGCCGCCAACTCGGGCGGCGGCCGCGGCGGGATCGTGTGGGGCGGCGCGGCCGACGCCGCCAACGTCTATTACGGTCTGGGCTCCGGCGGCATGACCGCGCTGAATATGGCGAACGGTCAAAAGGTCTGGTTCGCGCCCATCAATCCCGCAGGCGTGCGCTCAAGCACCAACGCCGCCGCGACCATGATTCCGGGCGTTGTGTTCGTGGCTGGCGCGGATGGCAAGCTGCACGCGCTGTCGGCATCCGACGGCAGCGCGCTGTGGGAATTCAACACGGCGCAGAAGTTCGACACCGTCAACAAGGTCGCGGATGCGCACGGGGGATCAATTTCCTCCGTGGGTCCGGTGATCGCGGGCGGGATGATGTATATCGGTTCCGGGTATGGCGTCGGGGGCGGGCCGTTTGGCAATGTGCTGCTGGCGTTCGCGGCGCAGTAAGGCGCCCTGTGCCACTGCGTGACTGAAAGGAGATCACATGGAAGCTGTTGTCGATGTTCCGCTGCGTGAAGCCAGGGCAAAGCGCTGGCTGTTTTGGATCGGCTGGGCCGTGTCCCTGTGGCCGGTGTTCGTGGTCTGTTCGAGCGCGACATGGAAACTCACGGGCAACGCCTGGTACGTGAAAGAATTCGCGAGAATCGGCTGGCCCGCGAGTGAACTGACTCTGCTCGCGTGCCTGCAGTTGGGCGCCATCGTCCTGTTTCTGATTCCGCCGACGGCAGTTCTGGGGGCGATCATCCTCACCGGCTACCTCGGCGGAGCGATCGGCGCTTACACTCGAATCGGGGAGCCGTCGCCGGTGCTCGTGCCTCTCTCCACCGCGATGATCGCGTGGTTTGGAATCTGGTTGCGCGACGCTCGGCTGCGGGCGGTAGTGCCCTGGCGGAAAGTGTCCTGAGCGCATGCTGGATCCGCTTCGGCTCTGCCTCGCAAGTCTGATGTTCGCCGCATTCCCCCTGAGCGCGCAGTGGTTCCATTACCCCAGCGCCGGCGTGCCGCACAAAGCCGATGGCAAAGTGAACATGACTGCGCCGGCTCCGCGGCTGGCCGATGGCAAGCCAGATCTTTCCGGCATCTGGACTACCGCCGAGCCCAACCGGAAAAATGCCAAACGCGACGACGGTCCCGGCAATCAGGCCGATATCACCGCTTCGCGCCAGATGGCGAACATCGGGGTCGACCTGAAGGGCGGGTTGCCTTATCAACCCTGGCTCGTCCCGATCGTCAAAGAGCGCACGGAGAATTTGGCCAAAGACGATCCGCACATCAAATGCCTGCCGGACAATTTCCTCCGCGCGTACGGGCTACCGCACCTGCTGAAGTTCGTACACAGTCCCGGCCTGCTCGTGGTGCTGAACGAAATGAATGCCGGCTACCGGCAAGTGTTTACCGACGGGCGTCCTCTGCCCAAAGACCCCGCGCCATCGTGGCAGGGGTACTCGTCGGCAAAGTGGTCCGGCGATACTTTGGTCATCGACACGATCGGAGTGCGCGACGACACGTGGATCGACTGGGACGGAAGTGTCCTCACCGAATCGGCCAAAGTGCGGGAGGAGATGCGGCGTCCTGACTTCGGACATTTGGAAGTGCGCGTCACCGTCGATGACCCAAAAGCCTATACGAAACCGTGGACGGTCACGTTGAAAGAAAAGATCGTCGTCGACACCGAGCTGAGCGACGAAATTTGTCTGGAGAATGAGAAATCGCTCCAGCATATGAAGTGATCTCCCTTTCGGGACGGGTTCTTCGATCAATTTTCGGTCGGCTTCAACTCGATATGATCGATGACTGTCAACTTTTCGGCGCGTTTCTCCGCCTTGAGCCTTAGCCCGAGCTGCTTCTCGATCGCTTCGAAGATCGTGTAGCCGCCGCCTGGGTCGGGGGCGCCGGCCGGTGGGGCGTCACCACCGCCGCGTCCAGCGCCAGCCAGCAAACCAGGCGGCAGGTTGCTGAATGTCAGGGTGAAATCCCATCCGCCCTCGATCCCGGTCGCATTGAGCACCGGCCAGTTCAATTGCGGATTGAACTGCAGAAGCTGGTCCGCGAGAAACGCCATGCTGGCGTTCTGACAGGTGATTGTCTGCGAGCCGGGCGGAGATCCCGGACCCGGCTGACCGCGTTTGCAGGAGATGCGGCTCTCGGGGTCCGCCTTCCTCAGCTTCGGCTTCACCGCAGTGAGCGTATATGCGGTGACCTGCCGTTCTTCCTGGTGGTATGTCATCTTGAACCGGTCCGTGAGCAGACTGCGCACCATCGGCGCGATCACGTCCGGATCGACCCCGGGGCCGGTCACCGCTTCCGGGGACGCCTTCGCGGTGATTTCCACCCGCACCGAATCGGCGCCGGACGGCAGGCCGGTCACCATCTCGTTATTGTTCGTGTTGAACGCCCGCTGGATCAGAAACCGAAGCGGGCAATTGCGGCAGTTGAAACGTCCCCCGGGCTGCGTCTGAAATCCGATGATCCCCGGCATGCCGGGAGTGGGGGGAGGCGCGAGCTTCACGTCAGCTACTTCGAACTCGGCCGGGGCGGGTGGCGCCGGAAGGGCGTCAGCCAGACCCGGTGGATTGGGCGTCGGCGTCCGGTTCACACTTGCCACGACAACCACTTCTTTCGGCAGCGGCCTCTTCTCCAGCTTCATGCCGAGCTGTTTGTCGATGGCCTCCGGCAATGTGATCTGCTCTCCGCCTCCCTGATTCAGAAGCCCAATGAGCCCGAGCGAGTATTTCAGGTCGAAATTCCACATGCCTTTGAGCCCGGTCTCGTCGAGTACGGGCTCCTGCCCGAGTTGCGCGTTCATCATCGTGCGCAACTCCGCGGCGAACGCCGCCATCGTCAAATTGCGGCAGTTGTACTGAATGACGCCGCCGGGGCCGAGGACGATCTGCTGGGTCTTGCCGTCCGGGGTTGCGCTAAATAGCCGCAGAGCGCCTTCCGGCGGCGGACCCGAGGATTCCGGGAGCTTGCATCCCGTCGAGCCGGAGCCGTCCGCTTCCTTCATCTTCGGCTGCTTGCCGGCCGCAAGAACCCACGTCGGCAGGGGCCTGGTTTCCTTGCTGGCGACCAGCGTGAACCCGTCCTCGAGCAGCGATCGCAGCATCGCTTTTTGATCGTCGGCGTCGGCGCCCTGCGGAATCTTCGCGACGATGTCGAAGCGGTCCAGCTCCAGCCAGTTGGGTCCGCCGATGACGTTGTCCGGGAGCATGCCGTAAGCCGTGCGGATCAAATCCAGCATTGTCGCGTTCCTGATCTCGTAGCGGCCGTTGTGCGGAGGCGCGGCTCGCATGAAGGCGTTGAGCTGTTTCGCGCTCGGCTGGATGCCGGCGATCTCGAATTTCGGCTGGGATTCGGATTGCCCGAAAACCCCGCCGGCTAACGTCAAAAGCAAACCTGCGCACAGAAATGGCCGCATTGCTGAACTCCAGGCTGAATTCTCCCAGGGAAGACGACGAGCCGGACTGCGGGCCCGTTGATGTCCTATTGACGCACAATGCGATAGAACGTTCCTTAAGTTTCTGATACGTACCGACCCTGCTGCGTCACTGTTTGGGTGCCGGGAAATTCCCACGATTCGCTCGGCGGATTTAATCGTACACATGGAAGGCGTTGCCGTGGCAGTGGTGCAGATTCATTAAACAAATGGAAACAAATAACTTATTGGCCAGCGAGAAAAGTATGAGACGATACCCGTTTCGAAAAACTCTGGCACGAATACGGGTGCCGGATGATACTGGAGCCATCATGCAATCGCGCAGGCGTCATCTGAATGGATTAGCCTTCCTGGGGGTACTCTCGCTCGGCCTCATTGCGGTTCCGGCTCTCGAAGCTCAAGTGCAACAGGGCCTCAACATAACTTCCGGCCCGCCTCCGGGCGGGGCAGTGGGGACGCCGTACTCGTTTACCTTCACGGCACAGGACATTTGCTCCTGTTCCCCGCAGTACTCGTGGAGTTCCCAGGGATATCTGCCACAGGGCCTCACGCTCGATTCCGAAACGGGAATTTTGTCCGGGACTCCGACCGGGGGCGGCACCTATCAAGCTGTCATCACAGTGACCGATAACGGCAACGACGACGAGCAGGCGACTCAGAATGTGGCGATCAATATCGCCGGTAAACCCGCGAATACCGCTGTTGTGGTGAATGTAAGCTCGGCGAACGTCTCCGGAGATTTGGTTTCGGCTTATCAGTTCATTACGGTTCCGTTTGGATCGACAGCTACCTGCAATGGCGTCTCGGGCGCTTGCGGGCCGGGGAATGTTTCCGAGGTGGCCGTCGATAGCGCCGGAAACTACATCGTCGTCCTGGAGAGGAGTGTCGAACCACCGTCCAACAGCTCGATCGTGAAGGTTACGCCAGCGGGCGTAGTTACAGTGATGAATACCGACGGCAGCGGGATTTCGAACTTCAAATCCATCGCGATCGATGCGCAGGGTAACTACATCGTTGCGGACATGGGAAACCAAACTCATCAGTTGCTGAAGTTCGCTCCCACTGTGAACTCGGTGGAAGCAGTTGTTGGGACCCTCCCGGCAACCAGCACTACCGCGAATGTTCAGGTGCGTATCGATGCCACTGGAAACTATGTAACAGCACAAGATACTCTCACCGGTACTATCGCCATCACGCGGATTACGCCAGACACCAGCCACACTATAACCCACCTCTCATTCACTTCGGACAATGGCCCCACTTCGATTCAGGGCAGCCTTCGCGGTTTCACGATCGACGGTAACGGCAACTACATCGTGATTCAACAGCCGGACGATTCAGACATCCTGTCGGTGACACCCGCTGGAGTTGTTTCTTCGTTCTTCGGTAACGGGAACTTCGATCTCGAAGACCCCAACAGCATCTTTTGGGATAGCGACCAGAATCAGTTCCTGATTACGGACGACGAGGTTGGCAAGCTTTTCTCTCTCAGCGCCAATGGCGACACCCTCACCGAGATAGCGACGGGCGGCACTTTGACCGTTCCCATCTCGGTAAGCGCCAAAGTGTCGGCTGCGGTCCAGCCGCCTTCAGGCCCGTCTGGGCCGCCTGCCACGCCGCCCGTGCAGATCTCCGGCCAGACCGATCTCGGCGATTTCGCGGCCGGCAAGTCCATCTCCGCGAGCTATTCGGTCACCGGCGGGACCCCACCCTACACGCTCACCGCGGGTGGCCTGCCGACGGGCGTTTCGTTTAACGCGGGTACGCTGAGTGGGGCCCCATCGGCCCCGGGCACGTACTTCGTATCCATCAACGCTACCGACTCCGCCGGAAAATCCGGTTTTCTGAGCGTCTCGTTCTCGGTGCTGGGCTTCAACAATACGAGCCTCCCCCCGGCGAGCGCATTCATCCGCTATTCAAGCGCCGTGTCCGCCGCGGGCGGCGTTCCCCCGTATACCTACAGCGGTTCGGGCACGCCTGCGGGGATCAGCGTCTATCCGGACGGCACTATTGTCGGGACGACGCCCAAAACCGGCTCCTACAGCGTCGCCGTCACGGCTTCGGACAGCGGCGGCGCCACGGTGACCAGCACATTCACGCTGGTGGTTGCCACTCCGTCGGCCGTGAAAGTTCCGGGAGGCGCGCTGACATCGGTAACGATCCAGAACCCGAGCTCACAGGTTCTTTCCGCCACCGGGGGCGCGCCGCCCTACTCGTGGACTGTCGCCGCTGGAGCCTTGCCTGGTGGACTGTCGTTGCTGACATCGGGGACGTTGAGCGGAGTTCCGACCAAAGTCGGCGCTTTCTCGTTCACGGCGAGGGCCACCGATACGAGCGGCGGTTCCGCGAACGGAGTCTTCACTATCACGGTGAACCCGCAACCGATCACGATCAACGCGCCCTCGCCGCTGTCGAGCGGTATGGTTTCGGTGGATTATCCGGTTCAGACGCTGTCCGCTTCCGGTGGCGTCGCGCCTTACCAGTACAAGGTCACGACCGGTTCCCTGCCGGCGGGATTGACGCTCAGCACGACCGGCGCGATCTCGGGAACTCCGACTACCACGGGTAATTCTTCGTTCACGATTACCGCCTCGGATTCTTCAACTCCCGCCGCTACAGCCACCGCGAGTCTCACGGTCGCTGTCCGTCCTTTCTCGGGCGACCTGTTGCTCTCGGCCGGAGCGGTTTCGTTCTCCGTTGCTGTTGGGTCGACAAACGTTCCCGCGACGCAGGTCGTGCAGGTCCAATCGACCGACCCTTCGCAGACACTGGGCTACTCGGCGACTGTGTCGGGGTCGCCTTCATGGTTGAGCCTCGGCACGCCATCGGGCGCCACTCCCGGTTCCGTTTCGATTTCACTCACCGATGCGGCGCTGGCGCTGACGGCCTCGGGATCGCCTTATTCGGCGAGCGTCGTGGTGGCCTGCACATCCGGAGGGTGTAACGGCCGCAGCCAGACAATCGGCGTCTCGCTGGTTGTGACCGCGACGTCTCCGCAATTGAGTCTCGTCAACGATTCGCTTGCCTTCGATACGATCGCGAGCGCCCCGCAGGCGACCTCGCAAACGGTGGGCATCTCGAACACCGGCGGCGGTAGCCTCGGCATCGCGTCGGTGACGTGCGGCGCTTCCTGGTGCCAGCCCAGCAGCCAGATCAGCGCGATCGGCGGCGGCTCCACGGCAACGATCAACGTGGTGGCCGATCCCTCGGGACTCAATGCCGGCTACTACTACACCAACCTCCTCGTTCATTCCTCGGCCGGAAACGCGACGATCCCGGTGACATTCCAGATCGCGGCCAATGGGACCATGACACTCAATCCCGCCGGCGAACAATTCTCGCTGCCGCAAGGCGGCGCCGCCGTCGGAGAAACTTCGTTCTTCGTGACGATTACCGGACCCAACTCCGTCAGCTTCCAGGCGGCGGTGTCGCTGGACGCGCCATGGTTGTCGGTAACACCGACGAGCGGCACGGCATCTGGCACGAAGCCGGCCGACTTAAACCTCGTGTTCGATCAGACAAAGGTGGCGGCTTTGGCTCCGGGAACCTACTACGCGACAGTGCAGATTACGTCGACGGGCGCCGTCAATTCGCCGCAGTCCTTTGAAGTGGTGTTGAACGTGACGCCCGCCACGACGAGGACGACGCCGAACCTCGTGCCCGGCGGACTGCTGTTCCTGACGCAGGCCGGCGCGAATCCGCCACCGCAGACCGTAGCGATTTATTCGGGTTCGCCCAATGCCACGCCTTACCAGGCATCGGCATCGACTGCGAGCAACGGAACCTGGCTGAACGTCAGCCCGTCGACGGGAAGCACCTCCTCGACCGCGCCCGGGCAGGCGACCGTCAACGTGACGCCTGGCTCGCTCAAGCCGGGGATTTACACGGGAACCGTGAACTACTCGTACGCGGGCGCCGCAGTGCGCTCCGTAAACGTGACGATGGTCGTGGAGGCGGCGGCTTCGGGCACGTCGGGCAGGGAAGCCCTTTCTTCCCGCGCGGTTCCGCCGGCCATTCCCGGCTGCACGGCGACAAGGGTCGTGCCGACATCGACCGCGCTGGTGAGCAACTTCGCGGCTCCTGCAGCGTGGCCGGTCGAAATGGCGATCACTGTTGTGGATGACTGCGGCGGCCCGGTTGGGAACGGCCAGGTCGTCGTGACGTTCTCGAACGGCGATCCGCCGCTGCTTCTCAACAGCGCGGATCCGAACAACGGACTGTACGACGGCACGTGGACGCCACGGCACAACGCGGCGCAAACCACGATCACGGCCCGAGCGACCGCGGCGGGGCTCGCCGCGTCATCCATCCAGATTGCCGGAGCGGTGACGCCGAACAGTGCGCCTGTGTTGCTGCACAACTCGACGGCGAACTTCTTTAACCCGATCGGCGGCGCGCCGCTCGCGCCCGGAACGCTGATCCAGCTTTCCGGCCAGTATCTGTCGAGCCAGAATGTGATCAACTCGACGATTCCGGTGCCGACGATTCTCGGCGGAACGTCCGTGTTGATCGGTGGCATCCCAGCGCCGGTGACATTCGTGAGTCCCGGGCAGATCGATGCGCAGGTTCCGTTCGAACTGCCGCCGGGACAGCCGTATCAGGTGATCGTGAATGCCAATGGCGCGCTCACGACCCCGGACGGCTTCGAGGCGGGCTCGACATCGCCTGGACTCTCCGTGCAGACGGACGGGCTGGTCCGAGCCAACCATCAGGACGGCACGGCCGTGAGCGAGACCGCGCCCGCGAAGCCGGGCGAGTTCATCTCGATCTACCTGGTCGGCATGGGCGCTACGGATGTGCCGGTCGCTTCCGGCGCGGCTAGTCCGAGCTCGCCAATCGCGAATGCGTCCAATGCCCCGGCCGTGACGTTGAATGGAGAGCCTGTGACCTTCGATTTCGCGGGGTTGTCTCCTGGGCTTGTGGGGGTGTATCAGGTGAACCTGCAGGTTCCGGCGGATGCGGCGGACGGAGATCTGGTGCTGCTCCTTGCCTCGGACGGGGCGACGAGCAACTCGGGCGTGCTGCCGGTCCACAAGTAGCGTTCAGGGGGTTGCCCGGCTGAGGCGAGGCATTCGGCGGGGTGTAATCGCAGGTGACGAAACGAAGCGCCGGTATTCTTGTCTTTCGTCGGGCGCCGGAGCTCGAGGTATTCCTCGTGCATCCCGGCGGACCATTCTGGGCGAAGAAAGACATCGGCGTCTGGACGATTCCCAAAGGGGAGTATGACGACGGCGAAGAGCCGCTCGCGGCCGCGCGCCGTGAATTCGAGGAAGAAACGGGCTCGGCGGCGGAAGGTCAGTTCCTCGCCTTGGGAGAAGTCAAGCAATCCGGGGGGAAGGTGGTGACCGCCTGGGCGCTTGAGCGCGATCTGGACCCGGGGGCGATCCGCAGCAATACGTTTTCGATGGAATGGCCGCCGCGGTCGGGAAAGATGCGGGAGTTTCCGGAGATCGACCGGGCCGCCTGGTTCTCCCTGACGGAGGCGCGTGAGAAGCTGATCGCGGCGCAGACCGCGTTCCTGGACCGGCTCGAGCGTCTCGCGAGGACCTGAGGCGCGGCACGCGTGACGCCAGCAGCGTACCGGTTTCAAATTCTGTGTGACGCTCCCGCGCGTCGGTGGTGCGCAGAATGCTTGTGGCTCGAAATCGTGAAATCACAGGGCTTGCCTGTCGCCCCAATTGAAAGTTCGAAGACAACAGGCTAAAGCCTGTTCTACCATCTTTGGCGACCCGAATATTGGGCAGGTCACAAGCTTCATTGAGGATGCAGGCTGCACGAAAAAAGGCCGCCGGATTTCTCCGGCGGCCTTTGGAACGAACAGCAAATTTACTTAGTGAGCGAGCGGGTCGGGGCGGATCTGGAATTTCACGATTTTGCCCTTGGTTCCCTTGCCGCCTTCGATGTGCCACACGAAGTGCGTGCCGTAGTTGGAGTAGAGCGCACGGCCCTTCCAGCCCATGCTCGCGTCGTCGATGCGAGCGTCCATACCGCGCGAGTAGAAGCCGAGCGGGTAGGGAACGCGGAAGTAGGTCCACTTCTTCGACGCCGGATTCAGCGCGATCAGCGAGTCGGAGTTCGAACCGGTCACAAAGGGCGTATTCTTGCCGAGCCCGATGACGTTCTGCTGGTCGACCCAGTTGTAGTAGTGGAAATCCGCCGGAATGTTCGTGTTCTTGAACTTCGGACCGATCGTCTGATAGAGTGTCCAGCCTTCCTTGCACTGGCTGCCGTCGAGCTTGGCGGCTCCCTTGAGATCCTTGCACTTGCGAACATCGAAGCTCGCCAGTTGGCTGGTGGCCGCGAGACCGGTCCAGACAACACCGTTGGTGTCGATATCGACGCCGCGCGGATCGTAGCCGCCTTCCGGCACCTTGAAGATCTGCGTCATGCAGGTCTCGGGAGGATTCTTGCCACGCATCACGCGGACCAGCATCCCCGGGAACGGGCTCTCGGAAACGCCCCAGATCGAGTCGTCGACCGGGCTGGGGATCACAGCATAGAGGTTGTAGCTGACCAGCGTATCCTTGGTAGGATCCATCTGGGCCGTTCCGCCTGCAGGCGCGGCGCCGCGTCCACGGCCCCCCGCGGGCGCGGGACCAGCCTGCTGGTTTCCACCAGCAGCTGTGTCGGTCGCGTACAGAATCGATGCATCGCCCGCGCGGCCCAGCCGCTGAATCTGGAAGGGACGAGTGATCTTGCCGTCGCCGTTGGTGTCGAGCACCTGTCCGCACCAGCCGTTGGCTTTTTGCTCATCCTTCGTCTGGTCGTAAATCTTCGAATCTACCCAGCCGACGATGGGGCCGCCGAGCTCGTTGAAATAGATAGTCTCGTCCGGATCGTTGTCGAACTGGAGGTGGTGGGTCGAATAGCAGGTGTCGATCAGGGTGAATTGCTTTGTCTGGGGATCCCAGAATGACGCCTGGCGGGCGCTCGATCGGAGCGGGAACCAGTCGGCATACTTGTTGGATGGATCGCGGCACCATTCCGGATCGGCATTGGCGCGGATCTTCGACGTCATCCACACGCGGCCCTTGCTGTCGATCATCGGGTTGTGCGGATCGGCAGGGTTGTACGGGGGATTCGACCAGAGGTGTTCGTTGCCCCAGAACAAGGACGGGCGATTCGGGGAGGGGAAGCGCGAAGGTACTTTGTCCTTGGGGTCGCGCGTCGGAATGTCGAGTGCGTAGGTGCTGTTGTCATCCTGGTCGAGCACAACGAGCTGACCGTGGCCTGCGCTGACGGCGTAGTTGGGTCCGCCGCCATTGACTGTCGGATGGTTCTTGTCGGTCGAAACCTGATCGTGCATGAACGAGTGGTCGTCCCCTACATCCCAAAGGGTCGCGACAATGTTGCGCTCGACGCCGCTCGGGCGCGGCGGAGCCGGCGGAACGACGCCCTTCTCGATGTCTTCCGTCCAGGTCGCCAGCGAGTGCAGCGTCGGGTCCTTGCCCATCTGGCCGAGCAGCGAATACATGTTGGTGCCGCGAACGCCGGTGCCCAAACGCCATTCCCACGCTTCCGTGTCGGTCTTCAGCTCGGGCTTGGCCGCGAAGACGTGTTTGGTGTCGCGGGTCAACGGGTTTCCGAGCTGGTGGCAGAAGTTGCAGCCGGATTTCAGCGAGTTGAACCAGTGGTCCTGCGTTACCATGCCGCGGCCGGTGTGGCCTTCCTGGCCGTCGCCGGGGAACTTATCCTTCGCCGGCGGTTCCATAAGCGAGAGCCAGTAGTCGCCGGGATAAACTTTCGCGGCCTCCTGAGGAGTCTTTGCGTTCACAACTTTGAGAGCGAGGTTCGTCGTCCCCGGCTTGGAATCGACGGGAGTGGAGTCCGCTATGCCGTAGCCACGCACCCAAACCTTGTAGTTCGCCGAAGTCAGTTCCGGCAGCGTATAGCGGCCGCGGTCGTCAGTGACGACGATCTTGATCATTGGAGTCTGTGTGTCGTGTTCTTCGGCGATGACCCAGACACCGGCCTCCGGACCTTTTTCACCCGTGACGGTTCCTGAAATATAGCCCGGGGGGCTCACATAGCGAGTCTTTTTCGCGGCTTGCTGCGCGTGTGACGGACGGGCTACAGACAGGGCGCCCAGGCCAATGACGCCCGCGCACAGCACGGTTGCCGTGAGCCGGGAGCGCGTGATCCGGGAGCGAAAGATGTTCATTGAATTCTCCTCATGAAATTGCTTTGGGCGCAGCGCCATCGTCGTCGTTCAACGACAACAGGAATGGCCCTGGAAATGCCCAGTCCAGTATATATTAGCTTCCCGACCTGCATGCAACGGCCGATACAATCCGGATACAACCGCGAAATTCGCCGTGTGCTAGAGTGCGGTTTTGAGGGGCATTGTTGACATGAACCGCATTCTGAAACGAGCGTTCCTTGCTTTGGGGTGCTTGATTTTGGGAGCGGCGATGCCGTCCGTCCGGGCCTTTCAGGGTGCGTCCGCAACTTCTCCGAAGGCGGGCGCCGTCAAGACGAATGCAAAAGACGGGCTGAAATATGTCTGGGTTGTTCCCGGGAAATTCCGCAGCGGCTGTTCGGTGGGTGACGAGGAGTGCTACGACGACGAATATCCGACGCATGACGTGACGCTGACACGCGGTTTCTGGCTCGGACAAACCGAAGTCACCCAGGCGGCCTACGAGAAGATCATGGACGACAATCCCAGCGTCTTCGAAGGACCTACCTTGCCTGTCGAGATGGTGACCTGGAACGATGCCGATGAGTACTGCCGCGAAATTGGGGGACGTTTGCCGACCGAGGCCGAGTGGGAATATGCGGCGCGGGCGGGCACGACGACGCCGCGGTACGGCAAACTCGACGATATCGCGTGGTACTGGCAGAACAGCAATTTTTCGACGCATCCCGTGGGGACCAAGAAGCCTAATGCATTCGGGCTTTACGACATGCTGGGCAACGTCGTCGAATGGACATACAGCTGGTACACCGTCGAGCATTCGCAGGAGAACATCAATCCGAAAGGCGGCAACAGTCTCTCGGAGTTCAAGTCGCTGCGCGGTGGCGGATGGTGGGATGACCCGGATTTAGTGCGGTCGTCGTACCGGGCGCGAATTGAACCGGGCGATACGGACTATAACATCGGGTTTCGCTGCGCGGCGGACCAGTAAGCGCCCGCTTCATCGCGCCGCCGCTATTCCGCTCAGGATTCACGTCCGGATCTTCGAGTAAACCAAACTTAGTCCGATTTATGAGGACGATTAATATCCATGCCGCCAAGACTCATCTTTCGAGTCTGGTGGAAGAAGCTGCCGCGGGAGAGGAAATCATCATCGCCAAGGCGGGTAAACCAATGGCGAGGCTGATTGCGATTGAGAAACCGGCGTTCAACCGGGGATTTCGACGATCCTCTGCCACAGGAGGTTCTGCGAGGATTCGGGATCGGCCGATGAGCATGCTGCTCGATACGCACGTACTGATCTGGTGGCTGGCAAAAGATCAACGTCTGGGGAAGCAGGCGAGAAAAACGCTGCCTGGCAAAGCCCGCGGCCCGTGGTCAGTGCAGCATCAATATGGGAGATTTCTATAAAGTCCGCTCTGGGGCGCCTCGAGATGCTCGACCCGGTGGAGGACTGGGTCCGACGTCTGGAATTCGAATGGGGTGTACGCTCCCCTCCGATCACGTTTGAGCACGCAACGGCGCTCCGCGCCTTGCCGCTGCTTCACAATGATCCCTTCGATCGAATACTGGTTGCGCAGGCTCAGTGCGAAGACCTCACGGTCATCACCAGCGATCCCGCGGTTATGGCCTGCAAGGTCCTGTACATCAATGCGTCCGACTGAGCTGGCTCAGTTTGTACCGCCAGCGGCGCACTACTTCCGATCCGGCAACGCGAACACATACAACGCCGCGCCGTTCGACGGATAATGCACATCCGGCTCGAGCACGGTCGGCACCATGCGCGGGCTGCCGCCGCCGAGGCCAGTGGTCACCGCGACGTACTGCTTGCCGCCAACACTGAACGTCAGCGGGAAGCCCTGCACGGACGTCCCCAGCCGCGTCTCCCATAGCGTCTTACCGGTCTTCACGTCGAATGCCCGGAATTTGCGGTCCATATCGCCCGCGAAGGCGATGCCCGTTGAGGTCGACAGAATCGCCGTCATGAATGGCGCTTGCTGGCGAACCGCCCACAGTTCTTTCAGCGTCCTTACATCGTAGGCCGCGAGCTTGCCTTCTTTGCCGTCAGAGCCGGGGGATTCGTAGAAGCGCCGCGTCGCGCCGCCCGCGCTGCCGCCGCCTTCCTTCAGATCGATCTTTTGGGCGTTCATTTCCTGGCAGCTTTCACGCACCGGAATGATCAGCTCGTTCGTCAGCGCGTTGTAGCTCATGGCGTGCCAGTTGTGCCCGCCTTCGGAAGTTGGGCAGCTCTGGACCCACTGGCCGACCTGCTGCTCCACGATGTCGTTGCGATAGTGCGGCTCGCCGGTCTGCGGGTCGTAGGAATCGTAGATGTTCTGGAAGACCGTTTCCTTGTGACCCAGATACTTGCCGGTCTTGCGGTCATTCTTCCAGAGGACGCCGTCCTTGCCCGCGCTGAAGACCAGCTTCTGGCCGTTGTCGTCCACCAGCACGCGCTCGAACACTTCGTCAAGGTCAAGCGATTCGCCGGGAGCATGGTTGTAATACCAGGCGAGCTTGCCGGTGTCCGCGTCGATCGCGACCGTCGAGTTTGCGTATGCTGTCGCGCCGTTGCCGGACTGCCGGCTGATGCGCATCCACGGCTTGGCCTGCGCGACGCCCCAGTAGGTCAGGTTCAGGTCTGGATCGTAGCTTCCGGTGATCCACGTGTCACCGCCGGCACGGAACAGGTCGGGCAACTTGCCCCACGTGTCGCCGCCCGGCTGCCCATCCCTGGCAATGGTGTAGAACTTCCACAGCAGCTTGCCGGTGTCGGCATCGTAGGCGCTGATGAAACACTTTTCTTCGCGGTATTGATCGCAAAGGGATCCACCAAGCCCCTGGATCACCTTACCCTTGACGATCAGCGGGCCGCTACTGGTGGAATACGATCCGTTCTTGCGGTCGCCGATCAACGTATCCCAAACGTTTTTCCCGGTGCGCGCGTCGAGCGCCCAGATGTGCGCATCGCTGGTGGTGACGAAGACCTTGTCGTTATAGAGCGCGAAGCCACGCTGCGAGCTGCCGTTGGCCTGCGTACCGAGGCGGTTTTCCCAAATCAGGTTGCCGGTCTTCGCGTCGAGCGCCTGCACGATATTTCCGGCGGTCATCATGAAGATCGTGCCGGAATGCTCGAGTGGCGCCGTCTGGTTTGTGCCGTCGCCGACGGACCAGACCCAGCGTAGCTGCAGGTCCTTCACATTGGCCGACGTGATTTCCTTCATTGTGCTGTAGTTGTGCGCGCTGTAGTCGTGGCGCAGCATCAGCCACTCGGCGGGATCGGGGTTCTTCAGCATCGCGTCGGTGACCGGCGTGTAGTTCTTCACTTCGCCCTTCACGGTCAATCCGCGAGGAGTAGCCGACACCGGCGCTTCGGCACGCCCTCCCAAAGGTTCGTTCGGACCGCCGCGCCCAGCGCGCCCTCCCGCGGCAGCCGCGCCACGTCCGCGGCCCCCACCCGCCGGAGCCGCCTGCGCGATTTGAGTCACGGCCTGTCCTGTGGCAATGCTGCTGATGCCGACGCGCGTATTCGCCGCGAGGGCCTGCTGTCCGGCGCGCGCGCCGTTCTGCTCCAGGATAAACGCCGCGATATTGAGATAGTTCGCTTCGCCGAGGCCGCCGGGGTTGCCCGGAGGCATGGCGCCCTGCATGAATCCGAGCAGGTCGGCCGTCGTGCGGTTGCCCCAGCTTCCCATGAAGAGACCGCCCTGGAGCGCGGAGGCGTCGTTGCGTCCGCCGAGATCGGCGCCGTGGCAGCCGGCGCAATTCGCCTGGTATGCCGTGCGTCCCGCCTCAGCCTGTGCCGCGGTGAACGGGGCAACGGCCGTGGCAGATTGCTGCGCGGTCAGAACGCCGGTCACCAGTGCTGCTCCGGCAATGCCGATCGCGATCAGAAGTTTGGTGTGCGACATGGATGTGGATCTCCTACTTCAAAAGCCAGCCCCACAGAACGCCATCCGGGGACTTCTCGCTGTGAATCTCGACGTAGAGCCCGCCCTTTTGCAGGTTGGCGAGCTGCGGTGGTGTGAGGTCGACCGATCCCGTGATCATGCCGCTTGTCGCCTTCGCGACCGTGAGCTGGCTGATCAAAGCGCCACGGACTCCCGCGGCAACGCCATTGTGCAACTCGGCCGTGGTCGCCGGGCTGAGGAAGCCGTCGAACGATCCCGTGAGCGACAGCTTCGAGCCATCGAGCGTTGCAGTCACCGAGCCAGTGCCCGCCAGCGAAGCGCGCGTCCGGGCATCCGCCGGAACGGGAGTGAGCCGCGCTTTATAGGTCTGTTTCGTCTGCGCGCATAGCGCCAGCCCGATCGCCGCAATCGCGGCAAGACGGAGGAGAGTCATTTTTCGTCGGAACCTCGTGCCCTACAGATTCTACATGGAAGGGCACGAAAGTGGACAGCTTTTCTGGCGGCGATATTTCGTTCCGGCGAAATGCTATTGAAAAAGAGCGAACAAAATGGCGGCTTGGGGAATATCCTGATATGCGGTTTCTTCGGATTCGCCTCGCGGCGCTGTTCTGCGTGTGTACGGCGTCGATGTTGGCGATCCCGCTCTTAAGCGCGCAAAATTCGGCGCGTATCCAACTCGACGTGAAAGATCCCTCCGGCGCCGGGATCCCGGCTTCCGGTACGCTTCAGTTTCCTGGCGGCCCAACCCAGGCATTTGAAACCGATTCAACCGGGTCTTATACGTTCGACAATGTCGCAGCAGGCCACTACCGGCTTAACGTTTCGAAAACCGGTTTTGCCACGCAATCGCTGCCGATCGATGTCTCCGCGGGCGTCAACATCTCCCGGACCGTCACGCTTGAACTCTCGGCCCAGGCCTCAAAAGTGGATGTGGTGGAAGCCACGCCGCTGGCGGGAACCGATCTACCGATCGATCAGATTCCGGCTCCGGTCCAGACCGCGACCGCCAGGGACATTGAGGAATCCGGCGCTCTCGATCTCTCGGACCTCATGAACAAACGGCTGGGCGCAGTCCATGTCAATCAGAACCAGGAAAACCCCTACCAGCCCGATTTGAGCTATCGCGGCTACACAGCGTCGCCCCTGCTGGGCACGCCGGAAGGCATCTCGGTTTATATGGACGGCGTCCGGCAAAATCAGCCCTTCGGAGACATCGTCGCGTGGGACCTCATCCCGAAAATCGCGATCTCTGAGATGGCCCTGATTCCCGGCTCCAACCCGCTCTTCGGGACCAACACGCTGGGCGGCGCGATTTCGATCGAGACCAAAGATGGTCGCAGCGCGCCGGGCACCACACTGTCTATAAGCGGCGGCAGTTTCGGACGGCGCGCGGGCGAATTCGAGCATGGCGGCTCCAATTCCAAAGGTCTGAGCTGGTATTTTGCCGGCAACCTTTTCCGTGAAGATGGCTGGCGGCAGTTTTCAGCCTCAGAAGTCCGGCAGGTGTTCGCGAAGGCTGGTTACATACGCGGGAACACTTCGGTTAACCTCAGCTTCGGTTATGCCGGCAACTGGCTGAACGGTGTCGGGCTTCAGGATACGCGCTTTCTCGCGCGGCAATGGTCGAGCGTCAACACTGTTCCCGATACCACGTGGAACCGCTCGCCATCTTTTAACCTGAGCCTGAAGCACGACCTTACGAGCCGCCTCGTTCTCTCCGGCAACGCCTATTTTCGCTACATCCGCGCGGACACAACGAACGGCGATCTCAACGACGATGCCTTCGACCAGTCGCTGTTCAACCTGAGCGCCGGCGATATCGCCGCATTGAATGCCGCAGGATACATAGGATTCCCGACCACCGGGAACGCGACCAGCGAGCCCTTTCCGTTCTGGCGGTGCATCGCGCAGGGGCTCGAGCACTCCGAGCCGGCCGAAAAGTGCACCGGCATTATCGGCAACACGTTCAACAAGCAGAACAACTGGGGACTCTCCGGACAGTTAAGCTGGCTCATCGCCGGTCATCGCATCACCGCGGGCGCGGTGTGGGACCGCAGCAGCACGATCTTCCAGCAGGCGACGCAGTTTGCTTACCTCAACGCCGATGGGCTCACCTTCACGCCGATCCCGTTCTACGAGGACGGCACCAGCAATCGGGATGACGTGCCGGTCGACAATCGCGTGAATCTGCATGGCGGCGTCAATATATCAAGCTTCTACATCGGTGACACGATCTCGTTGGGAAGATCGCTGGCCGTGACGGTTTCAGGGCGCTACAACCGCACCGCCATCGATAACAAAGACCGGTTGCCCGCGGTCCGCGACGGTTCGCGCGGATCTCTCGACGGGAGCTACATTTTCGACCGCTTCAACCCGGCGGCCGGATTCACGTGGAATGCTCCTCGCTTCACGACAGTCTATTTCAACTACGGCGAAAGCAATCGCGCCCCAACGTCGATTGAACTTGGATGCGCTGACCCCAATCAGCCCTGCAATCTGCCGAACGCGCTCGTCGGCGACCCGCCGCTCAAGCAGGTCGTGACACGTACTTTCGAAGCCGGTCTCCGCAGTTCTCCGGAGCGCACCCTTCGCTGGAGCGCCGGCTGGTTCCGGGCTCAGAATTACAACGACCTCCTGTTCGTCGCCTCACAGCAGACCGGATTCGGCTACTTCCTGAACTTCGGCAAGACACTGCGGCAGGGCGCCGAGATTAGTGTGAGCGGCAAGATCAAACACTTCAGGCTGGGCGGTAATTATACGTTCCTGGATGCGACATACCAGAGTCCCCAGACGGTTGCCGGCACCAGCAACAGCCTAAGCGACGGTGGAGCGGGTCTGGAAGGCGATATTCAGGTTCTTCCCGGTGATCAGATCCCGCAGATGCCGCGCAACATCCTCAAAGCATATGCGGAATACCAGCCCGCCTCGAAGATCTCGATCGATCTCGATTTCGATGCCGTGGGCCGCTCGTTCGCGCGCGGCAATGAAAACAATCTGGCTAAACCCGATGGTGTCTATTACCTCGGACAGGGCTTCTCGCCCGGTTATGGCGTCGTGGACCTCGGGGCGCATTACCAGGTTCAGAAGCACCTCCAGGTTTTCCTGCAGATCAACAATCTGCTGGACCATCGCTATTACACGGCTGCGCAACTCGCGCCAACGCCGTATGACAACGCGCGTAACTTCATCCCACGGCCGTTCCCGGCGGTGGGTGGTGACTTCCCGATCCGGCACTCGACCTTCTTCGCGCCGGGCGCTCCCATCGGCGCCTGGGGAGGCATCCGCGTCCGGTTCTGAACGGTGTTTGACAATGGTGTTTTCGGGTATCCTCGACGCTGCTGTTTATCCGATGAAAGAGATTTTTCCGAAATCGCGCGCGATTGCTGCTTTCGTAATGAAGGAAGCAGAGGCGGAGCGCGAGGCCTCCCCGATCGAGCAGGAAGTTATGGCCCTGTTCGACGAATCGCGCCAGCCGCTCATCCGGTATCTCGGGAGCTTTGCGTTGCCTCCCGCGGATGCGGAAGAGATCGTGCAAGACACATTTCTGGCGCTTTTCCAGCACCTGCACCGTGGAAAGCCGCGCCACAATCTCAAGGGCTGGCTCTTCCGCGTCGCCCACAATCTTGCGCTGCGCCGCCGGCGCGATGATCGGCGGGAACGTCTGACGCTAGCTCCTTCGGCGATTCCGGCGGAAGAAGCCGTAATCGACTCCGATCCTGATCCGGAGCGTCAGTTCGCCGCCCAACAAACACAGAAGGCCCTTTTGGCCGTAGTCGATGCGCTTCCCGAGCAGGACCGGCGCTGCCTCTATCTTCGCGCGGAAGGGTTGCGTTATCGCGAGATCGCCGAAGTTCTCGACCTCTCGATCAGTACGGTCTCGGTTTCTCTGGGAAGATCTCTGGCGCGCATTTCCCGCGCGCACGGAATGGTGAATCATGCGTGAAGATAACCATCTCACCGATCACGAACTCCTGCTGGAGGCGGATGGCGAGCTTTCCTCGTCCGCGGCAGCGCGAGTCCAGTCGCATCTGGCGGCCTGCTGGACCTGCAGGGCGCGTAAACAGGAACTCGAAGGCGCCGTCATCAGCTTCGTTCAGACATACCAGCGGGCGGCGGATACCAGCATTCCTTCGGCGGATGGCCCTCGCGCGCTGTTGAGGGCCCGTTTAGGGGAACTCGCCAGGACGTCACCGGGTGGCTGGCAAATCCGCTGGCTGCGATCTGCTTCGTGGAGCTGGGCTTTCAGCGGTCTCCTGATCGGGTGTTTGGCCATAACGTCGTGGCTGATCTGGCCCGCGATTTCGCCTTCACGTGTACGCGCCGCGACGTTCACAGTTCCCGACCCGAGCCTGACGCCCGGAGCCGCTGTCTTCACCACGGGCGAACAACTCTGCCGCGAACCCCGGGCCAAAAACAAAAAAGTCTCGCGCGATCTGCAGCTGATGGTCTTTCAGGAATACGGAATTCCGGGCGTCGCGCCGCGTTATTACGAAGTCGATTACCTGATAACGCCGGCGCTGGGCGGCGCCGACGACATCCACAACCTTTGGCCGGAATCGAGCACCGCCACGATGTGGAACGCGGACGTGAAAGACGCGCTCGAGGATCATCTTCGCGAGATGGTCTGCAGCGGCCAACTCGACCTTGCGACAGCCCAGCGCGACATCGCCATGAACTGGATCGAAGCTTATAAAAAGTACTTCCACACCGAGCGTCCTCTGCGAAATACTTCCCGGAAATAGCTGTCATGCGATCTGCGCATCGGTAATCCCGGCGGTACGTGTGCGGGGCGCTGCCCCGCCAATTCCGTATATGCTGGACGGCAAGCAATATGTCACGATGTTCGCGCGCGGCTACCGGGGCAACCGGCTCTTCACTTTCGTGCCGGATGGCGGGGATCCCGATTCTCCCATTCCTTCTCTGCGCTTCGCTGCTCGCCCAGGGTCCGGTCGCGAACGACGCGCCGCAGGCGGGTCAAGCTCCTCGCGGCCGAATCAGTAATAACGCCAACTCCTTTCCGGCGCGCCCGCCCGGCGACAAGGCCTCGGTCGCGCGCGGCCAGAAGGCTTATGAAACCAATTGCCGGTATTGTCATGGCGAGGATGCGCGCGGCGGCGAGAAAGGCGGCACGAATATCATTCGATCCGATTACCTGATGAAGGATCTCGATGGAGAAGTCCTGCGCACCTTCCTGCTGAATAAAACCGGCGCTGGACACAGCGGAATTCGCGAAGGAACGCTGAAGTTCGACTTCACCAAAGGTCAGGCCTCCGACATCGCCGCGTACGTGACCGACATCGCCGCATACGTACACGAGTTCAAACTGAACAGCCGTGATCCGGGACGCATGCGGCCGCCCACTATCGTGGTGGGCGATCCCAAAGCGGGCGGGGCTTTCTTCAGCGCACACTGCGCCTCCTGCCACTCCCCGACGGGCGACTTGAAGGGGATCGCAACTCGTATCGCCGATCCACGCGCCCTGCAGCAGCACTGGCTCATGCCTCGTCTTTACGGCGGACGAGCCCCGAGCAATGTACCGGCGACCGTAACCCTGGCAAGCGGTGAAAAAGTCGAAGGGCTTCTGGGCAAACTCGACGACTTCAACGTCACCCTTACCGACGCGGCCGGTAAGGTGCACAGCTTCGCGCGCGATCATGACGTTCCGAAGATCGAGGTGCACGACCCGATGCTGCCGCACAAGGAATTGCTCACGGTCTACACCGACAAGGACATCCACGATGTAACCGCATGGATGGTGACACTCAAATGAGGCGGTTCGGGCTCCTCTTCTGCATTCCTGCTCTGCTCGCCGCGCAAACTCTCGATCCGGCCGAGATCCTGAAGCCTCTTGGCGCTACTCCCAATTGGCCGACTTATGGCGGCGATTACTCGGGCAGACGATATAGCTCACTCAAGGGAATCGACCGTGCCAACGTCAGGAATCTGACGGTTGCATGGAAATCCAAAGTGGTCGCCGGCGCCAAAGATACAGCGGCCGGGGATAAGCTGATCGTCAGCGGCGTGGGCAAACTGGAGTCGGGCGCGCTCGCGAGTATCAAGGGCGCAATCCTCGCCGTCGACGGGGTGCTTTATCTTTCCGCGCCCGATAATGCCTGGGCGATAGACGCGCACGACGGCCACCTCCTCTGGCATTACGTCTGGAAGACGCGGGGCGGCACGCACATCGGCAATCGTGGACTTGGCATGTGGCACAACCGGCTCTATATGGAAACGCCGGACGATTTCCTGATTTGTCTCGACGCGAAGACGGGCACGGAAGTGTGGCACAAGGAACTGGCCGACTTCGATCTGGAGTATTTCTCCACGTTTCCGCCTATCGTTGTGGGCAACCATCTGCTCCTCGGTACCGGCAACGATCTGGACGAGCCCGGCTTCCTGCAGTCATGGGACCCCGAGACCGGCAAGCTGCAGTGGAAGTTCTACGTCACTCCGCAGAGCAAGCGCGATCCGGCGCTAAAGACGTGGAGCGGCCTCGACGCCTCACGCCATGGCGGCGGAAACGTATGGGTTCCAGGCAGCTACGATCCCGAAACGCATCTTTATATCTTCGGGACCGGAAATCCCTCGCCTGCTTATACGACGGGCACACGCGGGCCCGGCGACAACCTCTACACATGCTCGCTGGTGGCGATCAACGTCGATACGGGAAAGATGGCCTGGTATTACCAGACCTCGCCGCATGACACGCACGATTGGGATTCCACCCAAACGCCGGTGCTGTTTGATGCGGAGTACAACGGGAAAATGCGCAAGCTGGTCTTTCAGGCGACCCGCAACGGCTATAACTTCACGCTCGACCGCGTCACGGGTGAGCACCTGAACACCGGCAAGTTCAGCCTGAGCGCGAACTGGGCGAAAGAAATCAACGCGAAAGGGCAGCCTGTCCGCGAGCCCGCCAAAGACTTTCATCCGGCAGGCGGGCTGATTTCTCCCGGTAATCAAGGGGCGACCAACTGGCCGCCGCCGGCATTCAGCCCGGAGACCGGCCTCGTCTATGTGCCGGCTCAGGACAACTACGCGATGTATTACCTGACCGAGCTCGATCCTCGCGGCGCCATGGGTCTCGGCGGCAAAGAGGAAGTGACTCTCGGGTCAACCAGCAGCTACATCGCGGCGATCGATTACAAGACCGGGAAGACAGCGTGGCGGCATGTCTATCCGACGCTCGGCGGCACTCTTGGACCCGGCATGATGACCACGGCCGGAACGCTGTTATTCGCCGGCGATGTGGATGGAAATCTGGTCGCGTATGACGCGACCAATGGAGATCCGCTGTGGCATGCGGAGATGGGCGCGCAGGTTTCCAACGCGCCGGAGACGTATCTGCTCGACGGACATCAGTATGTGCTCGCCGCCGCGGGCGATACCGTCTATTCGTTCCGCTTGCAATAAAGTGTGTGGCAGTGAGTGCGCGCGCTCACGGTTCTCATCATACGCACGTCTGCTCACTGTCTCGCTGTGGTAATCTCTGGACGCACGACCGCGAAGGAGGTTCGTTTTGAGTATTAGCCGAGCAGTCGAGGGTGTCGTCTTTCTCGCTTCCCTGATGGCAACGACGATGGTGACGGCGGCGTGGGCGCAGGCGCCTGCCGCGGACACATTAGGCCCCGGCCCCTGGACGTACGACACGGCTACCCGGAACACCCGCATCCGCGTGTCTGTGGTGACGA
>Ga0134125_10001728_pt1 | contig 26605 bp, 29 predicted proteins | sample KB31751_FD_96464 | JGI IMG/M metagenome (GOLD analysis project Ga0134125, IMG submission 96464) | Terrestrial soil microbial communities with excess Nitrogen fertilizer from Kellogg Biological Station, Michigan, USA - KB3-175-1 | ecosystem: Environmental > Terrestrial > Soil > Unclassified ...
GATTGGCTGGTATACGCCAATCGCGCGATTTACTGTTCATAATTTTCAACGACATCCGCTGAGCGGACCTGGGCTCGATCAGGATCTTTGCCGAATTCCCGCAAGGCCTCGCGCTGCCGCAAAAGATCCCAGCACTGGTCCAACTGAACCTTCAATGCGTCGAGGCGAGCGCGACTGCCGGGATCGCTGCTCTTAAAAAGGACCTTCTCTTCTTCCACGAGGCGGTTGATCTGGTCCAGGATCGATTCATCATTGGCGGGCATATTCCCTCCTCTGGTGGTGATTGGATGAGCTACGTTACACCTGGATGCTGGAATTTATGCTGTCGAAAAATACTGCCTCCGTCGTAGGAAGACTGCAAAGGTTCGCTCACACGCATGCTTTGGTGTAGAATCCCGCCAGCGTAGGGCCCCCCCCGTGTAGTCCACTCAAAATGAGGAGGTGCAATATGCAACAAGCTACTGCTCTTTCATCAGAGTCAGATGAGAATCTCATTCGGCAGACTGCTGCGGCGTGGTCCGCAGCTGCAGGCTCGCGAGACCTGAATAAGTGTGTTTCGTTTTACACCGACGAAGCCTCCGTGCTTCCGTTTAATGCGCCGATCGCCGTTGGAAAGGATCAGATCCGAAACGTTTGGTCCCAGTTGATGTCCAATCCCGGCTTCAGTCTTGCCTTTCGGCCGACGAAGATTGAAGTCGCGCAATCCGGGGACCTAGCCTACGAAATAGGGACATTCGATTTGACTCTCGACCAATCCGTGCCGTACCGAGGGAAATACGTGGTCGCGTGGAAAAAGCAATCGAGCGGTGACTGGAAGGCCGCTGCCGATATTTTCAACACAGATCACTAACACTCGTAATTCCCAAGTGAGCGAACCGCGTTCGGAACTCTCAGCGCCCGCTTAGAAACTTCGCGAGAACGATGCCGCCGGCAAACGCGATCGCCAACATGGTGCGCGGCCGGGCGTTGAACTGTGTGCGCCAGTCGACGGCTTCGCGCGCCTTCTCATCCAGAACGAGAATATTTTGCTGGAGCTGATCGCGTTCCGCGGCGATATGGCTCTCTATCTGGCTTGCTGTTTGGCCCATTGAACTTGCTCCTTGAGGTTTGCGGCCGTTCGCTCGAGCGGCCGATTTATGTGCTTGAATCCGTGCAGACCTTTCCCGAGCAGCGCACCACCTATGGTTGCCGCGATAACGAACACGATCAGCGCGGCCAGCCACTCCGGCATCACGATGCGTAGCAGGAACATGACCGTGAGCAGCAGGAATCCTAACCCGAACATGGCAAAGACGGCGCCCATGACAGCATCGCGTAGCGGGATGATTGCGTTCCTGGCGGCGTCGCGCATTTCGAGCTTTGCCAACTGGAATTCGGAGCGGACGATTTCGCCGATGTTATTGGCTGCGTCTCGCAGCGCCTCGCCGAAGGATTTCTGATTCTCCATAGCCATTGCTATCTCCTTCTTCAGTAGCAGCTTCGTTTCAGGAGCATGCGTTCAAATAGAAAACCGGCCAAGGCGACAACCGCAAGAGCCTGGACCGGATAGCGCTTCGCGGTGCGCTCCACATCGTCCGCCATTTCGGAGGCGTTGTGAGTTCGCACATAATTCACGACGTTTGCGGAAACGTCAGAGACCCTGTGCGAGAACGCAACGCTTTTTCTTTCCAGTTTCTTCGCGGAGTTTCGAATGCTGCTCATATCCGACCTATGCTGCGAATCGAGCTTTTCGTACACCGCTTTGCCGGCGTGGACGATTTTCCCCGCCGTACCTCCGATCACCTCTGCGGTCCTAATTAAGGCGGGGGGAGCGGGTGCAAGTACCTCGCGCGCGTAGTCCGCGGAAAATTCGGGGCCCGGGTTTGGGTTGAAAGCCGTTGCCTGAGATGGTCCATCGAATGTGTCGGCCATGTCGATCCTTTCCGGTTGTGTCCGGTTTATGCAGCAGGAGGGGCTGTTCCCATTGCTATACATATAGGAAAGCCGATGGCTGTTTTTGCGTCCATCGGCAACTTCCCTTACGTGCGACAGAGCACAAAATTGAGCCCAGAGTGCACGGGGCGAAATACCTTATAATTGAGGAACTCATGTCGGGGCGTAGCGCAGCCTGGTAGCGCGCCTGCCTTGGGCGCAGGAGGTCTGGAGTTCAAATCTCCACGCCCCGACCAATCTTTTCTAAAGCTTACGGGCATCTCTTGAAAGCCCTTCTTGAGTGTGGTTAGCTCTCGATTCACTTATCGCCCCGGAGATTACGAAATTCTGGCCTCAAATGGGCATATCCACGCAGAGATGCGTGACGCTATCTTGGGTGTGCACGGCCAACAACCCAAGTCCCATTCTTAGGGAGCTCCTCTCTCATTTGGCCCCGTACGTCAACACTGCCGTGCGGCGCGTGACGTAAAGAACTCCTATACAGTCGTGAACTTCGCATCGGTATTAGCAGCCTTCTGCTAATCACAATCCGGAACATCCCCTGGATATTGATTTCGGTTCGACAACCCGCTCGACGCCGAGTGGAAAGACTCAGAGCCCTATTCCGATACACACGTTCGGGTAGCGCGCCTCTTAAAAGCGCGGAGGTGTGATTGAAATCACCGCAGCAGGCGCCCGTTTGCCGCAAATTGATCGAGAAATATCTGTGCTCTTGCTCGTTAGAAGTGGAAGAAGCGACGCAGATCGGGCTTTCGCCGTGGAGGTCCTCGCCGATCGGAAGGCGGCGCCTCTCGGCAACCGACTATCAAAAGTTTGTGCAATTCCAGCTGGAGAAATCGCGGGATGTCCTGGAACACCGCTTCCACACGCAAGGCGAGTTGCTAGCATGGCCATTTGGAATTTACGACGACGAGCTGATGACGATTGCGCGGAAAACCGGGTATCTTGCGGGTTTCACCATCGAAAGGCGCAAGCTTCGCCGGAACGCGGGATCCACAGAATTGGATAGTGGAACTTGGAAGGCACCCGCGATCCGCTGGTTGAGTTTGATTTGCGGGATCAAATGAAGAGACAGAAACCAAGCCACCTCCGTTCAGCGATTGCACTTTTGGTGTTGTTCGCGTCGGTTTCGATATGCAGTTCGGCTCTCGCGTATAGCGGAAAAGTGGTGGACGCGTCAACCCATGCTCCTCTAGCGGATGCAATCGTCACCCTGGGCGATTTGACGGCGAGGACAAACCGTGACGGCATCTTTGAAATCAACGGTCCCGGCGATTCAATCGGTTTCAGGGCTTACGGCTATATGCGGGAATCGCTGCCTGCGTCTGGGTTCACAATCGGTCGACGTGATGTTGCGCTCACCGCGTTTCAGCCCAAGGCGCTCTACCTCTCTTTTTACGGCATCGGCAGTTCGAAGCTGCGCGAGGCCGCGCTCGGCCTGATCGACACGACGCAACTCAATGCCGTCGTGGTCGATATCAAAAGTGACCGCGGAATGATTCCATATAAGACCTCTCTTGCACTTGCTGAGGAAATCGGAGCGGAGCGCATTATAACCATCGCCGACGCGAGGAATCTGCTGGAAGGCTTGCATCGCGAACATCTATATGTGATAGCCCGGATCGTCGTCTTCAAGGACGACCTGCTTTCGAAGGCCAGGCCTGATCTTGCGGTTAAACGAAGCAGCGGCGCGATCTTCAAGGATCGAGAAGATTCGGGCTGGACCGATGCCTTCAGCAAGGAAGCGTGGAACTATAACATCGCAATCGCCGTAGAGGCGGCCAGTCTGGGATTTGACGAAATCCAGTTTGACTACGTTCGATTCCCGGACGAACCGGGGCTGGTTTTCTCGATGCCGAACACACTGGAAAACCGGCTTGCTGCTGTCACAGGCTTCCTCGACGAAGCACACAAGCGGCTCGTTCCGTATAACGTTTTCCTGGCGGCGGACATATTTGGATACGTTATGTGGAGCCTAGACGACACGCACATCGGACAGAGGCTCCAGGAGCTATCGTCGGTTGTTGATTACATCTCCCCCATGCTTTATCGTCTTGCTTCCAGTTCGGCATCCCCGGGTATCGACTTCCGGTAGCTCACCCTTATGAGATTGTTTTCAATTCATTGCAGGAGGCGCATGAGCGAACCGGGATTGCACCGATTCGTGTTCGCCCGTGGCTCCAAGCCTTTCGCGATTACGCGTTCGACCGGAGATTGTTCGGAGGATCAGAGATAAAAGCCCAAATCGCAGCGGCAGAGGATTTCGGCACGGACGGTTGGATGTTATGGAATCCGCAGAACATCTATTCTCCTGCAGGTCTTGAAAGTGATCCGGCAGCCTGCGTTGATGCGCGAATCACTTCAACCGAGCAGTGCGCATGCATGGCAACCGCTTCGGAAACACTGCCCAGCATTAGCCTATCGATTCCGCGATAGCCATGTGAGCCGACCACAATTAGATCAGCATCCCAGTTTTTCGCCTGATCTAAGATCACTTCTTTGGGATCGCCGACTGCAAGGGGCTCAATTTCAACTGGCTTGATGCTCGCTTCTGTAAGTGCCTGTCGTGCACGCGCCACTGCCTCCTCCGCCTGGCCTCGTACTTCCTTTTGAAGCGTGTCAGTGACCTCAGGTGGCGGATAGTAAACTGGGGCGAAAGGCATCGTCTCGCCGAAAGGAACAATAAGCGGAACGACGCTGATCAGGCGCATCTCGCTCCCAGCGGGCCACGGCCGTCGGGCGACGGATTTCACGGCGGCCATTGAGCATTCCGAGCCATCTACACCGATGAGAATTTTCATCGTCTTTGGGACCGCGACGGATTCCCTAGAAGTGCGGCGGACTATTTCGACCGAGCAAGATGATCTCCGAAGGGTAGCCTGGGCAACGCTTCCGAGCAGGAACCGCACCAGGCCGCCAGCGCCGTGCGCTCCGACCACAAGAAGATCTGCACCCCATTCCTTCGCGTAGTCGGCGATGGCAACGCGAGAGTGGCCCTCGAGCACCTTACCGGTAGCTTGCAATCCCGCTTTGCAGAGCTTTTCCGAGGCCGATTTCACTAAAGCTTCCGCGGACCGCTTCATTGCGTCGATTAGCGCTGCGCTCGCCGGCAATTGTGACCAGTCGACGATATGGAGAACGCAAGCGGTTGTGGTGGTGGGCCACGGGCGGTTTGCAATTTCCTCCAGCACCTGCTCTGAGGGCTGCGAGTAATCGATGGCCGCCAGAAGTTTCATACTTTTCCCTTAAGAACTGGGTTCATCGAAAAGATTACGTGTCCCCTGGGCGGTTTGACTGTGATCCAAATCACTTACGGCATCTGTATGACGCGCTAGAAACATTCGTGAATCAAGAGCAAATTGATATGAAACCAACCCTTATAGTGCCCACTTTGGCCGTTGTGCTTGCGATACGTGCGGCGACTCGTATAGATCCGTAAACAGGGCGCTACGGCGCATGAACGTGATCGCGCCGAGGGTGTGAAAGCTCGCTCATTCGTTGGCTATCAGCCCGTGACGCAACAGGAGGTTCTTCCTGTGTTTCCATTCCCGTCGGCAGTTCGTATCGGTCCTGGATAGATTCCGCGAGCGCGTTATAGAGGTCTCGAGTATGGCCGAGCCGGTATCGCTGCTCCACTTTGCGCACGTCAGACGCCAGGACGTGATCGCGAAAAACTTCTGCGATCCACTGAGAAAAATCGCCGCGCCGTGCATGCCCGTCCAGCACAGAAAGAGGAAGAGTCTTCAATGATTCGATAAACTCTTTTAGCGTCCGCGCTGGCGCACCCACGGGCGTGCCGTTATCCGTGAAGACGAAACCTTGCTCTTTGACCAGCCGCAAATCGACGTACTTTGACTTGTGGCGCACGTGAATAGTCGTTCGGGGCAACAGTTGAAATCGTCGTAGTTTTCCGCCCGCCTCTTCGATACCCGGCAAGAGGACCGCTTCGTCCGAAGACAGACCGGCGAAGGTCGCCCGCCATTCAGACTCCGCGTTCTCGTCCCCTGCCATTGCCAAAAGAGTCCGCACTTCCCGGAGATCCGTCGTACGCTTTACGATAATTCCCTCGATGGCCTTACGCAGATCGCAATGCAGGTCGGACAGCCGATAGGTGACCAGCGTGTAGGCACCCAGATCAAGATCCACCAACTCGCTAATATTTGGCTGATGCAGGAAGTAGTGAGCCTCATCCACAACGATTCGATGCGGCAAGCCAATCGTTCTTCGAAGCGTAGCCAACATGGGCAGAAGCGTATTGAGGTACGCGACCTTTTCTCGGTAGGCGACGTGTGACAGGTCCACCACAGCGCTCATATAAGGATGCCGGAGTACGCGAGCCAAATCCGGCGCAACTAATTTATCGGCTACGCACCCGCGTTAAGGTAGACCTGCCTCAATCATTGCGGCAACTAGTCTTTAAATAGCCGAGTGCAAACGAGGAGAGCCGATGAAAACCGATAAAGAGTTGCAACGCGACGTTCTAGATGAACTTGCTTGGGAACCGAGTGTTGACGCGGCGGAAATTGGCGTTTCAGTTGAAAGCGGCGTCGTGGTTCTGAACGGCGTGGTGAAGAGCCTGAACCAGAAGTGGACGGCCGAGCGCGTAGCCGAGCGAGTCGACGGAGTACGCGCGGTAACGGATGAGCTGGTCGTAAAGCTTCCCGGCGATAGCCAATACAGCGATGCGGATATCGCGAAGGCCGCCGTGAACGCCCTTGATTGGAACGCCTCTGTGCCGCGAGACCAGATCAAGGTTCTTGTGGAACACGGTCGGGTCACACTGAAGGGGACTGTCGAATATCACTTTCAAAAGGATGCGGCTGAGACTGCGGTTCGTAATCTCAAGGGCGTGAAGGGTGTTTTTAACACTGTAGCGATCAAACCGCGCGCTTCGGCAGGTGATGTCATTCAAGTGATCAAGAGGGCGCTCCACAGAGCTGCCCAGGTCGATGCGGAAAGGATCTCCGTGGAAGCAAGAGAAGGAAAGGTGATCTTGCGCGGAAGCGTGAGGACTTGGGCGGAGCGCGAGGACGCGGAACGGGCTGCTTGGGCTGCACCCGGCGTATCCGATGTCCAGAACGATATTCGGATCGCTTCTGTCGCCGCTGCCTAACGAGGCGCGACAAAGGGAAACGCCTCAGGGTCGCTCGAGAAGGCAGTCAGGGCGAATAATTTGGGACTGCAGGCGTGATAATCAGACTCAGCGGGCGAGTCGCTCCGGAGGCGCATGCCTTGCCAGTTCCGAACGCCTCGGGTGCAGCCAGTTCATTTCTTGAAGAAACTACCATCAGGACTGACCGCGCCGATTGCTGGGATGGTTTTTTGTATCTCCAGTGGGCCGGTGTCGTTTATGAAGCTTTTTGACTACGCGTGCGAGATAACGCGTTCCGGCGGAGCGCGGCGTGGCCCAAATATGGGGCTGATGCGGTTCGACCATCCCGACATTCTGGAATTCATAACAGCAAAGACCCAGACGGACACGTCACAGACGTTCAATATCTCTGTGGCTGCGTCGGACGCGTTCATGGATTTGGTTCAACGCCGCGCTAACTACCCCCTGACCAATCCTCGTACTGGTCAGGAAGTTGGCAAGTTGAATGCGCGGCAGGTCTTTGATGCCATCGTCGATTCAGCACGGAGGACGGGCGTTCCTGGGCTTGTGTTTCTCGATACGATCAACCGGCAAAATCCCCTGGCCGCCGTCGCTTCGATTGAAGCAACCAATCCGTGTGGTGAGCAGCCGTTGTTGCCGTATGAATCCTAGGATTTAGAAGGCTGTTCACACCGAGCGCATACGGAATGCAGCGAATGCTCGCGGACCTTTTGTGACAAGCACATCGAGAGGTCCGATCTGTGCCAAGCGTTCGTGTGTGCCGAGTGCGGGGACGAGCATGCGTCTAGTCCCCAGCACGAGGAAGATTCCCGAGGGGGTTGAAACCCTGATCGAGAGTGTCGTCCTGGTAGGCACGAGAAGCGGGAGAGCCCGTGTCGAAGAACAAGCCAATCACAGCGGCTGAACCGCGGCAAACCCTGATTGATCTATTTGCTGAGTTCGCTGAGTCGCCGGTCGAATTCCTTCAATACGACGATGGATATCGCCGTTGGAAATACACATATGCTCAAGTGGGCTTCGCCGCACGCCATTTCGCCGTGCGACTTGCCGAGCACAACATTCATAAAGGTGACAAGGCCATCATTTGGGCCGAAAACCGCCCTGAGTGGGTCGTCGCGTTTTGGGGCTGCGTCCTCGCAGGCGTGGTCGTTGTGCCGATTGACTATCGCACGTCGTTCGCTTTTCTACGCCGTGTTCAAGAGATCGTCGATTGCCGCATGGTTCTCATCGGAGACGAAGTTCATCTGCCCACCGAGGAAGGGCTGCCGCTTGTTTGTCGTCTCCATAAGATTGAATGGCCCACCACGGGAACAGAGGCTCCACCTGTCAATATCGGTAAAGACGACCTCGTCGAGATTGTGTTCACATCGGGCGCCACCGGCGAGCCAAAGGGAGTGTTGATTACACACCGCAACATTCTGGCTGATATCGTCTCCCCGGCGCAGATTATTCGAACCTACCGCAAATGGCTCCGGCCTTTTCTGCCGCTGCGTTTCCTGAGCCTGATTCCCTTGAGCCACATGTTCGGCCAAGTTATCACCTTGTTTCTTGTGCCGCTCATTCCGGGAACTGCAATGTTCATGCACGGGTACAGCGCAAGCGAAATCATGAGACAGATCCGTTCGCGGCGCGTTTCTGTGGTCATTGCAGTACCGAAGATCCTCGCCGTGCTGCAAAAGCAGACTCTTTTGCAATACGGGGAGAGCGAAAATCTTCCGCCAGCAACACGGCATTGGATTTTGCGATGGTGGAGATTTCGGCGGCTGCACTGGGCGATGGGATGGAAATTGTGGGCATTCATTGTCGGGGGAGCGCCGCTCGATAAGGGGCTGGAAGACTTTTGGCTGCGCGTGGGATTCGCGGTCATTCAGGGATACGGGCTTACGGAAACGGCACCCATCGTGACATTCAACAATCCTTTCGATACCAAGGAAGGCACTGTCGGCAAGCCGGTCGAGGGAGTTGACGTAAAGATTGCATCGGACGGCGAGATTCTCGTCCACGGCGAGAGTGTGACATCCGGCTATTACCAGTCTTCCGCTGAAACCGCTAAGGCTTTTGAGGGCGGATGGTTTCGCACCGGTGATATCGGGATCTTTGACAAGGCTGGCAATCTGACGATTTTGGGACGCAAAAAGGAGATGATCGTTACACCAGAGGGGCTGAATGTCTTCCCCGAGGATGTGGAAAATGTCCTTAATCGGCTCCCTGGTGTGCGGGAATCTGGAGTGGTAGGCAAAGACCGCGTGCATGCAGTTCTAGTTCTCGAAGACACGAGTGACGCGAACGAAATCGTTCGCCAGGCTAACTCGCAACTGGATGGTCATCAGAAGATCCGGAGTTTCTCGGTCTGGCCAGGCGACCGGCTACCCCGAACGGAAGGCACGCAGAAGATCAAACATCTTGAAATCCAATCCTGGGTGGAAAGTGGCGCACCGAAGATACCCGCTAGTAGTCGAGGAGGCGTTATGGAACTCCTCCAACGATACGCACCCCAGCGAACTATCACCCCGGCGACGACGCTGGATGAACTCGGTTTGAGTTCGCTCGATCGGGTGGAACTCATGGTCGACCTGGAGCGCCAGCTTGATACGAGCATCGATGAGTCTCTGTTAACCGGCGCGCGCACCGTCGCCGCGCTAACTGAAATCAATGCGTCACCAAGTCATGCACAACTTCCAACCTGGAACCGGAGCCTGCTGGCGATGCTCATTCGCAATCTGGCGCTGACTACTCTCTGGCTCCCACTTACCCGGATGTTTGCCCATGCGCACATCGCGGGCTTCGAGCATGTGGCTTCGCTGCGCGGGCCCGTCATCTTTGCCTCGAACCATCAGAGCCATCTCGACACGCCTTTGATTCTATCCGCCCTGCCTCGCCGTTTTCGACACCGCGCGGCCGTCGCCATGTGGAAAGAGTATTTCGACGCCCACTTCTGGCCAGAGCAGCACACGCGATTCGAATGGTTTCGCGAGAGCCTCATTTATTCGCTGGTCGCGCTTTTCTTCAATGCGTTTCCGCTTCCTCAGACCGAGATCGGGGCTCGCGAGTCTTTGAGGTATCTCGGAGACCTGGTCAGCGACAAGTGGTCGATTTTGTACTTTCCGGAAGGGGAGCGCACAGAAGCCGGAGAAATCCACCCTTTCCAGCCTGGTATCGGTCTGATCGCCAGTCGGTTGGAGGTGCCTGTCGTGCCTGTTCGCTTGCGGGGCGTCGAGAAAGTGCTCCACAGGCACACACACTGGCCGCGACGAGGACGCGTCGACGTCGTGTTCGGCTCTGCATTACAACTGCGGGGTGAAGATTATTCCGTCATTGCAAAGAGAATAGAGGACGCTATCAGGGCGCTGTAAGCAAGAAGCAAAAAAGGGTCTGGAGATCTAGCTCCTTGATGGAAACTGTGATCGAGATCACTGACCAGGCAGGCCCATCATCTGTAAGAAAGCCGAATGGTGATTCCACGAAGGAGAATCTAAAGGAGATCAAACTATGCCCGCCACACGTACAGTTTTGGCAAAAGACGTATCCCAGGAAAATCGAGAAGATCATCCCGTCGTGCAGCACTTACAGCGCCAGGTCGCCAATGCGATGGTGCTCTACGCCAATTACAAACACTATCACTGGCAAACATTTGGGCCCTTGTTCAGAGACTTGCACTTGATGTTCGACGAGTTTGCCAAAGACGTGCTGGACACGGCCGACGAATTCGCGGAACGAGTCCGCATGATCGGACGAGATGTGCAAAACGTCCAATTACGCCAGATGCAGGACGCGGCCAGTGTCCAATCGGCCTCTGCCAACCAGTCCATGCGTGAGGCAATCGAAGAGGCGGATGTGAATCTGTTAGTGGTCATCAAGGAAATGCGAGAGGCGGTCAATGCCGCCGACGAGAACAATGATCCCGGGACGGTCGACTTGTTTTCACGGGTCGTTCAGATTCACGAAAAGCACGAGTGGTTTGTTCAGGACATTCTGAAAAAGAAAGACGGTTTGGTGGCCTAACCCCCATCCGAATCTTGTCCAAAACTGTCGTCGAAGAGCCTACTGCTGTCCGTTCCAGCTCCTCTGAGCTGCTCTGACCTCAATCGCGCGTTGTTTCACCGGAACAGCCGTTTGTGATCGTGGGCGCATGACCGGCTCGGGCAACAGCATATCGGCGCTCTCTTTGGCAAGTCGACCAACTGCATTTGTGAATTCACTCTCGTCACGGCGACAAATTAAATCTGCCTGAGTTGTGGTGGCTGTGATTCTAATCACAGCTTCTCCAAACCGACGCGGGTAGAAGTTTAGATATTGGTCGGTTCGTGATCTGATTGAGTCGAGTCAGGAGGACAAACATGCTGGTTAAAGAGGTCATGTCGAGGAATTTGGTTTGGTGCACTCCCTCGGATACAGCGCAAACCGCTGCGAAGCTCATGAAGGATCGAGGAGTGGGGGCTTTGCCGGTGGTTTCCGAGGATGTAAGCAAGAAACTCGAAGGCATCGTGACGGATCGCGATCTGTGCTGCACCGTCGTTGCGGGGGCACAGCTTGCCGAAGCTACTCGCGTCGGTGAGGTGATGACGAGTGGCCCAGTCACGTGCGCGCCGGAAAATACGCTGGACGATTGTGAAAGGCTGATGCAGAAGCATCAGGTTCGGAGGATTCCGGTCATAGACGCCCAAGGACATTGCGTTGGGATCGTGGCACAAGCCGACATCGCACTGCATGCCCCGGCGGGTCTGGTCGCAAAGACTCTGGCGGAAATCTCCAAATCCCTGAGACCGCCGCGCGAAGCGCGGGCTGCAGTCTAACCACCCAAGGTTTCTGCTTCGGCATCGATCCCGACGGAACGAAGGTGCCAGTGTATCGAGAAGAAATGTCTTTTGAAAATCGCGTGGATGCTGGCAAAAGGCTCGCCAGCCGACTGGACACCTATGCCAAGCGCCAAGACGTAATTGTGCTTGGCATCCCGCGTGGGGGTGTCCCAGTTGCGTTCGAGGTAGCCTCCGTGCTGCGCGCCCCCTTGGACGTTTTCCTGTCGCGCAAACTGGGCGTGCCGGGACGGGAGGAATTAGCCTTCGGGGCAATTGCCAGCGGTGGGGTACGCGTTCTCGATCGGGAACTCATCGACGCCGTGGGAATTACGCATGCGGCCGTTGAACGGATCACGGCCAATGTTCGAAAAGAATTGGAACGCCGCGAAAAGCTCTACAGAGGCGGTCGCCAACCCCTGGTCGTACAGGGGAAAACAGTGATTCTGGTGGACGACGGCATTGCCACAGGTTCGAGCATGCGCGCGGCAATCGAGGCTTTGCGACAGATGAAACCGGCACGCGTAGTAGTCGCTGTTCCTGTGGCGCCGCTTCATACGTGCAAACAGCTGAGATCCAAGGTGGACGATTTGATCTGTCCATATCAGCCCGAGACCTTCTACGCCATCGGACAGTTTTACGAGGACTTCTCGCAGGTTAACGACGAAGAAGTTACTGAATTACTGCAGCGCGCCGCGCGACCGGCTGAATCTTCAGCGTCTCCTTCAGCAACTGTTCCTGACATTGTGGAAGAGGCGTCGCTAGAGTCTTTCCCAGCGAGTGATGCGCCGGGGTGGACTCAGAGGCAGGAGGAAAGTGCCATGATCCCAGGCAGGAAATCTCAAAGAAATGGAACAGAAGTCGCAATTGCAATAGAGGCCGGCAAGGTCGTGTTGGATGGCATTCTGGGGCTTCCCGAAGAGGCCCGCGCGGTGGTTCTTTTTGCACACGGCAGCGGGAGCAGCCGGCACAGCCCCCGCAACCAGTACGTAGCGCGAGTGCTGCGATCGGCAGGAATCGGCACGCTTCTCTTTGACCTACTGACGCGTGACGAAGAGCTGAAAGATGAAGTTACCGCCGAACTGCGGTTCGATATTCCTTTCCTGGCGAACAGGCTAAAGGATGCCACGCGCTGGTTGATGCTGCGCCCGGATATGAAGGGGGTGCGGCTGGGATATTTCGGAGCCAGTACCGGCGCGGCTGCGGCTCTGGTAGCCGCGGCAGAATTGCCATACGCAATCGATGCCGTCGTGTCACGCGGAGGGCGGCCGGACTTGGCCGGCAAAGCGTTACCCGCCGTCGTGGCCCCCACCTTGCTAATCGTGGGAGGGGATGACGAACCGGTGATCGGAATGAATCAGAACGCGCTGGCAGAACTCCGCCGCGAGAAGAAATTGGTCACCGCTCCAGGCGCGACGCACCTGTTCGAAGAGCCGGGCACCCTGGAAGAGGTGGCGCGGCTGGCAGCGGAGTGGTTCACCCAACATCTGGTGCAGGCAAGCCACACCCGAGCGCAGGCTGCAAAGGGCCGCGAATAGTGCATGCCGACTTTCGAAAAGAGGGCCACATCGGCTTTGGCGGGATGGGAGCACTATTCCCACGGTGCCGATATTGGGGTCCGCGGCTTCGGCTGTTCCGTCGAAGAAGCGTTTGAGCAGGCCGCAATTGCGCTCACTGCAGTCGTGGCCGACGTTTCCAACATCCGGCCATCAGTCCAGATTGAAATCCATTGCGAAGCTCCGGACCACGAGCTCCTGTTTGTGAGTTGGCTCAACGCCATCGTTTACGAGATGGCAGTGCGGAACATGCTGTTCAGAAGCTACACGGTTGTCCTCTCGGGGCTTTCGCTCAGTGGGACGCTAGTTGGCGAGGCGATCGATCCGGAGCGTCATGAACCAGCTGTTGAGGTCAAAGGGGCTACGGTTACAGACCTCAAGGTTGAATGCGACCTCGAAGGGCGTTGGCGCGCACAATGCATTGTCGATGTATGAGTCGGGTGGAGAATGCTTATGGATCCCCAACTACTATCCCGAAAATCCGAGTACGAATGGTGGATCGAACCCACCGGAAAGATGCGCGTTCCCGGCATTCTCTATGCCAGCAAGTCGTTGGTTGAGGGCATGGATGACAAAGTACGAGAGCAGCTGGCTAACGTGGCAACTCTGCCAGGAATCCAGAGAGCGGCATATGCGATGCCCGACGCACATTGGGGCTATGGCTTCCCGATCGGCGGCGTCGCTGCTTTTGATCCTGCGGAGGGAGGTGTGATTTCGGCAGGAGGTGTGGGTTTCGATATCTCTTGTGGAGTGCGTGCGCTCCGTACCACGCTGAAGGCAAATCAGGTCGAGCCCATTAAGACCGATCTCGCCGAGGCATTGTTTGCAGAGGTTCCGGCTGGAGTCGGCAGCAGGGGCCTGATCTCTCTCGGCGAACTAGAGATGGATCAGATGCTCTGTGGCGGCGCCCGATGGGCTGTTGCTCGTGGCTACGGTGCTGAAGCCGATCTGGAGCGCATCGAGGAAGGCGGATGCGCATCTGACGCGAGACCCGAATTTGTGTCTCACGAAGCTAAGAAACGCCAGGCGCGTGAGATGGGCACACTGGGGTCCGGCAACCACTATCTCGAAGTCCAACGAGTGGCTCAGATCTTCGATGGGGCTACCGCCGCAGCATTCGGGCTCCAGCAGGACGAAGTCGTTGTGAGTATTCATTGCGGCTCTCGTGGGCTCGGTCATCAGATTGGCACTGACTACCTTAAGACCATGGTAATCGAAGGATACCGCCCGATTCCGGACCGCGAACTGGCGTGTGCGCCTATTCATTCGGAGCTGGGACAACATTACATTGGCGCAATGCGCGCTGGTATTAACTGCGCCTTGGCCAACCGTGAAATCATCACTCATTTGGTGCGAGGGGCGTTCAGTAGGATCATTCCGCAGGCCGAGCTCGCATTGCTGTACGACGTTTCGCACAACACCTGCAAGATCGAAAATCATGTTGTGGATGGGGGCAGCCGGACGTTATTTGTCCACCGCAAGGGCGCGACCCGCAGTTTTGGGCCCGGTCATCCAGATTTGCCGCCTGCCTTTCGCGACATTGGCCAGCCAGTCTTGATCGGCGGAACAATGGGAACCGAATCTTATGTACTGGTCGGCACCGAAGAGGGTGAAAAGCTCGCGTTCTCGTCCGCTTGCCATGGCGCCGGCCGTTCCATGAGCCGAACACAAGCAACCAAGCACTGGCGCGGTCGGCAATTAGTGGATGAGTTGCGTGAGCACGGAGTGCTGATCCGGACGCGATCCTATCGCGGAGTTGCCGAGGAAGCGCCCGGAGCCTACAAAGACGTCAACGCCGTTGCAGAAGCGGCCGAATGCGCGCACCTCGCGCGCCGCGTGGCCCGCCTCGTTCCAATCGTTTGCATTAAAGGTTGAGTTCGTAACTGCGCCTGCCGCGTCGCGATCGCGCGCTCCCGCACCGATTCCTTGAAGCAAGCAGAGTGCTGTGTGTAACACTCCGCTTGGGTGAGTCCGCTCGCTTTCGACAGCTGCCGCATGAAGCGTAGGTTACTTCCGCGCCTGTACCTTCGCGATGTAGTCGACAAACCCGTCGAGGGTCGCAAGTTGGGGATAGTCGGCCTCCGGGATATCGTCGGCAGTCGCAAGCACCGTCCATGTATAAACCCGTGAATAATGTGAGAATTATGCGAGCGCGGCCATCAGCGACGACACTCATTCGATACGAACCGCACGGAGCAGGACCCTCGCAAGCTCACCCAACGGAATCGAGAGAAACGAGCTAGATACACGCCGCGACATGAGCCTAAAAATAGTCCAGTCGCTGTCACTGTGCCGTATAGCCTCCGTCGATTACGAGTTCTGCTCCAGTCACAAATTCAGCCTCTTCCGACGCAAGATAAACAATGCCCCAAGCTATATCGTTCGGTTCACCGATGTGCCCTAACGGATGTTTCGCGTCGATCACCTTGCGGAATTCCTTAGCGCCCGCGTCCGATTGTTTAGCAACATTCTCTACCATCGGGGTCCAGATGAAACCCGGATGTACGGAATTCACGCGGATGTTATCGGCGGCGTAGAGCAATGCGTCGTTCTTGGTCATCAATCGGACCGCGCCTTTCGAGGCGTGGTACGGCGGAAAATCACCTGCGCCAACAAGTCCATAAATAGATGAGAGATTGATGATGCTGCCGCGGCGCGCAGCCTTCATGTACGGGATGGCATGCTTTGTGCACAAGAATACTCCTTTCACATTCACCGCCATCAGCTTGTCCCATTCCTGTTCACTCACTTCGTGGGTAGGTTTATTCGTCCCCGATATGCCGGCATTGTTCACCAATACATCGATCTTTCCAAATCTCTTTTGGATTTTGCCGAAGACTTCTTGGGTTTCGCTCTCTTTCGTTACGTCCAAGTGCCAGTATTCCGCAACGCCGCCTGATGCGTTGATCTCTTTAACGAGTTGAGCCCCTTCGCTATCAAGAACATCGGTCACAGCCACAATGGCTTTCTCGCGTGCAAACAAAACAGCGGTTGCCCGGCCGATGCCCAATGCTCCACCCGTCACCACGCCAACCAAGTCTTTCAGTCTATCCATGAGTAGCTCCTTCGATCGAATCGCTGGGAGCGAGCCACGAGCGGAAGTGTTCTCTGAAGGCCGGAGATGGCTGCGAGGCAGAAGCCAAGTTGCAAAGTGCTTCCGACAGTAGCGGGCCGGTGCGTCGAAACACTCACGGCGCATTCAGGCTTCACACCTAGCCGCCACCTCGCGCCGAAAAACGGTGCCTGCCTCCGGGTTTCTTCGTTTGGAAGTTGCTTGGAAATCCCTGTCGCGGTGCCCGTCTTTCGACTTTGCTTTTTTTAAATCATTGTCGACGGGCGCTGCAGTGATCTAAATCACAGATGATCTTGGGCAAGGCGGAGTGATGGTCGCCGCCATGTTTGCGCCGGCTCTCGTTTTTTTGGGAGGGCTTGAACTGTCGTGCGTAGTGGATAGTTTCGAGTGCCCGAGCCTTTATTTTCCCCCACCCTCTTCCCGAGAAAAAACCTCTGGGCCACCCTTTTTTACTGGTTCACCGACCTCAGCGAAGGAGCATAGCTGCGGATTTGCCAGCCTGCTGAACTCATCGCTGCTCATACGAATACTTTCGGAAAGGGTCCCAGCGCTGAAGATGATCTCTGGCGCCGCAACCAAACTGCTGTCCATATACACGGGCAGATTATAGAGTTCGCCGAAAGGCGGAACCGTGCCCGGCTAGCAATTTGGAAATAAACAATAGCATTCCCGCTCTTCAATGAGATCCACAGGCGTGCCAAGCTTCGTGGCCAGTTTCTCTAGATTGAGGTGGGAGGAAGCTGGTAGAACGGCAAGAAGAATTTGCTTTCCCGCACGCAGCGCTACCGTTTTTGCTACTTGTCGGCCGGGAACATGAAGCAGCGAAGCAGCATATTGCGCACTACGTGCTGGAATGTGTGACATGGGAACATATGCTGCCTGCCCCGCCTCCAAGTGTGACCTCATCTCGCCGACATTGACATCTTTATCTCTCCTGCGCATTGATGACCACCATCGGATCGAGCAACAAATGTATTTATAGTGAGGACGCCCGTATGTGATCCAAATCACGGACGAATCGGCATTCGCGTTGCACCCTTTAGACGTGAATCCGGCTAGAAGAGCGCCATGACCAGAAGGAGAAGGAAATGCATGCCAAACATCTACTGTTCAAGTCGGCGGCCCGCGAAAAAATCCTGAAGGGTGCGAGCACGCTTGTTGACGCCATCCGGGTTACGCTGGGACCTAAGTCGAAATGCGTTCTGATTGACAAGAAATGGGGCCGCCCGATCGTCTGTAATGATGGCGTCACTATCGCCAAAGAGGTCGAGCTCAAAGACCCTGAGGAAAGCCTCGGAGCCAAAATGATTCGTGAAGCTGCCGAGCGCACCGGCGATGCCGTCGGCGATGGCACAAGCACCTCAGCAATTCTGGCTCACGCCATTTTTGAAGAAGGTCTGCACAACGTTGCTGCCGGGGCCAGCGCCGTTGAATTGAAGCGAGGACTCGACCGAGGGCTTCGTGCGGCGGTAGAAACACTGCATGCCCTCTCTCGTCCGGTCGCCAGCCGCCGTGAAAAGGTTCAAGTCGCGACCGTGTCGGCCCATAATGACGCGGCCATCGGCGAATTGGTTGCGGACGCGATGGAAAAAGTCGGGAAGGATGGAGTCGCCACGATCGAAGAGGCAAAGGCGACGGAGACGGCGCTGGAAGTAGTCGAAGGCATGCAGTTCGACCGGGGCTACCTGTCTCCTTACTTTGTAACCGATCCCGAGAAGATGGAGGTTGTGCTCGAGGATCCCCTCATCCTCATCCAGGAAAAGAAGATCGCCAACCTGCAGGAGTTTCTCCCTTTTCTGGAGCAAGTCGCCAAATCCGGCCGGCCGCTGTTGGTCATCGCTGAAGATGTTGAGGGCGAGGCCCTCGCCACCCTAGTCGTAAATAAGATTCGTAGCGTGCTTCTTTCTGCAGCGGTGAAAGCACCCGGATTCGGCGACCGGCGCAAAGAGACACTCCAAGACATCGCCATACTGACAGGAGGCAAGGTACTGGCAGAGGAGTTGGGCCAGAAAATCGAGAATCTTCAACTCGAGGACCTGGGCAAAACCAAGCGCGTCATTATTGATCGAGACAAAACGACAATCGTCGAAGGTGGCGGAAATAAAGAAGCCATCAAAGGCCGGTGTAACGAAATTCGCAAGCAGATCGAGAAGACAACTTCAGATTATGACAAGGAAAAATCGCAGGAGCGGCTCGCCAAGTTGTCTGGCGGTGTGGCAGTCATTCGCGTGGGCGCCCCTTCCGAAACCGAAATGAAGAATCGCAAAGAGGCTTTCGAGGATGCCATCAGCGCCACCAAGGCCGCTATGGCTGAGGGAATCGTGCCTGGCGGCGGGTTGGCCCTATTGCGCGCTATTCCTGCCGTCCAGCGTGCTGAGAGCGACTGTTCAGGAGATGAACGAACCGGGTTGGTGATTTTGAAGCGGGCGCTCGAAGCTCCGACTCGTCAAATTGCGGAGAACTCGAATCTCGATGGTGGTGTGGTAGTCGATCGAATGCGCAATGGGACCGGCAACATCGGACTCGATGCTGCCAAGGGCGACTATGTGGACTTGGTCGAAGCCGGCATCATTGACCCAACCAAAGTCGTGCGAACAGCGCTCGAAAACGCTGTGTCTGTCGCCAGCGTGCTTCTGCTGACCGAAGCCACGCTTACGGAAATACCCGAAACAGAGAAAGAACACGCCCGGGAGCACGAAATGGCAGAGATGTAGCGGTTACGACGACTGCGACGCCCGGAGTTTCTGCGCGGCCCTTGCCGCATGAATTTGGGATTGCGGGGCGAGAATTAAAACATGAGGCTGAGGCGCAATTATTTTGCACCAGCAGCGATTCGGCGTGTCTCTTCCAAAAGCCCTTTTGCGATGAGAGGGGCTACAGAAACTGATGTAATGTTTGAACCTTCAATGCCCGAGCGCAGCGGAACGGAATCTGTACAAAATATGTGTTTTGCGCCGAGCGACCATAACTTCATCCAAGCTGTTCCAGTGAAGAGACCGTGGGTGACCAGGATGTAAATTCCCCGCGTTCCGGCCGCCGCTAACTTTTCGCACGCAGAAACCAGAGTCTCGCCCGTATCAATCATGTCATCAATGATCACTACTTTTGCTCCGACTCTGCCGATCGGACCCGAGTGCACAATCCCTCTCTCGGTCCTTCTCTTTTCGAAGTAAGGGATCTCAGCGCCCGGCATTCCCGCCGCGTTCATTACAGCTTGGCAGCGACCGATTGCTCCGTTGTCCGGCGCCACCATCGTCGCATCCACGAGCCCATGCTTCTTGATAACTTCCGCGAATAAGCCGTCCGTTGGAAGCGAGATCAGAGGAATGGGGAACAACTGTTTGCCTCGTTCGCTGTGAACATCGACAGTGAGCAGCTGATCGATTCCCGAACTTTTCAGGAGGGCTCCTACCCACGCGGTCCCCAAGCTTTCCCCCGGTTTATCTTTATCCTGTCTGCTGTAGGCGAGATAAGGGAGCACGGCCGTGATTTTATCCGCTCCCTCTTTCTTGAGTGTTTCCCCTAGCAAGAGTATCGAGAGCAGGGATTCATCGGGCGGGGCGATTGTGCCCAATATCAGGCAATGCGCGCGGGAGACAGTGCCCTCGATTTTGGCGTGCAGTTCCTTGTTTGCATACCGATCCACCGCAAATCGCATCACTTGAACCGGGACAGTCTCTCGCAGTTCTCGTGCGATACTCTCGTAACCGGGAAAGCTAAACAGAATCATATTGTTGCTGACAGGCTGATCGTCGGATGCCGTGGTCTCGTCGGTCACACGCATCATCCAATCCAGTGAATTTCTGCAGCATCCCTGCCGTTCAGTAGTTCCAAGCAAAATCTCGAGAGCTATCTAAGCGCAGCTGCGACAACTACGTTCTTGCGTGATCGGCTCGGAAATCTGTATCAACGTGTGGACGCGAAGATCCCACCACTTGCGCGATCGTTTGTCAGTCGACTTGTCCCGGCACGTGCGTTAGATGTGGGCCATTCACCCCAGCAGGACCGAGTCAGCTCTTACTGGTTACACTTGTTCTCTTCTCTGGCGGTTTCGCTCTCAATCGGCCAGAGGTATGCCAAATGCCATGAATTCGGGCTCCAGAATGACTCTGATCACATCTCCTCGGGAAATGATCCCGACGAGCGCGTTGTCACTGGTTACTGGCACACGGACAATGCGATAGTCTTCCAAGCTTTTCATCACATCTTCAAGCGGAGTATTCACGTCCACCGTGATCGGGGGCCCGGTCATTACGTCCACAGCGGTTAAGCTCTCGAGCTGCTTGCCCTGAATTAGCGCACGAACAATATCTGACTCTGTAATTACTCCGACCACCCTGCCGTCTGGCGCAGCTACAGGCATTCCGCTGAATTCATTGGTGACGAGTTGTGTTGCGATGTCTCGCAAGGAAGCCTGTGGGGTCGCTGCGATCACTGGTTGCTGCATGACATCTTTGGCTTTCAATGAAGTGCCTACGCGCATACGCGCCACTGCTGCTGATTTTGTCGCCATTGTTGTCGGTCCTTTCTTTCTTCGGGGCCCGCGTTTGTTTTTGGCAAAGGCCCTAGAACTCGATCCCACTAGCCCTGGGACGCTCAGTGAATTCTTCTCTTGGGAACGACGTGGACCGTGCTGGCTTGCGGTCCTTTTTCTCCCTGCTCCTCGGCAAACCGGACGGTTGTCCCGACCTTTAAACGGGGGAACGCTCGGCCGAGCACGCTGTTCCTGTGAAAATAGATCTCTCGTCCATCATCTGACGTCAGGAACCCATAGCCCGCGCGCGGAAGGATTTTGCTCACCCGAGCTTCGGGAAGCGGCACGTGACTCTTAATATCCCCTCGCTGGCGACGAGCGTAATCCTGCAAACGCCGCCCCGCCGTTTTGAAAGAATCATTAATTGCTTGCCGCAGGTCCTTGTGCTGAATATTCGCCTCTCCGTGTTTCCTGATCTCGTTCTCGCCTAGCTGGCGGGCCCGAGAACTCAAGCTTGGTACATGCTTCACTACAATCTCGCCCTGAGGGACCGTCAAGTCGATCCGGATGTGGAACGGGCTGCCCTTCCTGTGGTGGCGATGCGGAAGTTCAACCATGACTCGACATCCCATCAGTTGGGCATAAAAGGTGTCGAGCTTCGCCGCCTCCGCGCGAATCCATTCTTCAATTTCGGGGGATGGCTCCATATTTCGAAATGTAACCTGCAATTCCGATTTCACAACCGCCTCTCTCAGTTCGCAGTCAGGTGACTGATTACAATTGTCATCTAATCTTCGTCCAGCAGTAAAAGGACCGCTGCTGTCTCGGCCTCGTCGAGTTCCTCTTGACCTTCAGGACTGCAACACCATCTGAACCTCCATTACCTCGACCACATCTGCTTCTACGTCCTCAGAATCGGGAGCGAGTTCGGCAGTTCCGAACGGCTCTTCTTGCGCGACCGGCCTTTTGGCACGAGAGCGCTTCTTGATGCGCATGAGCTTCTTGTGCTGGGGGCTAGGCGCGTGCCGCAAAATCCTTTTCTTGCGCTTCACAGCTTGTTTTGGCATCGGATTTCCATCCTTCTAGATCCGGAGAAATGTGAATCGATGACAGGATGAACTGCGTGGCTTGTCGAAAGATGTGATCTAAATCACCCTGGCCCGAACCGACATGCAGGCGAACGCTTCGGCTAACCGCTAAGAATGTTCAAACTGATCTTACGAGCAAGATTCCGAGGAGGAGCGTGCTTATCCCCGGGGTGAGCGCACCAATGTATACGAGCCGATATAAGCCCCTTTGGCTTCAGCGCTCTGGGAGCAGTGACGGACAGAAAGAAGCCCAACGGCATCAGAATTGCGGCGCAGGGAGCGCCGAGCCGTGCTATTAAATCGATGGCAGCCGGCAGATTCAGCGAATCCACAAACAATTGCATAACGAGCGATAGAATCGACAAAACGCCCGCATGCGCATGACCGGCGCGGAACAGGTTTTGGCGCAACGGACTATCCACGTAGCCTGGCCTAGAGGATTTCAGCATGCTAAGCAGGAACGTCCCGCCGAATTCGATGGTTGGGACGGTGATGAGAATGATGCCCGAAATCACTCTGGTGGTATTCGAGAGTTCCATTTCTCCTCCGTTTTGCGTAAGTGGAGATGCCGACAGGTGCAAGCACTTTAGCCGAACAACCGAGTGAAGTCTTGGAATCGGCGAAGTATTGAATATCATTGCTGGCTGCGTAAAGGAGAGCCCAATGCCTTGCGATCCGGAAATGCTTAGAAGCGTTCCCCTGTTTGCCCTGCTTGATGACGATGAGCGCGCTGTTCTTGCCGCGCAGGTGGACATTAAGACATTCGCGCCGCGCGAGCGGATCTACAAAATGGGCGACCCGAGCGGTCCCGCGTATGTAGTTCGCGACGGCAAGGTCCGCGTCACCACGGTGGATGAGGACCATCAGGAGGTGATTATTGACGAGGCCGGCAACGGCGAATTCTTCGGATTCGCGTCAATGATCGAGCAGACTCCGCACCAGACGAGCGCGATTGCGCTGGATGAGACTACTTGCCTGGAGGTAACGCGGGACGACATTCAGGCTCTCTTGATGCGGAAGCCACACGCGGGTATGGATCTGCTTACCGTATTGGGCCGCCAATTTCACGCGTCGCAGGGACTGGTGCGAGTGCGTGCAAACCGCAATCCAAATGAAGTGATTGAGGAAAAGGAAACGCTGGGCGAGCGAGTCGCGGACGCTGTAGCAGGGTTCGGAGGCTCGTGGACATTCATCACCATTTTCGCCGTTGCGATGACAACTTACGCGCTGATCAATATCTTTCTCGGGCGCAGAGCGTGGGACCCATACCCTTTTATTCTGCTTAACCTGTTTCTTTCGATGCTCGCGGCAATTCAGGCGCCGGTGATCATGATGAGCCAGAATCGCCAGGATAAGAAAGACCGCGTCCGAAGTGAGCTCGACTTTGAAGTGAATCGGCGCGCCGAATCGGAAATCAAGGCCCTGGCTGCAAAACTGAACCTGCTGGACGACAAATTGGACGACGTGGGAGGCATGCTGCGGCAGAAAATGCTGTAGCTCAGGCGGACGCGCCTTGCGCCAGCGGTGTATCTTCCCTGTCTTTTTAAATTTGCCTCCGTCGACATTCGGCAGCGATCAGACGGATTTGGTCGTAGGTGATGTTGTCCGGCAAAGCGTCTTTGAGCGGCTTTAAGCGGTCCATGCCGAGTTTTGCGCATTGCTCCGCAATTAACTTTCTCTTCTCGGTGTCCACCCATTCTTCACGAAACGAGACTCGGCCTTCTTCGATAAGCTCGGCAATGGTCGCCGATATTGTCTGCACCTTCCGCCCACGAATCTCTGCAATTTCTTCGATGGTATGGCCCGCATCGAGCAGGCGCATTGTCTCGCGTTCCGGCTCAGTGAGCATTCGCGGCGCCGTCGATCCAGCGGCAGGCGGCTGCAAATTGCGCACGATCTCAAGAATCCGCTCGCCGTATCGCGCCGCTTTTTCTTCCCCGATTCCGGAGACGCGCAGCAATGCGGACATCGATTCCGGCCGCGCGGCGCAAATATTTCTCAAAGTCGAATCGGGAAAAATCACGAATGCCGGAAGTCCCTGCCGGTCCGCTTCGAGCTTCCGCCATTCGCGCAGGCAATTTGCCAGAACCGTTGCGGCCTCGTCGTTTGCGAGTTCTGCATGATCCCTACGCTTTCGCGACGCCTTTTCGTCCTTGTGCTTTGCGCGTGCGGCTTTGTCAAGCCAATCGGTTTCGCATCCGCACGCATCGCACGCGTTACAGGATTTCCATTTGGGGATTTCGCCGAAGTACTTGCAGACTTCGAGATGACGGCACGATTTCGCGTCCACAAATGCGCGGATGGTGTGATAACGCTGCCATGCGCGATCTCTTTCATCCGGATCGCCGATTTCTCCGATGAAATGCGCGAGCAAAGCGGTGTCGCGCTTCTGCCACAGGAGAATGCAATCGGCGGGCAAACCGTCGCGCCCTGCGCGTCCGGCTTCCTGATAGTACTGCTCGATCGATTTCGGCAATGAAAGATGGATTACCGCGCGCACGTCGGCCTTGTTGATGCCGAGGCCGAAGGCGATTGTTCCGACAAGGACGCGCGCTTCGCCGTTTGTCCAGCGGGCTTGATTCGCCTGGCGTGACGCTGCGTCCATTTTTCCGTGGTAAGGAATCGCCGCGATTCCCTGTTCACTTAGGAAGGAAACTGTTTCGCCCACCCGCTTGATTGTCGGCGAATAGACGATCACGCTGGCGCCTTCATGACGGCGCAGCGCGCGCAACAGCAATTCGCCTTGCGTCCGGGAGTTAGTCTCGCGCACGATGTAGCGCAAATTTGGGCGATTGAAGCTTGCGATGTATTTGTGAGCATTACGCAAGCGGAGTTGATCGACGATATCGTGCCGCACATGGCGCGTCGCGCTCGCGGTGAACGCCGCTATCGGAATTTCCGGGAATTCATTTCGGAGGTTTTTCAGTTGCCGGTACTCGGGCCGGAAGTCGTGCCCCCATTCCGAGATGCAGTGCGCCTCGTCAATTACGAAGAACGAAACAGGAGAAGTCTTGAGCCACTCGATCGTGTGGTCGCGAACGAGGCGCTCCGGCGAAAGATAAAGCAGGCGATACTTCCCGCTTTGCGCGCCCTGAATAATGCGCGATTGTTCCCGCTCATCGATGGAGCTGTTTAAAAAAGCGGCCGGAATTCCCATCTGAGAGAGTTGCGCTACCTGGTCCTGCATCAGCGCGATCAGAGGCGAAATCACGACGGCGGTTTCGTTCGAGAGTGCGGCCGGCAATTGGTAGCAGAGGGATTTTCCTCCGCCGGTAGGCATCACGACGCACGTGTCGTGACGGTCCAGCAAGCTGCGGACAATCTTCTCCTGTAGCGGGCGGAATTCCCGATAGCCCCAGTGGCGCTGCAATGCGGCGAAAACATCGTTTGGCACGGACACGATGAGATTGTAGAGTCCGCGGCGGCATACGTCCACCGCGAGATGATTTGCTCCTGCAGTGATCGCTCCGCCCGGCGACCTGACCCGTTCGGCTAACGAATTTTGTCGTTCTGACGATATAGCGTATGTGGGCTGGTGCGTTCATTCGCATGCGGCCCCTGACTATGCCCGTCACGCTCATCCCCGGCATTCGCGAACGCGTAGCGCGGATTCAAACCACACCTGCGATTCCCATGGTTCTCCAGCCCCTGCTCAAGATGCTGGCGACGCCCGCGGAGGATGTGGATGTGAACGAAATCGTCCGACTTATTTCGTATGACAACACAATCGCGGCACAATGTCTGCGTGTAGCGAGCTCGCCGCTCTTCGGCCTTGCGCAGCCGCCAAGATCGATCGCAGCAGCGGTGGTGATTCTTGGATTACGCCGCGTTGAATCGATTCTTCTGACCTGCTGTATGGGGCAAGCGTTTCCGGGGAGAAAATCGGGATTGGATCCTACTGTTTTCTGGAAGCATTCTCTGGGCTGCGCAATGGTGTGCCGCAAATTGAGCGAAAAGCTCGCGCGCGCCGACCGCGAAAAGGCATACGTCGCCGGGCTGCTCCACGACATCGGATTCCTGGTCAACTCGCTCGTGATTCCAAACGAATTCGCGGCGGCGACGGCAAAAGCAGCCAGGGAGCAAATTCCTCTGCACCTTGCCGAACTCGAGATGATGGGATTCACGCATTGCGAAACGGGACAAGCCCTCGCACAGCAATGGTCGCTCGCGCCTGAGATTGCAAACGTGATCGCTTTTCATCATTCCGTGGAGGAATGCCCGGAGCCGCGTCCCCTGGTGGCTCTCGTGCACCTGAGCGATCTGATGTGCCGCATGCGAGGCTTGGATTACGGATATTACGAGACTCAGAGCGTGGATCTACTGACGGATCCCGCGTGGGATATTCTTTGCCAGGAACACAAGGAACTGGCGGACGTCGATCTGGAGCTTTTTACATTTGAACTGGACGATGCCGTGGGGCAAATCTCGGAGATCGTCGCCACGGTATTCGGGTGAGCCGCGTGAATGGAGCGAACGACTGCTCGCCTACTCGCTTAGCTTTGCACGGTCAAAGTCAGGAAGTTAAGTTACTGCTGAAGTCCTGCAAGCGATGCCGTAACGAGGAACAGGCGCTTAA
>Ga0134125_10001729_pt1 | contig 26585 bp, 18 predicted proteins | sample KB31751_FD_96464 | JGI IMG/M metagenome (GOLD analysis project Ga0134125, IMG submission 96464) | Terrestrial soil microbial communities with excess Nitrogen fertilizer from Kellogg Biological Station, Michigan, USA - KB3-175-1 | ecosystem: Environmental > Terrestrial > Soil > Unclassified ...
ACTCGATCCTCACCCTCGCCAAGACCGAGGGCATGCTCTTCAAGTGGGGATCGGGCGCCGGCTCGAACCTGTCCGCTATCCGCGGCTCGCATGAGACGCTCTCCGGCGGCGGCACCGCGTCCGGCCCGCTCAGTTTCATGCGCGGGTTCGATGCCTTCGCCGGCGTCATCAAGTCCGGCGGCAAGACGCGCCGCGCCGCCAAGATGGTCATCCTCAACATCGACCACCCGGACATCGAAGACTTCATCGAGTGCAAGGTGAAGGAGGAGACCAAGGCGTGGCACCTGGTGCAGGCTGGCTATGACGGCTCCGGCCCGGACTCCGAGGCGTATACGTCGATCTTCTTCCAGAACGCCAACAACTCCGTCCGCGTCACCGACGAGTTCATGCAGGCCGTCGAGAACGACGGGGCCTTCTACACCCGCGCGGTCAAGGATGGCGCTCCAGTGAAGGAGTACAAGGCGCGCGACCTGATGCACAAGATCTCCGAGGCGACCTGGCAGTGCGGCGACCCCGGCATGCAGTACGACACCACCATCAACCGCTGGCACACCAGCAAGAACACCGCGCGCATCAACGCGTCGAACCCGTGCAGCGAGTACATGTTCCTGGACGACTCGGCCTGCAACCTCGCGTCCTTCAACCTGCTCAAGTTCCTCACGCCCGGCGGCCAGTTTGACATCGCGGCCTATCGCTATGCCATCGCCATCGTGACCACCGCCATGGAGATCATCGTCGACTCCGCCGGCTATCCCACGGAGATGATCGCCCGCAACTCGCACGACTATCGCCCGCTTGGCCTCGGCTATGCCAACCTCGGCGCGCTGCTGATGGCCTTCGGCCTGCCCTATGACTCCGACGCCGGCCGCGACTTCGCCGCGACGCTCACCTCCATCCTCTGCGGCGATGCCTACTGGCAGTCCGCGCGCATCGCGGAGACCTGCCCGCCGCTCGCTGCCGCCACCCCGCTCACCCAGCAGACGGAAATTACCGGCGGCGCCTGCCCCGGCTTCTACGTCAACCGCGAGCCCTTCCTCGACGTCATCCGCATGCACCGCGCGGAAGTCAACAACATCGGCAAGCCCACGGCCACCAGCCCGCGCACCACGCCCGAGCCGTTCACAGTACCGCAGCTTGAGACGCTGATCGCCGCCTCGCGCCACGCATGGGACGGCGCTCTCGCCGCCGGCGAGAAGTACGGCTATCGCAACTCGCAGGTCACGGTGCTGGCCCCTACGGGCACCATCGGCTTCATGATGGACTGCGACACCACCGGCGTCGAGCCCGACCTCGCCCTCGTCAAGTACAAGAAGCTCGTCGGCGGCGGCATGATCAAGATCGTCAACTCCACCGTGCCATCCGCGCTCATCAAGCTGGGTTACAGCGAAAACGAGGTCAACGCCATCGTCAGCTACATTGACGCCACGGGCACCATCGAAGGCGCGCCGGGCATCAAGCCGGAGCACCTCGCCGTCTTCGACTGCTCCTTCAAGCCGGCCAAAGGCACGCGCTCCATCCACTACATGGGCCACATCAAGATGATGGCCGCAACGCAGCCGTTCCTCTCGGGCGCCATCTCGAAGACGGTCAACCTGCCGCAGGACTGCTCCGTGCAGGACATCGCCGACGCCTACACCGAATCGTGGCGCCTCGGCATCAAGGCCGTGGCCATCTATCGCGACAACTCCAAGGGCACGCAGCCGCTGAACGTGAGCGCGCAGACGGACGCCGACAAAAAAGGAACCAAGGCCGTCGCCGCAGTTGCTGCGCCCGCCGCGGAGGGTTCGGCTTCCGTTGCGACTACGCCGGGCATCTCGCCCGAGGCCGCGCAGGCCCTCGCCGCGGCAGCTTCCGCCACCGCCGCTGCGCAGGCACGCGCAGAAGCCCAGCAGCAGGCCGAACAGGAGATTCGCGAGCTGCGCGCGCACATCCGTTCACTCGCCGACGCCGCGCAGCGAAACGCCGAGGCAGCGGCTGCAAGCGATGAGGTTGCCGCCCAGGAGCCGCCACGCGCCCGTCGCCATCGCCTGCCGGGCGAGCGCGCCAGCGTCACGCACAAGTTCGCGCTCGCCGGCCACGAGGGCTACATCACCGTCGGCCTCTACCCCAACGGCCAGCCGGGCGAGATCTTCATCCGCATGGCGAAGGAAGGCTCCACCGTCTCCGGCCTGATGGATTCCTTCGCCACGGCCATCTCCATGTGCCTGCAGCACGGCGTGCCGCTCAAGCTGCTCTGCGAGAAGTTCGCGCACACGCGGTTTGAGCCTTCGGGCTGGACCGGCAACGAGGAGATCGGCTACGCCAAGTCGATCATGGATTACATCTTCCGCTGGATCCAGATCCGCTTCCTCTCCGGCCAGCAGTTGGACCTCTTCGCCGGGCTGTCACCGCACGCCGCCGCGCCCGCCGCGGAGAGCGTCCCCGTCGCCGGAACAGTGACGGCGCCCGAGAACGCAGTCAATCTATCGGCGGAGGCAAGCCCCACACTCCTTTATGGCACGCCGGCATCGGAGGCTCCTGCGCCGCGCTCGTACTCCACCGTGACGGGCGCCATCGCGGACCTCGTCGGCACCTCCGACCTCTCGCCCCAAACGATCCTCGACCGCGAGAAGCGGGCGCAGCAAGGACACGTCCCGCTCGGCGATCAGGATGTCTTCAACAACGCGCCCGGTATGGGAAGCACCACTCCCCCGCAGGGCGGCATCGCCCCTGACCTCGCCGCGAGCAACGGCCTTTCTACCAGTCCCCAGTCCCCAGTCCCCAGTCCCTTGCCCAAGGACCGTGGAGTGATCGGCGCGCCGGGCTCCGGCAGCGGCGACTACCACGCGTCAACCAAACTGAGCGAGATCGTCGACCTGCGCGACTCACCCTCCTGCGCCACCTGCGGCGCCATCATGACGCGCTCCGGCAGCTGCTACCGCTGCATGTCCTGTGGTAGCACGAGCGGCTGCAGTTGAGTCCTTCGCGGGCCGCGGATCACTCGCTTCGTCGCGAGCAAACAACAGACGCGCCGCAAGGCGGGGCCTTGCGGCGGTTTTTTTGTTGACAAAGCCGCCGGCGCCACGGACAATTCGGCAGCAACCGAAACAAAATGTGAGAGCAATCCTAGTCAGTGGACATTCGTACACTCAGGGTTTCTCTGCGCAGGGCCTCCGCGCTTTACCGCTGTGCTCGTTTTGCGGGATGAAGGGCCAAATCACCCCTCAATACACGTTTGTCCAGGAAGATCGGGCGGCTGCGCGGATTTCTGTAGCGATTCGCACGCCGACCTATAGGAGAGATTGATTGATGGAATTACTGGGATTGGGCGCCATCCAGATGGCGGGGCTTCTTTTCTTTGTACTGATTGGCATAATTCTGACTTTCTTTCGATGGCGAAGCGGTGGCGGCGGAGTACTAGTATTGCGACGGTTTGTTGTCCGTACGGAGCCCTCCGCGGATATCCATGTAGAGATCGTGGGGCGCGCGCAAGGGTTGATCGGATTTCTTCTTACGCTGGCGAAGATATCGCCGGAGTCCACGTTGACTGTCCGAAAGACCGATGCAACGCTGGATGCAGTTGGTCTGATGGGGCGGCGACATACCTTTGTTCCACTGACGCAAGCCCAAGGGTCACGGTCAGGATATGAGCGACCATTTCTTCTCTTACTGATCTCTATTTTTTTCCTGCTCAATTCGCTGGTGGGAGTGGTTATGGTCTTTTCTCAAAATCAGGTGCCGCCGCAGGTATTTGTCGGGCTTCTGGGAATGCTGCTCATCGCCGTCGTGTCGGGATGGGCTTTTCTCTTCCGAAGGACACTGCTGCTGTCGATTGGCAGCGGGGGTTATTGGACCGCGATGCGCTTCAAGCGCAGCATTCTGGAGAACCAATCCGTTGATCTTGATCAGCTGATCCAGGTTTCAGATTTTATCGATCAGTTGATTCTGCGGGCACAAGCGACCGGTACACCGAGTCTGCCTCCCGTGGCTGTGGCGGCGAGTTCTACTCGATGCCCGAAATGCGGGAGCGAGAACCCGAGCGGAGCCAGATTCTGTGAAAACTGCGGAGCGGGCATTTAGCAGCAGAGAAGAAAGGTTCCTGACCATGAGATGTGTGAATTGTGGTTCCGCGATCACCGCCGGAAAGAGGTTCTGCGCAAGCTGCGGGACCGCAGTGGACAGTGCCGGAGCGGGGACTAAACCTTCCGTATCGCAAGCTGACAGTGCCGTAGGTAGTGCTCATACGCCAAGGGTTGCTGTATTGGAGGCACCCAAGGTGGAGTCGGCTCCGCTGATGTCAGCACGACGAAGCTCACCAACTTTGCCGCCAGAGGAACCGCGAAAACCGTTCACTAGAAATCAGAAGAGGCTAGCGGCGGCGATGGCTGGAGTTGTATTCCTCATGGTTGCAGCCGGTATGGTTTATTTCTACTTGGCCGGACAGCCAGTGACAGTGTTCGTTCATTCGAACCTAGCGAATGAATCGCTGCTAGTTGATGGGATTGACATCTCAAGCGCCCCGGGCACGGGTCGGAACGGAGGAACCTTCGCGGGCGCTCCGTTCTATAGCGACTGGTATTTCAAGACTACGCGCAGCATGCACGTCGTCGAGCTCACCCACCCAAACGCTCAGCCGTCCACAATAACTTTTAGCCCTGGGATATTGGAGAAGACACACGAGCTACAGATTCCCTTAACGCCATCGACTTACAAGCAAGCCTTCCAAGTTAACCCGGCTGACGCTGACGTTGAAGTTACCGAGCCTGAGCTGGGGACACAGATGCGGCCCTCTCGCCGACAGGATGGGATCGTTGAATTCACTTTAATGGCTGGGATTCACCCGGTAAAAGTTTCGAAGGCCGGCTATCCGGACATGGCAGTCGACATCCGCGTTCCGAATGTCGGCGGACCCATCGTGCTGGACATGGTTGCTGTAAAGCAGCAGCAGGAGGCGCAGCAGCAACAGCAGATTTCCATACGTCTGGCTAACGCGAATGCACTCTTTCAGCAACAGCAGTATGACCAGGCGGTCGCGGAGTGCGATGGCATACTGCAGATGGATCCCTCAAATGGTGACGCGGCGAAATTGAAGAGCCAGATTGAGCAGACCAAGTCAGTTCTCGGAGGGCGATGATGAGAAAAAACGCCTTACTACTTGGAAATTTATTTTTGCTATGCGCGGCGGCGTATTCTCAAACGAGCGGCGGTCTGACGCTGGCGCAGCTAGAGCGTCTGATCAGAATTCCATCGCCGGACAACGTGATTGCGTCGCAGATCCAGAGCCGCGGTGTGGCGTTCAAAGTAAACCAAACGGTTCTCAACCAGCTGATCAAGGATGGCGCTGGTCCGCAGACGCTTGCGCAGATGAATGGACGGATTGAGCACGCAACGATTTTGCTGGCAGGAGGAACTCCGGGGGCCTCAATCTTACTGGATGGAAAGACGGTGGGGCGTTTCCCGGCGGGTACGGAATCGATCACAGTTGACCCTGGCAAGCATCACATCGCGGTGCAACTGGAGAGTTACTATCCGTTGGAGACAGATATCACGCTAGCGAATCGGGATACCTATGCTCTGCACGGCGATCTTAAGTGGGCGGGCGGATTGCTAACGATTGCAGTCCAGCCGCCGGGCGCGTCTGTGTCGGTCACGGGTGCAGCGAGTTATTCAGGCCCGCAAAGTTCAACGCGCGTTCTACCCGGCAACTACACAGTTGTGGTTTCTCAGCCTGGGTACGTTACGCAAAGCCAATCGTTTGCCGTCAGCGCTGGGGAGTCGCATCAGGAGACGGTGGAATTGAAGGTGGATGCAGGCTCTCTAGCTGCATCGGTGAAAACCGCGGAGGCAGCTTTGCGCTCGGGAGATGTAGAGGGTGCGCTTCGCGCAGCCGGCGAAGCGTACAGCTTAGATCCATCTAACGGAACAGCCGCCAAGACCCTCGCCGAAGCCAGTTTTGCGAAGGGAGATGCAGGGGGCTTCCTAAAATATGGCTTGATCACAGTCCACGATGGGCTGACCGTATCTGTTCCGATGATGCATGTGCGCAATTTTCCGAAGCGGACTGCGGAGGCTGCAGTGATGACGATCTCGAAGACGGGCGCTGAATTCAGCTGCACTTCCGACGGCAAGTGTCAGATGCCGAAGTCGGTAGCTTTTGACTGTATCTATAACCTTTCGGCCATGAATGACACTGCGGGGACGCCCGTCCTGCACATCACTTACTCCGACAAGCCGCACAGCTCGGTAGTTCATGACCTTGACTTCGTGCCAGCGGGATCGGTGATTGAGAAGGAAATTCAGCAGCCAGGGAGCTGGCTTTCCGCAGTGCAGACGGTAATCAAGCTTCCTCCGAACGCAGGAGATCAATACCGAGAAATCATTCAGTTCATCAATAACGTCCGAAGGTAAGACTTTCCTGCGCGCCGACCCGGTTTGATTGACGCAGCGGTATACGAGGCATTTGTGACGGCAGAGCCTGGATCGGCCCCCCTTTCAAAAGCTAAGTTCGTTTGTCTTCAGGTAAGGCGAGCAGGCGGGTGTAGCTCTCCAAGGGCCAGGTAGGAGGGCTTTAGCCGGTGAGGTCATTTTCCGAACTTTATCCGCGTTCATCCGCGCCAACCGCAACCGTTCCACTCGCGCAAGCCCCCTTGACACCCGCCGTACAATTAAAAGAACAGCCTGAAGCCGAATCCAACTGCACCGGGATTGTGCCTGCTGCCTCCGCATCCTCTCGTTCTTTGACATTACTGCGCTCTAAGGTCTTTATTCCCAAGATCTTGCAGTCCGCCGTTACGTGTTTTCAAGATCTTACGGCAGATCGCCGCGCCTAACCCGTTTATCTGGAAGATCTTACGATTTTCGGGGGGGGGAGGGGTACCTGACCATGTGGCGCACCGATCTGACACAAACATTACGCAGAGCCGGCCCGCTGCGAGCACCCTCTGCCGGCACGAATGCTATCCTAGAAGAGATCGAAGAATCCGATCTGGTTACCTTGCCTGTTCCTGCTCTGCCTCGACTCGCAAACAACACCAAATTGCGTTCGGCGGTACATCTAGCTTCAAAAGGAACAAACAGTCATGGAACAAGGAACAGTCAAGTGGTTTAACGATGCCAAGGGATTCGGCTTTATCGCGCGCCAGAACGGCGAGGACGTATTCGTCCATCACACCGCGATCCAGAGCAACGGCTTCCGCAGCCTGCAGGAAGGCCAGGCAGTCACCTTCAACGTAACCAAGGGCGCCAAGGGCTGGCAGGCCGAGAACGTTCAGGTCGCATAACCTGCAGCATCTCCGGGAACGGGAGCTTCGGCTCCCGTTTCTGCTTTAACTCTGCTCGGGATGGGCGCAGGGGTTTGGGGCGAGATTGGTAAAATCGAAAGAAAATGGCCACTGCGACAATGCTTTCGCCGGAGATTCTTGCCAAATACCAGCCTGTGATCGGGCTGGAGGTTCACGTGCAGCTCCTCACCGCCACCAAGGCCTTCTGCGGCTGCGTGAACAAGTATGGCGGCGAGCCCAATACGCACGTCTGCCCGGTCTGCCTTGGTTTGCCGGGCGCGCTGCCCGTGCTGAACCGCAGGGCCGTGGAGCTGGCGGTGCTGGCGGCGAAGGCCATCGGGTGCGAGATTCGCGAGACCAGCATCTTTGCCCGCAAGAATTACTTTTACCCGGACCTGCCGAAGGGCTACCAGATCTCGCAGTTCGACAAACCGATCGCGGAGCATGGGCACATTGACGTTCCCGATGCGAGCGGCGCGACGAAGCGCATCGGCATCACGCGGCTGCACATGGAAGAGGACGCGGGGAAGAGCCTGCATGACGGCTTTGCGGATTCGGTGTCGCGCACGTACATCGACCTGAACCGCTGCGGCACGCCGCTGATCGAGATTGTGAGCGAGCCGGACATCCGCACGCCGGACGAGGCCTTCGAGTACCTGACTCGGCTGAAGGAGATTCTGCTGTACACCGGCGTGAGCGACTGCAACATGGAGGAAGGCTCGCTGCGCTGCGATGCGAATGTCAGCGTGATGCTGAAGACCGACACCAAATTTGGGACGAAGGCGGAGGTGAAGAATGTCAATTCCTTCCGCTACATCCGCGCGGCGCTGGAGTATGAGATCGAGCGGCAGATCGAGGTGCTGGAGAGCGGCGGGCGCGTGGTGCAGGAGTCGCGGCTGTGGAACAACGCCGAGGGCCGGACGTACTCCATGCGGTCCAAGGAGCAGGCGCACGACTACCGCTACTTCCCCGAGCCGGACCTGCCGGCGCTGGTGGTGGGCGCGGAGTGGCAGAGCGAGATTTTGAAGGCGCTGCCGGAGCTGCCGGAGGCGCGGCGCGCGCGCATGATCGCCGAGTACGACATCAACCAGCAGGACGCGATGACGCTGACGGCGACGCGCGAGTTTGCGGACCAGTTTGAGGCCGCGGCGCGCAAGGCAAAGAGCCCTAAGCGAGTGGTCTCGCTGATTACGAGCGAACTGACGGGAAGATTGAAGGCGGCGGACCTGGAGCTGGCCCAGTCGCCCGTATCGCTCGCGGGCATCGTGCAGGCGGCAGACCTGGCGGAGTCGGGCGAGCTTTCGAGCAAGATGCTCAAGCAGCTCCTCGATGCGTGCTTCGCCGAGGGCAAGGATTTTGCGGAGATTTATGAGCGCGACAAGCCGCAGCAGATTTCGGATGCGGGCGCGATCGAGAAGATGATCGACGAGGTGATCGCCGCGAACCCGAAGCAGGTGGAACAGTACCGCGGCGGCAAGAAGACGGTCGCTGCATTCTTTGTGGGCCAGGTGATGCGGCTTTCCAAGGGACAGGCGAACCCGGCGCTGCTGAACGAGCTGGTGACGAAGAAGCTGGACGGGTAGAGGACCGCGAACGTTTATGTTGTCGATGCGACCAGCGTCGCACGTACAACTACCACCGAAAAGGTTGCTTCCAACATCCGATGGAGGCAATCCATGGCAACCAAGAAATCGTCCAAGAAGTCCTCATCCAAGTCACACTCGAAGAAGTCATCGCACAAGAAATCGTCGAGCAAGAAGTCTTCATCGCACAAGAAGTCGAGCGGCCGCAAATACAGCAAGTCCGCCGGCAGCGACGTGAAGCGCGAGATGCACGAATTCAAGCACGGGAAGCTTAAGAGCGGTCGCAGCGGCAAGAAGGTGACGAGCCGCAAGCAGGCCATTGCAATCGGCCTCTCCGAGGCGCGCAAGGAAGGCAAGAAGGTGCCGAAGAAGAAATAGGTTCGAGGTTCGAGGGACAAGGTTCGAGGCGGGTGCGAGCGGCGAGAGCGCTGCCCAAGTACCTGCCTCGACTTATTTGTTGCCCGAGTTTGAGGCAGTTGGGGCGGCTGGTGCGGAAGACGCGGCCGGGGAGGATGTCGAAACGCTTGAGCTGGAAGCGGAATCCCTGGTGGATGCGCTGGAACTTTCGGACGACTTCGAGCCGGAGTCGTTTTTGCCTTCGCTCTTCGCCTCGGCGGGCTTGCTATCGCCGCCTTTGTCCGCGCCGGAGCCGCCGGACTTCTTGTTGCCGTAGCCGTCGGCGTACCAGCCTCCGCCCTTGAAGGCGACGGCGGGCGCATGCAGCACGCGCTCCAATTTGCCGCCGCAGTGCGGGCACTCGGTCAGCGGGGCGTCGGAGAACTTCTGAATCTTCTCGGTGTGCCGGTGGCACTGCTCGCATTGGTAGTCGTAAAGCGGCATGGTCACTTCAACTCGGGTGATGCAATTCTGTCGGGCTTTCAGCCCTCGCGCAACTTTATGTGCGTCTCTCTGGGCCTTCCCGCTTCGCGGGATCGGCCAGGCTATTATGTCGTCGCGCCTTCGGCGCTCACTTCTCTGACTCCGTCACAGGCTTCTCGAGATCGACCAATCGCACGCTGGCGATGGCTTCCACCTTTTCCAATGCTGCAATCGCAGCGGCGGTCTCCGCTGCGTTGCGCGCGTCGATCTGCACCACAGCTAAAGCCTGGCCCCGCGGAACTTTTTGGGAAGCGCCCGCGGCTGCTTTGCGATCGGCGGCGCGACCGAGCGCAAAATTTGCGATGTTGATGGAGTGCTCGCCGAGGATGGTGCCGATGCGGCCGACGACGCCGGGCACATCGTGGTTGCGGATGGTGACGAGCGTTCCCGTAAGCGGCGCCTCAATGTCGATCCCGTCATACGTCAGCAGCCGAGGCGAAGAACCGTGCAGCACCGTCGCGGTTGCGCTGGCGTCAGCGCCGGAACCCGCGCCCGCCGAGTGCAGCGTGATCTTGAGCGTGCTGCCTGCGCCGCCCGCGGTCGACTCCTTCTTCTCTTCCTGGATGCGGATGCCGCGCTCCTGCGCGATGGCCGCCGCGTTGATCCGGTTGGCCTCCGAGTTTGCCAGCACGCCGCAGATGGCGGCGTTACGCACCAGCTCCGTCTTGCCCTGCGCGATGCGGCCCGCATATGTGAGCTGGATGCTCTCGAGATTGCCGTTCGTGGCATGCGAAAGGAAGTGGCCGAGCCGCTCAGCCATCTCGATGTAGGGCGCGACCTCGGTGTACTCCTCGCGCGAGAGCGAGGGCACGTTGACGGCGTTCTGCACCACGCCCAGCTTGAGGTAGTCGCGCACCTGTTGTGCGAGCTGGATGCCGATGGCCTCCTGTGCCTCGTCGGTGGAACCCCCGATATGCGGCGACAGCAGCACATTGTCGAGACCGAAATAGGCGGAGTCCTTGAGCGGCTCTTTGGTGAACACATCAAGCGCCGCGCCGCCGACGTGGCCGGACTTCAGGGCCTCGGCGAGAGCCTCGTCCACGATCAGCTCGCCGCGCGCGCAGTTGATGATGCGCACACCGGGCTTCATGATCTTCAGCGAGGTCGCATTGATCATACCTTCCGTCTGCGAGGTGAGGCCGACGTGCAGCGTCAGGTAGTCGGACCGCTTAAAGATTTCGTCCAAGGGGACGAGCGTGACGTGGTTCTCGCGCGCCACGGCGGGCGCTATGAAGGGATCGTAAGCGATCAGCTCCATGCCGAAGCTGCGCGCGCGGCGGGCTACTTCCATCCCGACACGGCCAAGGCCGACGATGCCGAAGGTCTTGCCGCGCAGCTCGCTGCCCTGCAGCGACTTCTTCTCCCACTTGCCGGCGTGCATGGTAGCGTTGGCGCGCGGGATGCTGCGGGCCATCGCGACCATGAGGCCGAGGGTTAGCTCGGCGACGGCGACGGCGTTGGCGCCGGGCGTGTTCATCACCACGATGCCGCGGTGCGTGGCCGCAGGGGCGTCGATGTTGTCAACGCCCACGCCGGCGCGGCCAATGAGGCGCAGCTTCGGCGCGGACTCCAGCAGCTTGGCTGTGACCTGAACGGCAGAGCGCACCACCAGCGCGTCGGCGTCGGCCAGCTCGGCTTCGAGTCCTCCGGGGCCCTTCTTCGCGATCTCATCCGCGGTGATGACGTTCCAGCCGGGCTCTTCCTTCAACACCGCCAGCGTGGCGGGCGACACTTTCTCAGCAAGTACGATCTTCATGGATTTCCTTCGTGCGCCGGCGCGTGGTGCGCGCACAGCGACTTGAGGATGAGGTTGCGGGCCTGATGTGGTTGTTGCAAGCGCCGGATCTGGATCGCCAAACCCGGCGCGCCGGTGAACTTACTTCGCGCCTACCAGTTCCGGCTGCTTCGCCGCGCTGGATGACTCCGCCGAACTCGTTCGTTCGGCAAAGACCTTCTGCGCGGCGATGAGGCCGGTGCCGAAGGCGAGGTTGGCGAGCGGCAGCTTCGCCGCGACGCACACCTGCTCCAGTGCGCCGATGATGGCGATGGTGTCCAGGTAATCGAAGAAGCCGATGTGCGCGATGCGGAAGAGGGAACCCTTCATCTCGCCCTGGCCATCGGTGACGATGGCGGCGAACTTAGACCGCAGGCCCTTGACGATGATCCCGGAGTCCGTGCCCTTGGGCGGAACGATCGCCGTCGCCGCCGCAGCCTCATAGCCTTTGGGCGCGAAGAGCTGGAAGCCCATGGCGGAAGCAGCGGCGCGCGTCATGGCGGCGCAGGTGTTGGCGCTGTCGACCAGCTTCTTGCGGCCCTCGATGAGGTTGCCGTCCGCCTGCGCTGCGATCCAATCCAGCGCGGCGCCCATGGCGGCGATCAGCGCGACCGATGGCGTGTACGCGGACTCGCCCTTGGCGGCGTTCTTGCGCTCCTTGCGGAGATCGAAGTAGTAGCGCGGGTTGTAGCTGGACTCCATGCGCTCCCACGCGCGCTGGCTCACGGCGAGGTAGCTGAGGCCGGGCGGGATCATCAGCGCCTTCTGCGAGCCGCCGATGAGCACATCGATGCCCCACGCGTCCATGTCAAGGTGCGTGGTGCCGAGGCCGGTAATGGCGTCGACGACGAACAGCGCCTCGGACTTCTGGTCGCGCAGCAGCTTGCCGATCGCCTGCACATCGTGGCGCACGCCGGTGGAGGACTCGGTGGCCTGCACGAAGACGGCGCGGGTCTCCAGCTTCAATGCGGCCTTCACCTCATCGAGGTTGAATGTGCTGCCATACGGCGCGGAGACGACGTCGACCTCAAGGTTGAATGCCTTGGCGATGCCGGTCCAGCGCTCGCCGAACTTGCCGGCGGTCAGCACGAGCACGCGGTCGCCCGGCGAGGTGAGGTTCGTGACGGATGCCTCCATGGCTCCGGAGCCGGAGCTGGCCAGGATCAGCACGTCGTTCTTCGTGCCCACGAAGTCCTTGAGCTGCGAGAGGACCTTAGTGAACATCGCACGGAATTCGGCGGTGCGGTGGTGGATATCGGCCGCGGCCATGGCGAACTGGGCGGCGGGCAGCAGAGGCGTCGGGCCAGGCGTAAAGAGGCGAGTCTTCCGGATCATGCTTCTATTGTAGCGAGGCTGGCGAGCGGGCGTTTAGCGGACGGCTCTCGACAGAGCAACCACGGATTCTCACGGATGGACACGGATTTAAAGTCTTTCGGCCGGATTCGAGGCGTAAGCTGGTCGGCATGCTGAAACGCTTAGCAGTTATCAGCGCAGTGCTAGCGGCGCTTGGCGGGAATGCAGCCCTGCCCCAGGCGGCGGCTCCAGTCAAGTGCGCTTTCGATGTCGTCTCGATCAAGGTGCAGGACCCGAATGAGCGGGAGATTATGGCCCCAGGCGGAACGCCGGAAGACTTTGAGGCAAGAGGTGTGACCGCCGAGACGCTGGTTGCACACGCTTTCGATCTGCAATGGACGCAGGGCCTGAGCGAATCGCGCGATCCGCGGTATTCCTACTATGCGCACTCTTCCCATCTCATCGGCGATCGGGGCTGGGCCGACACAGAACAGTTCGATTTGACCGCGAAGGCTGATCCGGCGGTTCTCGAGGCCTGGAAGAAGTTGCCTTCCGAGAGGCAGGACGCCTGCCTGAGAGAGATGGTCCTCGCGATGCTCAAGGACCGCTTTCGTCTGCAGGTACACACCGAAAAGCGCGGCCTGCCGGCCTATGCCCTGGTTGTAGCGAAGGGCGGCCCGAAGATGACGCCATCGCAACCCGATCCGCCTGCTGCGCCTGACGATCCGGACCATCCAAAGCCGTACGAGAGTCCGTGGCGGGTCGATCTTGGTCTGATCGCAGGACATGGAGTGACCATGGACGAACTGGCGGAGATGCTCTGGGCAAAACGGGAGATTGGCGGCAGAGATGTGATCGATCGCACGGGACTGCCCGGCAAGTACGACTTCAAGCTGAAGTGGACGCCGGAGGGCGATCCCGATGACGCAGGCGGCGTATCGTTGTTCACGGCGATCCAGGAGCAGCTTGGGCTGAAGCTGGAGCCGGTGAAGGCCCCCACGGATGTCGTTGTGATCGACCACATCGAGAAGCCGACGGAAAATTAGCGGGCTCACGGAACCTGTGGCAGCGATCTGGCGTATGCTTGCGTATCTCACTCAAGGATCGCCCATGCCCGTCCTGCGCCGAGCTTCTCTGTGCCTGCCAGTGTTTCTCGTCCTGCTTGCATCGCAAGCCGTAGCGCAAAAAACATTCGAGGTCATTTCCATCCGCGAGAACCTCTCGCCCGGCGGCCCACAGTCCTACGGCGCAACGCCCGATGGCTACCACATGGTCAACCTTCCGCTCGGCGTAGTATTCCTGGCGGCCTATGTCCAGACCAACACAAACTCGATGTTCAATCCTGAAAACATCATCGGCATTAAAGACCCGGTGCTGTCCAGCACCAGGTATGACATCGATGCCCGCGTCTCCGAGGCCGATCGCGCCGCATGGAACGACCCCAGGCAGCAGCCGGAGATGATGCGCGAGATGCTGCAGGCCATGCTCTCCGACCGCTTCCATCTCCGCGTCCACCGCGAGATGAAGCAGCAGGACATTTACCTCCTGCAGGTGGCAAAAGGCGGACCGAAATTCCAGGAAACCAAGCCCGACGAGCCGCATCCAGGAGCATTCGCACTGCCCGGCGGAGGCTTCGCAAGCCCCGGTTCCGACAACACGTTCCATCTGTTCGACGTGCCAATCTCGTCGCTGTCGTCCTTCATTCTGTCTACGGCCGCAGGGCGCACCGTGCAAGACGATACTGGCCTCAGCGGACACTACGACCTCAGCTTTCCCAAGCCGGCATTCGCAAACAGCGGGCCAACCACGGACGCATCGTCCGACACCTCGCCATCCATCTTCACCGTATTGGCCGGCCTTGGTCTCAAGCTCGAACCCGCGAAGCGCGAAGTCGAAACCCTCGTCATCGACCACGTCGAGAAGCCGACGGCGAACTGAAGCAGCGCACTTGCGCTTCAGCGTTTTGCCGCTCTTCGGCCGCCTTCGACCCCTATCGCAGACTGCACCATATAGGCGGATCGGGTCATGCCGTGTTTGCGCGCCAGCCGGTCGATGGTCTGCAATTGGCTCTCCCGCGCCGTGACATTGACCCGTACGGTCTTTTCCGGCGCTTCCGCCTGAACCAGAAACGCCACCGCGCCGCGCATCGCTGGATCGCCCGCCAACTGGTCCAGTGTTGAAGGATCAGGCAGCTCGGTGCCATCCTCCAGCATTTCCGCCAAGTGAAGCTGAAGCGCCTCGGCGGCCATGCGCCGCGCCTCTTCGAGAGTCCGTCCCGCAGTTGCGCATCCCGGAAGGTCGGGAAAACTCACTCCGAAATCCGAGTTTTTGTCCTTGTGCAGATACGCAATGTATTCCATCGCTCCCGCTCCTACTTCAACTTCATCCCGGACTGCTTCTCAATGCTCTTCAGCGTACCGATCGGCAAGTCGCGCTTCGGGTGCGGCACTGTCACGCGCCCGGCCGTTCCAGATGCTTGAACTGCTTGTGGCTGCCCTCATGGGCCACCTCGAACCGTCCGGCTGCGCGCAGCCGCCGGATTATTTCGCGACTATCCATCCGTGCCTCTTCCTCGGCTCTATACACACGGAATACACACTCAATTTTACGCCGATAGCCCTTACTTCGCCAGCTCCGCCTTCACCAGGTCCGCCACAACCTTGCCGTCCGCCCTTAACCCGCTGGCCAGGATCCGCTGCTGCACGATCTTCATCGCAGCGCCCATGTCGCGCGGACCGGGTTTCGCGCCGCTCTCGCTGGTCATGTGCGCGATGGCCGTCTGCACAATCTCGCGGATCTGGTCTTCGCCCGCGGCCTGCGGCATGTAGGTCTCGATCAGGTCGATCTCAGCCTGCTCCTTCTGCGCCAGTTCCGGCCGGTTGCCCTTGGTGAAGCTCTCCACACTCTCTCGCCGCTGCTTCAGCAGCGTGGACAGCACCGCAAGTTCCTCCGCCTCATTCAGCGGCGAGCGCTTGTCGATCTCCTTTGACTTCAGCGCCGACTTCACCATGCGCAGCGTCGTCAGCCGGTGCTCTTCCCTGGCCTTCATCGCGGTGATAATGTCCGCGTTCACCTTTTCACCTATGCTCATGGCTGCTCTCCGATGCTCATTCCGTGCGTCTCCTGCAAATTCGGTGGAATTCGTCTGTGCCATTGTACTGACCTCCAACCTTCAAACTTTTTCCTGAGACCCATGGAACCGGATGGGCTCTGCGTGCGTTATTAAAGCAATCCCTGCATGCAAGGAGCGCCCATGCTCGCCGCAACCTTCCGCCGCGCCTCTCTCAGCCTCCCGCTCCTGATCGTTGTTGGCGCCCCTTTGCAGGGGCGCGCCCAGGCGCAAGCCCCGGGCAAGACCTTCGACGTGGTCTCCATCCGCCAGAACGTCTCGCAAGGCCGGCCGAGCGGCCCGCCAAACCTTGGACCTACTCCAAATGGCTTCCATATTGAGCGGCAGTCGCTGATCAGCGTCCTGCTGGTGGCATACACGCCCAAGGCCGGCGGCTTGTTCATGAAGAACATCCAGGGCCTGCCGGAGTGGGCCAGTGGCCGCGAGCGATACGACATCGATGCGCGCATCTCCGACGCGGACCGCGCCGCCTGGAATGATCCGAAGAACCAGCCTGCCATGCTCCAGGAGATGCTGCAGGCCATGTTGGCGGACCGCTTCAAGCTTTCCGTCCATCGCGAGATGAAGGAGGTCCCGGTCTACGAGCTGGTGGTCGCCAAGGGCGGCGTGAAGTTCCACGAGACGAAGCCGGACGAGCCCAAGCCTGCAGGAGCCACTCTGCCCGGAGGCGGCATGATGGGTCCCGGCCCCGACGGCGCAACCCACATGTACAACTTCTCCATGAACCTGCTGTGCGCGCTGCTGAGCGAGAAGTCCGAGCGCCCGGTCGTGGACAAGACCGGATTGACGGGCCATTACTCCATCGACATTCGCGAACCGGCGCAGATGGCAGCGCCCTCCGCCAGCCCCAATGGCCCAACCGAAGACGACCGTATGCCGGCCGTGGCAGACGTGCTGAAATCCGTGGGACTGGAGCTGAAGCCGGCGAAAGAGCAGGTGGAGTGGCTGGTCATCGACCACATTGAGAAGCCAACCGCCAACTGACCTCGCAATTTCAGCCACATACGCTGCGGGCTGTCCTGCGACAAAAAGATGACACAAAGGTGCGAGTGCCTCCGCCTGCGGAGCCGTTAAACTGAATATAGGAATCGCAAGCGCGAATGGGTGAGCGCGATTGTCATTCGTCGATTCCAGATTCAGACCCTGGGAGCAACATCCGAATGCATCTCCAACGCACCGCGGCGGCCACCGCTCTGCTCGGCCTCTTCTTCCTCGCCAGTTCCGCAATCAGCGCCTCCAATGTCCATCGGCCCTCTATTCGCCGCGCGCCTGCGCCGTCGGAAGCCGCGCCCGCCGCTCCGGAGGAATATCGCCTGCGCATGCATCACCTGCACACCGGCGAGGACATCGACATCGTCTATCGGGTAGGCGATGAATACATCCCCTCCGCCCTTGCGAAGCTGGACTACTTCCTGCGCGACCACCGCACGGGCGATGTAAGCACCTACGATCCGCGCGAGTTCGACACCCTGCACGCGCTGATGGCCAAGCTCGGCCGTTCCAATGGGGTCATCGACATCGTCTGCGGCTACCGCACACCCTGGAGCAACAACTTTCTCCGGACACGCAGCGCTCACACCGGCGTGGCGGAGCACAGCCAGCACATGCTGGGTCACGCGATCGACATCCGCGTGCCGGGCGTCAATACGCTCGCGCTGCGCAATGCGGCGCTTTCGCTGCATGCCGGCGGTGTGGGCTACTATCCCGTCTCGCAATTCGTGCACGTGGATGTTGGTCCGGTAAGGCAGTGGGTGTTTCCAGCAAAGTCGGCGCTTCGCGGATAGAAACGGCAGCGCACTGCTCAGCCGGCCCGCAGCGCGGCCATGCGACCGGAGGCGAACGCAAACCCCAAGTTTGTGCAAAAGAAAACCGCCGCACTCCGAAGAGGAATGCGGCGGCGTTGTTTTGGGCTAAGGCAAATCGGTTGAAGGTTAGAAGTTGATGTGGCCTGCGAACTGGAAGTCGCGCGGACCAGGCGAGCTGGAGATGCTGGTGATGGTGCCGAAAGCACTCGGGTAAACACCCGGCCCGGTGCCAGATGTATTCGTGTTGTTCCAGCTCGTGTTCGGACCGCTCATGGTTACCTTGTTCCAGACGTTGAAGCAATCCGCCTGAAAGACGAATGTGATGCCTTCGTGGATGGGGAAGGTGCGCCGGAGAGAAGCATCAAGGTCCTGCGATCCCGGATTGCGCAGATTGATGGGCTGAGTGCGAGGCGCGTCGCCGATGAGATAAACCGGACCGTTCTTCGTAGGCAGCTTGAACTTGCTGGGATCGACATACTGGATTGCTTTGCAGCCCGGCCCGATGCCAAGATTGCAGGCCGTCGTTCCATTCGGGCTGGTTCCATAGCTTCCATTGATGCGGGCATTGGTTGCGAGCGGGTCAACGTCCGGCATGCAGGTGCCCTGCAGCGGGAAGTTGGTGCTGCCCGAGCAGTGGCTTGAGGCGACCGACATCGGCGAACCCGAGGTATAGGTGTAAATGTTGGAAAGCTGCCAGCCTCCGGCAAGTGCCCTGACCAGGAAATGGTCACCCCCCATATGGCCTTTGCCGAAGGGAAGTTGCCAAACGCCAAATGCGTGTAGCGTACTGGGAGCCGAGGCGGCAGTCCAGGAGCGCTCGATTCGGTCCTGCTTCCAACTCTGGGTGCTGGCGCCGCCTGAGCCGTTAGACAGGGCGCCGGCGGGAATAGCGAAGCCGCTGCGGAAGTTACCGTCGTCGCCGATGTTCTTCGAGTACGTGTAGTTGATGTTGAACGTCAGGCCGTGAGCCGTGCGCTGCTGCAACGTAATCTGCACCGAGTTGTAGGAGAAGTTGCCGACGTTTGCTCCCCAGACATCGCTTACGCCACTGTACTGCGGGAAGGCCACCAAACCCTGCGCGATGCTCAGAGTCGAGCTGGTCGGGAAGGCCGTACCTGCAGAAGTGTAGAAAGCAGGGATATTCAAGCTGGGGAGAGCAGCCTTGGCAATCGCAACATTGGCCGGGCTGGCCGGGGAAGTGAGGAGAGCGCCGCCGGCCGTTCCGGTCAGGCCCCCTAACGTAACCAAGTACGCCGGATTAAGTTGGTTTGACCAGTAGCCGCGTACGTTGCCGCCGGTGTTGAGGAAGTGGGACTGATCGCCGGCATAGTTGACCGCGATGGTCATGTCCTTCGTGATCACGCGCTCCATGCCAAAGTTGTAGAAGGTGAACTCAGGCGCGCGGCCGGAGATATAGAAGTCCGCCAGCGAAACGCCTTGCGCGGTCGCAAGAGTGTTGTTGCTAGTAACGTAGTTGCCGGTGCTGAGTTCCTGGGCCGCGACGCCGGGGGTTGGATTTGGAAGATAGGCGATCCCGTTGTTGATCGCGGTATTTGCCTTGCCGCCAAGATAGCTGCTTGCATTGCTGAGATAGTACGACGGCCCGGCAGCCAGTCCGCTGGTCTGATCGGGGCTCGATGTCGTATTGATGTTGAAGCCGAGCTGTCCAGTGCCGTTGTAGTTGCCGCCGCGTCCGCCGACGCCTCCGGCAGCGGAAAACACCGTTGCGGCACCGCCGCGGAGGACAGTCTTGTCATTCACCTGCCAGGAGAAACCAAGGCGCGGGCCAAAGTTCTTCCAGTAGGTGTGCACAGGAGTCCGGCAGCCGCAGCTCACGCCCGAGCCACCGTAGTTCCCGGCGAACTGCATGAGGCCAGGCGTACCGGTAAGCGGGTTGGTGAGGTTGGGATTGAGGAAGGTCCAGCGGTCCTTGACCTCGTGATAGGGCTGGTAGTAGTCCCAGCGCAGGCCAAGATCAAGCGTAAGATTTGGCCGGATTTTCCAGCTGTCCTCCGCATAGGGTGATGCTTCGCGATAGCGTCCACCCAGTTCGCTCACCGGTTGTTGCCCGATTGAAGTCTGGCTGACAGCGCCAATCAGGAAGCTGGCATAAGACAGGCCTGAGTTCGCAACGATCTGGTTGCCGCATGCAGGTGGATTCTTGGTGTGATCGCAGAAGTCCCCGGTAGCGCCGGCGTTGTAGGGAAGGCCGATCTCGCCAGAGTAGCCGACTGGCGCGGACGAATTTGCCTGCTCCCATAGGTAGGTAAAACCGAAGGTAAAGCTGTGCTTGCCCTTCACCCAGAGGACGTTGTCCACCAAAGAGTAAGTGCTGGGCGTGACGGTCTGTGTCGAGTTGGCCGCGCCCGAGTTCCCCCATGCGCTCATGGGTGTGCCAACCGTACCTGGAGACTTGCCGGTCGATCCTGTGGACCCAAACGACTCCGCCGGAAACTCGGTACTGGCACCGCCCTGCACAACATTCGTGAGACCCATGGCAGCTGGGTTGTACTGCGTCATGCCGTCGGTCGCATTGATCTGCGGCTGCGGAAAGCGCGTGAACCCGTACTTCAGCTGGTTGGTCATGTGGCTGTTGATGGTGTAGTCGTCCTCAACATCGAAGATTCGTGGAAAGATCACAGCCGTCGTGCCGGTGACGTAGGGCAGCGGCAGGTTGGTGCTGTAATTCTGCAGGTATCTCTGTCTTCCCAAAGCACCGACGGTCGAAAGGCGCTGCTTGGCGCTCAGGTCGTAATCCAGTCGCCAGTCCTCGGCATGGTTGTCAAAGCCCTTCGGCAGGCTGCCAATGTAGTTATTGGTGAGCACAGACGGGTTGTTTGGCGCGGGCATAAAGGACTGAAGTTTCTGCGAGATGCTCGATAGATCCGACTGTGGAATGACGTTATACGTCGGGATACCGTTCTTCAGTCCAATAAATGGCGTGCGCGAGCAGACGCTGCCAACGCAGCTGTTCGACAGCGGGTCGAAGATCAATGCGGGGTTGAGCCCGCCATCCGATGGGTCGCCGCCCACGCATGGTGGATTGGTTGTTGTGGTGCCCGGTGCGCAAATTCCTGCGAGGCCCCCGGTCCCGATGCCACCGTTCAACTCCGTAAAGTCGCCAGTTCGTTCCAACATTGTCGGGATGGTGTATTGCGCCGGATTCACGGCATAGCGTGAATGAAACTTATCGTAGGCAATAAAGAAGAAGAGCTTGTCCGCGGTATGCGGGACCCTGCCGCCGAAGCTGAGCGACATCTCGTTGATATGTTCGCCGGGCTTGCCAAGGCAGCCAACGCGGGGCGCGTAATTCACCGCTTGGCCGTTTACGGTCGCCGTCTGCGCCACGGGGCTGCAGGCGGGGTAGACGACTCCCGTCGCTGGATTGATTCCTGGCCTCGAAAGCCACTTGTTGGTAAACGACCATGCATCGAAGGCCGTATTGCGGATAAAGTCCGACGCTTGTCCGTGATATTTGTTGCCGCCGGATTTCATGGTGAAGTTTGCCGCACCGGCTCCCTGATACTCCGCCGGAGGCGTGCTGGTGACGACCTGGAACTGATCGACCGCTTCGACGCTAAGGGCCAGCGATACGGGGCGGTTGTCGCCCTGTTGATTGATGGTTTCAGCCGGCATGCCGTCAAGATAGAGCTGCGCAAGATAATTGTTGGCGCCGCCAATGATGGGCAGGCGGATGCCGCCCTGTGCGCCTGGCGCCAGCGCGGCGAAGGCCGTCGGATCACGCTGGGTCGATGTGCTCATCTGTATGGGCAGATTCTCGTAGGTCGTGTTCTCCATCACCAGGCCCACCGTCGCGTTCTCCGTATCCAGCATGGGAGGCGCAGCGGTAACAACGACGGTCTCACTCGCCTCGCCGAGCGACATCACTGGGTTAAAGCCCAGCACCCCCAGCGCGACGACGTCGAGATTCTGCTGGGTCAGCGTCTTGAAGCCCTTCGCCGTCACGGTGACGTTGTACGTGCCCGGCAAAAGCGGCGCGATCTGATACGTGCCCGCGCTGGTCGTGGTGCGTGTTGTCGCGACGTTGGTCGCGACATTCGTCGCAGTGACGGTTGCATTTGGAATTGCCGCACCGGTGGAGTCCGATACGGTGCCGGTAATCGAGCCCTGGCCAGCCGTCTGGGCCTTCAGGACTGCCGGCATCGCAATCAGCGCGATGATTGCAAAGAGTGAAACTGCACGGCCAAGCATCGCGCGCCAGCCACATCCAGCCGCAGGAGTGTTGTGTGTCATATACCGCCTCGCCAAATAAAGGATTTTTTCAGTGAGTGGAGCCCGTGACCCGCTTTTTAGCGGGTTCTTAATTCAGGGAGGATTATGGCTATGCGAAAGTACCGCTGTCAATCGAGAAACCGTTTCAGAAACGAATTTCTAACTGCGTGATCGACACTGTCGATTTGTTTCCGGTCTAAAGCGATTACCCCGAAAATGCTCTATTGAAATCGGCAGACCCAATCCGCGCAGATCAGAACTTCGGTGATTGAGGCGTGGACGACAGCCACCATCTCGGCAGCACTAATCGAGACTCAATCCGGCATCCACATCCACGATCAAGGCGCCGTGGTCGACCGTCATGGAATGCAGCTTGAGCGAATTGAGAGACAGCGCGTAGCCGGTAGAAGCAACGGACTGGCTGAGCAGCTTCGACATCGTTTGCGCCGCATCCACTTTCATCTGCGTCGGCAGCTTATGACTCAGGAACGGAACCAGCAGAAAGTTCAGTTCCCGGGACTCGCTCGCGCGCTCGATCCGCGCATCGCGAAATCCCACTGACTCGCCTTCCGCTTCCGGCACGAAAGACACGTCCGCCTCTGTCGTGAGCGATACGCCAAGACACGCGCTCCTCAGTCCCGTTCCAAGCCTGGCATGCGTGCGCACATGGACCCACACGCGATCGTCCTTGAACGTGACCTTCGGCTGCTCCGCATATACGTAGCAGGCGGAAGTCGCGCTGCCGCGCATGTAATAGCGGCCCTCCGCCCCGCTGAAGAGCTGCGCCTTCAGCGTGCGCTCCAGTGCCTGCGCGGAGATCTTCACCTCGATGGCGGGGGCCGGCATGGCATCCAGCGCCTTAATGCAAATCGCACAGCAAAGCAGTGTTCGCATCCGCATCTATTAACGATACGGCAGCGATGTGAGCGCAGTTCAAGGCCTGCTTGCAATCGTCAGGCCACAATTGGCGGCAGCGGCGCTTCCTTCGCAGCGATCGCCACCGTGGCCGGCGCCAGCCCAGGCGATGACACGCGCACACTGATCGTTCCCGCCTCACCACGTTTCGTCTGCACAATCGCCATGCAGAGGCCGTTGAAGGCGCTGCGCTCAGCGGCCGTCGGGCTGGCGGGCTTGTCGGCTTCGTGGCAGCTTTGATCGCCGTTGCCCACGCCGATCACCGCGCCCGGGCCTTCGATGGCGAAGGAAATCTTATTGTCGGCCGTCGGATGCTCCCTGCCCTGCGCGTCCACGATGGAGACGTTGACCACCGCAACATCCTGTCCGTCCGCGTTGATAGTCGCGCGGTCCGCCGTCGCAACAATTTTCGCGGCCGCTCCCGTCGTCTCGCGCTTCTCAGTCAAGATCACGCGGCCGCCCTTCGACGCACGCGCTTCGATCACGCCCGGCGCGTACTTCACCTTCCACTCCACATGGCTGTTCTTCTTGACCGTCTGCGAGCCCTGGCTCTGGCCGTTGAGGAAGAGTTCGACCGAATCCTGGTTCGAATACGCGACGACCAGCACCTCCTGGCCTTCTTTGCCCGCCCAGTTCCAGTGCGGCAGCAGATGCAGCACCGGCTCCGCGCCCCACCAGGTCTTGTAGTAGTACGCCGGATCTTTCGCGAAGCCGCACGTGTCCAGAATGCCGAAGTGCGAACTGATGCAGGGCCACCCGTACGGTGTGGTTTCGCCGCGATAGTCGAAGCCGGTCCATGCGAATCCGCCGGCAAGAAACTCGCGCTCCGCGTAGAAGCTCCACCACGCCTCGGCGGTCTTGCCCCAGCGCGCCGCCTCCGTGCCATAGGCGCTCACGTTTCCCGTGGCCTCATCGTTCGCATAGATGCCGCGCGTCATAAACGAGCTCGCCGTCTCGGTGCCGATCATCGGCTGCTGCGGATGCTGCTTGTGATAATCGTCGATGCGGTTCTCGTTGTAATTGCAGCCCTGAACATCCACAACCGTCGACACGCCGTCGCCGCCCCAGCTGTTGTTCATCGCCGTGGTGCACACGCGTGTGGGATCGAGCCGGCGCTGCAGCCGCTTCATCGAAGCCACAATGCGCGCGCCGCGCGAGTTGCCCTGCTCCGGCTCCTCATTCGCCAGCGACCAGATGACGACAGAGGGATGGTTCCTGTCGCGCCGGATCAGGCGCTCGAGCTGGCTCAACCCCTCCGGCGTCGAGTCCATCATGCGCGTCTCGTCCATCACCAGCATGCCCATGCGGTCGCAGGCGTCCATGAACTCCGGTGTCGGCGGATTGTGCGATGTGCGGCAGCCGTTCGAACCGAACCACTTCAGGCGTTCAATCCGATAGCTCTGCAGGCGGTCCGGCAGGGCCGCGCCTACACCCGCGTGGTCCTGATGGTTACAGGTGCCTTTGATCTTCACCGGCTTGCCGTTCAGGAAAAAGCCGCGGTCCACATCGAAACGCACCGTGCGCATGCCGAAGGTAGGCTCCTCGCGGTCAGCCGGTTTGCCGGCTGCTTCCAGCGTGACGACCGCGCGATACAGGTTGGGCTCCTCGCAGGACCAAAGCTTCGGCCGCGTGACCACGGTCTTTGCGGTCAGCTCGCGCGTCTCGCGCGGCGGAATCGTGACTGGCAGGGAGCTCATCGTGCCAACCGTCCTGCCGTCGGCATCCACCAGCGCCACATGCACACGGCCAGATACGGGCGCATCCGTCTCGTTGGTCACCTCCGACGCAAGAACAACCGTCGCCGGGTCCGCACTTGTGACCACTCCGGTTGCTTTTCCGAAATCGCAGCGGATGAATGTGCCGCCCTGCTCCAGATGCACGGGCGCCGTCTTCGTCAGCCACACATGCCGATAGATTCCCGCGCCCTCATAGAACCAGCCCTCATCGAGCGTCGCATCCACGCGTACCGCAATTACATTGCGTCCAGGTACCGCCTGCGGGCCACCACGGCCAGCAGGAGCTCCGCCCGGCGCGCCGTTCGCGCCCACTTGAGCGGCTTGTTGCGATTGATCGGTCGCAAAATTGGCTTCGTCCGTCACGTCGATGGTGATAGGCGCATAGCCGCTCATATTTGTCGCCATGTAATGGCCGTTGAAGAAGATCGTCGCGTTGCGGAAGATGCCGTCGAACGTAATGGTGATGCGCTTGCCCGCGTCTTCGGCAGGCAGAATGAACTCGCGCCGATACCAGCCGACGCTCGTCTCAGGAAACTCGCGCGCGACGGGCTTGGCGCCGTGGCCGATGAGCTGCTTGTCGTTGACGAAGGGCAGCTCGACGGCCCAGTCGTGCGGCAGGTCCAGCTTGCGCCATTTGGAATCGTCAAAGCGCGGGCCCGCCGGCCCGCCCGGATCGCCGGATTTAGCAAACACGCCGGTACCGCGCAGCTTGCCGTAGCCGAAGTCCTTATCGGGGTCGTTGGCGTTGCCGAGCGCAAAGCGCCAGCCGTAGTCCAGCAGCAGCCGCTCACGCAGCGGAGTGGAGTCGGAGCCAGCGGCGCTGTGTGCTGCCGCCTGTGCGAACGCCGGAAACTCTCCGGACCCTTCGTGCGATTCCGCGAGCAGATCGACGCTTGCCATTGCTGCCGATGCCGCCAGACTTGCCTTCACTACATCACGCCGGGTCCACTTCGCCATTCGCCGCTGTCCTTGAAATGATTTGGCGCAGCAGAATCAACGTTCGCGCGCCGCATCCACTCTATCGCGTTTGCGGCTGTTCGTTTCTATACCAAAGTATGTCCAGCAGAGGTGTTCGGCCTTTTCTTTGCTTGGTAAAGCTGAGGTTTCCCGATGGCGCAATTGTCAAGACCTCATATAACCATGAGATCTTTGCCGACAAGAATCTCGCCTTTGAAGTATCTGGCCGCCGGCGCCCGCCACGTATCGTCGCCCAGAGAGTCAATGTTGGGCGACAAATGAGATAGAACCAGCGTTTTGACGCCGGCTTCATGCGCAATGCGGCCGGCATCTTCCACCGGTGTATGGTCGGCCTTCATATGCGCCATGAAGTTGTCGAGCTTCAGCGGACGACCCTGGGCAATCAGCTCTTTCGCGCTTTCCTCCACCGCCGGCAGATACATCGCCTCATGCACCAGAACGTCCGCTCCTTTGGCGAGTTTTACAACCGCATCGGAAGGCGCCGTATCGCCGGAAAACACGATGGAACGATCCTTGAAGTCGAAGCGGTAGGCGAGCGCGGGCGTCACCGGCGGATGCGACACAATAGTCGCCGAAACCTTCACCTTGTCGTCCTGCATCACCGCACCCGCCGCCGAGACCTCCTGCACCCTCACCGCATCGAGCGGCTTCGTCCTGAAGTCCTCCGCCCAGAAATCGATCGTCGTCTTGTATGCGCGCAGAATGTCGTCCGTCATCTGGCTGAGCGGCGGCGGACCGAATGCCCGCACGGAAGCCGGGAGTCCCTCCACCCAGCCGATCACAAGCAGCGGGCCATACTCGACGTTATGGTCCGGATGATGATGCGTGATGAAGACGGACCGTATCTGGCCGAAAGAAATGCCCGTCTTCGCGAATTGGCTGGTAACTCCGAGGCCGCAATCGACTACGTAGGCTGCGCCATCGCTCACAATCACGTTGGAGGTCATGTGCCGCGAGCGGCCGGGCAGCGGACCGCCGCCGGTGCCAAGCAGCACCAGCT
>Ga0134125_10001730_pt1 | contig 26556 bp, 25 predicted proteins | sample KB31751_FD_96464 | JGI IMG/M metagenome (GOLD analysis project Ga0134125, IMG submission 96464) | Terrestrial soil microbial communities with excess Nitrogen fertilizer from Kellogg Biological Station, Michigan, USA - KB3-175-1 | ecosystem: Environmental > Terrestrial > Soil > Unclassified ...
GTGCTCAAGGCGGCGCCCGTGGAAATCAAGCAGGAATCCACCGGGGGCAAAATTGCACGCTGCCTGTTTGCTTATTGCGCCGGCATTGAAGATAAGGGAAGCGTCTCCGTCCAGCTCATTGAAGTGGACTCCAGCAAGATGATGTGGGCCTACTCGGTCAACAAGCAACGAGGCGGCGACAAGAACCAGCAGTCCATGGCGGAAGCCGTGGCCAAGCACCTGAAGGGATTTCTAGAACACAAATAAAAAAGCTTTCGCTTTGCGGAGCCCTGGCGAGCCAGGGCTCTGTTTTGTTTGCGCGGGACTGGGACTGACGCCCGCGTCCGCCCTCGCAAATTTAGACTACCCGGATGGCTGCTGACGGTGTCTAATACGCCCGTGGAAAACCGCATGAAAGCACTCGCAATTGGCGTTCTTTTATTGTTGTCCGCAGCAACAGTATCAGCCCAGGTGACGCCTGCCCAACAGGCACGGGAGGAGCTGGCTCTAGGGGTACAAGCCTATAAATCGGCCAACTACGACGAAGCCGTCGAGCATTTTCAGCGTGCTGTCCTGCTGAATGACGACTTGTGCGTTGCCAAGCTGTATCTAGCCACAGCTTACGCCCAGCAATACGTTCCCGGTGTGGAAGCCAGGGACAATGTGGCAATGGCAAATCATGCGATCGACCAGTATCGGGCGACGCTCAAATGCGATCCGCGAAACGTCAATCCGCTGAAAGGCATCGCTTTCCTGAATATGCAACTGAAGAAGTTTGAAGAAGCCAAGCAAGGGTATCGCGAGGCATTGAAGCTTGCTGCCACTGACCCGGAACTGTACTACTCCATAGGCGTGATTGACTGGACGGAAGCTTACAAGAAGACCACGGAAACCAAGACGCGCTACTCTCCACTCCAGCACGAGGCGGACACAAAGAATGCAGATACAAAGAATGACGAAACGGCCGGTGGCGATGATTCTGCTGATGGTGATGACGATACGGGCGGTGAAGAATCTCCGCAAGCCGGTTCCGAATCGCCGATCCTTCCAGATGATCTCCTGAACCTGAGCCCTGCGTGTCCTGAGCTACGTTCCCGCAACCTGCCTCTGGTGGAAGACGGCATCAAGATGTTGAGTCGGGCGACCGAACTGCGCAAGAACTATGACGACGCGATGGCCTACATGAACCTGCTGTATCGCCAGCGCGCGGAGATTGAATGCGGGGACAGGGCGGGCTCAGTGGCCGACATCAAAAAGGCCGATGACTGGAGCGATCTGGCCATGGCCACGCGCAAAAAGAAAGCTGAGGCGGAAGAGAAATGCGTGAAGGCGGACAATCCCGCTGCTTGTGCGAAGTAAATGGTGTCACGGGACCATACGCATGCGCTGGGGTGCAGCGGTTCTCTTTGAGCTCCTGCGCGGGCTCGGTTCGGGACGACACGCAAGCAAGGCGCAGTCCAGATAAGAAAGTGAAAAAACGGAGGCCGCTTGCGCGGCCTCCTTCAGTTGTTGAGGAGAAACAAGTACTACAAACTTGCAACGCCCGGGGTCCCACCCAGCACGTCAAGAGCGGACGCGTCGGGTTAATCGCAGGCTGCGCCAATGTTCTGGCAGAACTTGGGCAGCGGTGCGCCGCCACCAGCGCCGGTGGCGGGAAGAGTGATGGTCTGTTCGATCGCGTTGCCATTTCCGTCAAGCGCCATGCCGTTAGGAATGACGAGGGACGGATGATCGAAGGGCGCGCTCTGGTTGCGGACGCGCTCATCTGTGAGTGATTTGAGGAAGGCAACCACGGCAACCTCGTCGTCGGGGCTGAAGCTGACGCGCTCCAAACTCGGATCGACATCGGCCGAGGGGAAGTCTCCACCGCGGCTGTAGAAGTCCACCAACTGCGCGAGCGTTGCCTGTCCGCCGTTGAGGAAGTACGGAGCGGTCAGCTCGATGTTGCGCAGGTCGGGCGTTTTAACCGCGCCGTTGACTGACACGGCGGCGCCAGCCGGGACCGCTGTGCCGCTCACGAGTCCCTGCGACGCCATGGAGGCCACGGACAGCGAAGGGAGTCCGGAGGGATCGCCTGCGCCTACGCCGAGGTCGTCAGTAGTCGGACGCACGCCGATGCTGTGGAAGCCTACATCGTGCCAGGAGCCGTTTTCGAGTTGCTCAACCACGCCGCGCGAAGCAACGTTGGCCCAGGCTGCGTCAGTGAATTCAGCGCCGCTGTGGCACTTGCTGCATCCACCTTTGCCGGTGAAGCGGTCAAAGCCACGCTGTTCGAGAGCCGTGAGCGCGGCGCGGTTACCCTCCATGAACTGGTCAAAGCGCGAATCGTCAGAGACCAGCGTGGATTCGTACATCTGGATGGCCACGCCCCAGAACATGGAGAAGTTGAATTCCGCGAGAGAGTACTCATTGGTGTTCTGCGGTGTGCCGGTGTGCAGGAAATTGCCGCTGGCATCGACGACCGCATCGGAATTCCACCACTTGGGCTGGAAGGCGGCCTGCACCATGGCAACGTAATTCGTGTTGAGCCCGTTAGCCGGAGCGTTAGAGAATGCGCCGAGAACGCTATCATCCGCAGCGACCAGTTGCTTGGCCAGCGGAGTGAGCGAAAGCATCTTCTTGCCCATCTTGACGAATGGACGGCCCACGGCGGACATTTCCGTCGGGCTGCCCGGAGGTCCAACGGCTTGCGATGCAAGCGAAGAATGCGACAGCAGCAGCTTGACCTGGCTGAAACCATTGGCTGCGCTGGAGTCGGCCTGGAGCAGGAAGGCGTGAGGATCGCCCGCGCCGAACGGGTTCACACCGTTGAAGCTGGCTTGCGCACGGCCATCCCAGAAATTGCGATAGTTGAAGACGGCGTTGATCACGGAAGGCGCGTTGCGCGGCGTGACGCGGCGCGTGTTGACGGAACCGGAGCCGGTGAGAATCTGGAAGACGGAGTCAGGGATGGGAGTTTCATCTTCAGCCGCCTGGCCCAGGATCACGTCATTGAATTGATTGCTGTACACGCCCTGCGAACCCACGATGTTGCTGCTGTCCGAGCCGCCGACCCTGTGCAGCGGAAAATCGCTGGCGGTGAGCGTGTGGTTCGGAGCGAACGGCGCGTAAAAAGTGTTGGCGTCGGCTGCCGGAGCGCCGTTGCCGTCCACGCGGTTAAAGCCGGGATTAATCTGGTCGACGAAGCGATTGTCGGCGCCCGCATTGGAGTGGCAGGTAGCGCATGCCACGATGCCGTCGCTGCCAAACTGCATGTCCCAGAAGAACGCCTTGCCGAGAGCAATGGCCGCGTTCTTATCCAGGATGATGTTGCTCAGCTCGTCCGCGCTCGGGCCGGGAATGGAAACGGTCTTCAGCGAGGCAGGTTTGCGCTCGCCGCGATCGCCGCCGGGAATGACGCTCGGTGTTGGACTCGGCGAGGGTGTCGGCGAGGCTGAAGGTTGCGGCGTCGGCGATGGACTCGGCTGGCCGTGGCCATTCGAGTCGTGGTCCGTGGTTTGTGCATTGTTTGTGGCGATTTTCGGCAGGTTGCCGCCGCAGCCGAGCATCACCACGCAATAGGAAGAAGCCGCCGCCAGGGCCAGCTTCTGCATCAGCTTTCGATACAGCATTGAAGCGCTCCTCGCTCGCTCCCTGAACCAGAGAACTTCTTGCGATGAGCCCGGACACACTCCGAACCTCCGCAGTGTGGGGGCCACTGCATCAGCCGCATGATGAAAGCTGGAGAAATTAACGCGGGGCCTGGGAACCAGTCTTACATCACAGGGCCGTTCAGTCTTCTGATCGGCGTCCGGTATGAGCGGACGCTTAACAGGAGTCTAAAAATTTGTCGTGGTCGTCGTGCCGGAAATCGGTAGGAATGCTTGCATTCTTTCTTACTTCCCGGAGAGACAGCCACCCGTCGAATGCCCTGAGTCTGGATTCGCGGGCTTGGAAAGCGATTAAACCCTCATTAAAGTTTCTAATAGCTATACTTATTTCCTATCGCCCGTCCACGGATCAGTTAGCGGACACTTCGGATGCGCATTTCTCAGCGATTTCTAATGAGTGAATTTAATGGGTCTTTAATGACTTCGCCGCTGCGATTGCGCGATCTTCTCTCTATCGCAAAGTTCCCGGGAGTTCACCCCCGATACAGCGCTTCCGGACGGGAGGGACAGGCGATGAAGACAGAAAGTGCCAAGTGGCGCATTGCAGTGGCAATCTGTGTTGCCCTGACGTATATCTTCGTGATTGCTCTCACCGGACAAGCGTAAGCACAGCCGCGGACGAACCCGCCCCAAAAAGATCGCCGGAGTTCCCCATCCGTGCCCCGGCCTATTAACCAGGATGGGATCAATTAAGGTTTGCCTCTCCAGCCAAACCTGACAACAGCACAGTCGAACCTGGCTGTGCTGTTTGTTTTTGACCGGCAGCTCTTGTCTTTCCGATTACGTTGCGCTCACGCGCGATCCCTAAAACCCTCGCCTGATCAGCTCTTCCGTGCTCAATCTTGCGGCATCGTCGCGTTTCACCATTTTTTCTACATACTTTGCCAGGACATCAACCTCAACGTTCACGGGCTCGCCCACTCGAAGGTCGCGCAGGTTTGTCGATTCCCAAGTATGGGGAATGATGGCAATCTCAACGTGCTCGCCGGCAATCGACGCGACCGTTAGGCTGATGCCCTCAATCGAGATGGATCCCTGAGCGACCACATAGCGCGCCAGCGCAGCGGGAATCTGCACCAGCAGTCGCCAGTCATCGCGGCCCTTGATTCGGTCAAGGCTGACCAGCTTGCCCACACCGTCCACATGACCCTGGACAATATGCCCTCCGAGGCGATCCTGGGGCCGCGCAGGAAGTTCAAGGTTCACTAGTGATTTCTTTTTAAGCCGCGCCAGCGACGTCCGCTGCACTGTCTCTTCGGCCAGATCGGCCGAGAACTGTTTGCGCTTTATCTCAATCGCTGTCAGGCAGACGCCGCTCACAGCTACGCTGTCGCCCGTCTTCAACTCCGATGGGACGCTCTTCGCCGCGACGGTGATGCGCGTGAGCGCGCGCCCATTCTTTGCACGCAGTTGCCGGATCGAGGTAATGCGCCCAGTCTCCTGCACCAGTCCAGTAAACATCAGGCCACTGCCTCCATGGCATACGGGTCGCGCAGGTAACCCTCCACGGCAAAGTCTTCACCAAAGCGGTGGAGAGAGATATCTCTAACCAGCGCCGCTTCACTCATCCTTTTGAACCCGGCCCCGGCGGCGAACGGCACTGAACCCGTGCCGGCCAGGATCTTCGGCGCGTAGTAGAGGAATACCTTATCCACAATGCCTGCTGCCAGTGCAGCCCAGTTCACCAGAGCGCCGCCTTCGATCAACAGGCTTGTTATCTCCAGTTCGCCCAGGCGCGCGGCGATTCGCGTCAAATCGGGCCGCCCATCGCCGGAACCAAGCGGCGCCTGCTCCACGCGGATTCCCAGCTTTTCCAGTTCGCTCCTCTTCTTCTCTTCTGCGAACGAGCAAAACACCAGAACGTCATTCCTGGCCGTCTTCACCAGGCGCGATTCCAACGGAAGTCGCAGGCGCGAATCGAGCACAACGCGCAGCAGGGGACGCCGCCTGGGACGGTTCGTGCGGTCCGTTAGCAGAGGATCATCGGCGATGATCGTTCCCACTCCGACCATGATGGCATCTGATTCGTGGCGCAGCTCCTGCACGTGCGCGCGGGCTTCCACGCTGGTGATCCAGCCGCCGGTGGCTCCGGCTGTCCCCAGAGCTGAAGGGTTAAAAGACTCTCCCGGAGGGGGTGCAATTTTTCCATCCAGCGTCATGCCCGATTTAAGCGTAACCAGAGGCCGCCGCGAAAGGATGTAACGTGCAAAAGCTTCGTTCAGCTTGCGCGCTTCCGGCTCCAGGAGCCCGACTTCAACTTGAACGCCTGCCTTCCGGAGCTTCTCCAGGCCTTTGCCCGCAACAAGAGGATTTGGGTCGTCCATGGCTGCAACTACACGGCGCACTCCCGCGGCGATCACGGCATCCGAACAGGGCCCGGTACGACCTCCATGACAGCAAGGCTCCAGATTCAGGTAAAGCGTGCCGCCCCGCGCCTTTGCCCCCGCCTGTTCCAGGGCAATAATCTCACCATGCTTCACGCCTTCATAGGTGTGGAACCCGCTGCCCGCAACCTTGCCATCTGAGTCAAGTATCACCGCCCCAACGCGCGGGTTGGGCGAAGCCAGAGATGTTCCTTGTTCAGCAAGCTGGAGAGCTTGCCTCATGTACTGCTCGTCCTCAGAACTCCAGTTCATGCGGTGGCAAACAGAGACTCCGCAAAGTTTTGCGGGCTGAAGGGCAGCAGGTCACCTGCTTTTTCACCCACACCCACATAGCGCACCGGCAACCCGAGTTCGCGCGAGATGGCCACCACCACGCCGCCTTTCGCTGTTCCGTCAAGTTTGGTGAGCACAATGCCGGTAACTCCCGCCGACTCGGTAAACAGACGCGCCTGCTGTAAACCATTCTGTCCTGTTGTGGCGTCCATGACCAGCAGCACTTCATGCGGCGCGCCGGGGATGATTCGCTGCGCGGTGCGCTTCATTTTTTCGAGTTCCGCCATCAGGCTCGTCTTCGTGTGCAGCCGGCCTGCCGTATCCACAATGACGCTGTCCGTGTGCCGGGCTTTGGCCGCGTTCAGAGAGTCATACAGCACCGCCGACGGATCGCCGCCAGGGCGGGTCTTAATCACCTCAACCCCGGTGCGCGAGCCCCAGATTTCCAGTTGCTCGATGGCGGCGGCGCGAAAGGTATCTGCCGCGCAGAGCAGCACAGTTTTGCCTTCGCTGCGTAGAGCATGAGCCAGCTTGCCGATGGTGGTCGTCTTGCCGGTACCGTTCACGCCTACCACCATCACCACTTCTGGTTCGCCCTTGAGCGGCTTACCTGATTTTGGTGGGGTGGACTTCAGGATGTCTTCAATCTGTTCTTTGATCAGGCGCTTGAGTTCCGCGGCATCTTTGATCTGCTTGCGATCCGCCTTCTCGCGCAGCTTGTCCAGGATCTCCTGCGTCGTCTTCGTACCCAGGTCAGCGGTAATCAGAATGGCTTCCAATTCGTCAAGAGTGCTGCGGTCAATTTCCTTCGTGAAAGCCATCGCCTCGTCAATGCGATCGCTCAGGTTCTCGCGCGTCCGCGTGACCGCCTGTTTCATCTTCTCGAGGAACGTCGGTTCGGGAGTGCTAAAAAGAGTTTGAATCATGGATGATTGCGTCCGGCGCGGAAGGTTCCGCGCGACTCTTGATTATAGCGGGAAGGAGAGTCGTTATCCCTGCCGGCGAGCCACTTCGCTATTTCTGACCTGATCAGTGAAAATCAGCGCGATCAGCGGTAGCGCTTTCAATTCCGGCGATTTCTAAACCGATTCGGCTGTCGGAATGACCTGCGCAGCTGCCGCCTGCTCTCCCGAGACGGCCGCCGCGCGGTGGATCCGCAGCTTGCCGCTCTCAAATACCTTCGTCATGGCTGCAACAACCATCGGGTCAAACTTTGTCGCCGCCAACGAATTGATAATGCGGATCACATACTCGGGATCCATCGCTGCCTGGTAAGGGCGGTTGGTGGTCATGGCATCAAAGGTGTCCGCCACCATGATTACGCGCGCCATCAGGGGGATCTGGTCGCCCTTGAGCCCGTGCGGATAACCGCGTCCGTCGAGCGACTCATGATGCAGCTCGATGCCGGGCAACATCTCCCGCAACATTTCCACCGGGCGCAGGATGGCCGCGCCCTTGGTGGTGTGGGTCTTCATGATTTCAAATTCTTCGGGCGTGAGCGCTCCGGGCTTCTTGAGGATACGATCTTCGATTCCGATCTTGCCTACGTCATGCAGTTGGGCCGAAATGCGGATCTTGTCCACATCTTCATCCGTCAGCCCCATCTCCGTGGCAATCAGGACGGAGTAGCGCGTCACACGGTCGGAGTGACCGCGCGTGTACGGGTCTTTTTCGTCAACCGCGCCGGCCAGCATCTGGATGGAACTCAGGAACAGCTCGCGGTTTTCCTGCGCCTTCTTATTCAGGTCCGCGACGTACCGTTCCAGGTCGTCGGTCATGCTGTTGAAGCTCTGGGCAAGTTCGCCGAACTCGGTACGGCTCTTGAGGTGAACACGCTGTGAGAAGTCGCCGCCGGCGATGGCACGGCTGGAATGCGTGAGCACGCTCAATGGAGTGGTCAGCCGCCGCGCCGCCCAGATGCCGATCAGGATGCTGAACGCGATGGCGATCATGGCAAAACGCAGGGCATCGTGCTGCATGTCAAGCACGTCAGCATAGGCGTCTTCGCGCGACTTTTGCGCCACCACAGCCCACCCCAGACCCTGTACGGGATCGTAGGTTCCCAGCATGGGAACTTTGTTCTTTCCCACCTGAAGCCGGTAGTCCTTGGTGACGGATACGCGCGAATTCGCGCCCTGCTCCACAAAGCTCTTTACCAGTTCATTGGCGGACATGTCCTGACCTGTGGCGTAGTTCGGACTGGCGGAGGCCACCAGCCTTCCGGATTCATCCACGACGAATGCTTCGAGGCCGCGGTCCCCGGCATCACGGAGCTTCTTCACCAGGTAGTCGAGATCGACCACCAGCTCAATGGCGCCAATGAAATTCTGGTTGGCATCCACGATCGGTTTGCTCACCACCATCACCGTCCGGGCGGTCTTACCCGAACCGATGGCGATGGCGCCGCCATTGTATTCACGCAGCGCACTGGCAGCCGCCAGGCCACGGTCTAATTCCTTTTCCAGGAATGCATCCTTCAGGCCTTCTGGAGCCGTAAAATCCACATAGCGGTTTTGCCGGTTCACCAGACGCGCCATGGGAATCCCGAAATCCGCCGTCCCAATGCTGTTGGAAAGCAAACCTTTAACTCCAGGCGCCTCTATCTGGTTGCCGTCTAGATTGCCTCCGCTGCTGACAATGATTGAGTAGGCCAGATCCGCAAGCTTGCTTCGTACTTCCTTCCCTCTCTGTGCAATATCCTCCGCCAGCGTCATGGTGACGGTGTATTGCAAAAGCTTTTCATTGCGCTGCAGCCGGTCGCGGTTCGTTTCTACTACCTTGGTGGCGTAGAAATAGAGGGGCAGGATTCCCACCACAATCAAAACGATGAGAATGCCGTAAATGATCGGAACACGAGCGGGTAAAGGCAGTTTCATACGGCCAGTCGGTACCCTGAATTGTAAGCTTAAATGCCGCGCCGCCGCCCAAAAACTTCTCTGGCGAAGGCATTACGGAAGTTACCCGTGTGTACCTGTCCGGCCCGGAATACTTCATTGCTGCAATCACCAAGGCAGGGACGTGATCAGCTATCGTCCTGGGATTCGTGTCCTGGAAGCACTGCGGGAGGGGTGCTGGTCAAGGCCGCATGAAGCAAAAAACAATGCTGGGCAGGGCTTGACCTCGCATCTAAAATGGTCAGCCGGTGCAGCTCTCTTCAGGAGGCGAGGCGCAGAATGATCAGGATCATCACCATTGAACGGGAATACGGGTCCGGAGCATCCGAAATCGCGCGCCTGCTGGCTGGCCGGCTCAATTGGAAGCTCTGGGACCAGGACCTCACCAAAGAAATCGCCCGCCTGGCCCACTGCAAGGCTTCAACCATTGAGGAGCGGGAAGAGCGCCGCGACCCTCTCTACTACCGCCTCCTGAAATCATTTACGCGCGGCTCGTTCGAAGGCAGCGCCAAGATTGACCCTTCCATGCTCGATCCGCTGCAATCTCTGGATGCCGATAGCATTGTCAGGATCTCGCGTCGAGTGGTGGAACAGGCTGCTGCTGAAGGAAATTGCGTGCTCGTTGGCCGCGGTTCACAACATTTTCTCCAGGACCGTGCCGATGCGCTGCGCTTCTTCCTCTATGCACCCCGGGAAGACAAAGTCCGCCGGCTGACAGGCCAGGGCATTCGTCAATCAGAAGCCGAACATCAGGTGGAGAATGTGGATCGGGAGCGCGCGGCTTTCATCAAGACCTACTTTCATGCCGACTGGCCCAACCGTTCCGTCTATCACGCCATGGTGAACACCGCGATTGGTGAAGAAGGGGTTGTGCGCGCAATTCTAAGCTTCATGAACGCTCAACCCGAACAAAAGGCAGCCTGAGTTCCGGGGGATGCGGTTCAGATCTTCCGATCACCGGATCAGATCACTCGATTACCTAGCTCGTCCAGAACCCGTCGCGATCGTATTCACGGATCGCCTTCAACTCGGCCTCACTCGGCTCGGGGGTGGTTCCTACACCCGGAGCAATCTTCACGTCCCAGCCGGTATTCGCTTTGACATCATCCACGGTCACACCCGGATGGAGCGTGGAAACGAACGCCTCACCATCCCCGCCGAAGCGCAGCACACACTTGCTTGTGATGATCGCTGAAGGGCCTCCACGCGGAAGCCCTACGCGCTTGCGCCAGTTAGTTCCGTCTCCATTTCCCGGACTGGTGATGTAGCTCACGCGTTCCGGCAGACGATGCCGTGCATGCTCCAGCAAAGCCACAAACCGCTGCGCCAGAGAGGCAATGTCGCACGCCCCGCCTGAGCCGGGTAGCCGCACCAGCCCGTGCTTCCCTTGCACTTGGGTCGAGTTCAGGTTGCCGAACCTATCCACCTCCGCCGCGCCCAAAAAGCCCATATCAACGCGTCCTGACTGGAGCAAAGCCATCACGCCCATCATGTCCAGGCATTGCGTGGCGCCTTTGATATTCGGCGGATCGGCCATGGTGTAGATCAACTCGGGCGATGGCGTTGAACGGATAACGCCGTTCTCAAACAGCCCAACCGCATGGGGCGCATGCGTCTTCTTGGCGACCACAAAGGCAATCAGCGGCAGCCGCATCCCGACAAAAACAACTTCGCCGTCTTTGATCTCGCGCGCCGCGGCCACGACCATGAGTTCGTTGAGTGTGTAGCAAATTTTTTCCGCGTCAGCTGACATGGACGTAACATGATAAACCTGTCAGCCTCGACTCCTGACCAAGGGGAAGTCCTTACCCGGGGGAAGCAATACGAGGCGATAAACACTTCACGGCTGTCATCCTGAGCGAGCCCGAAAGACGCTGAGCGAAAGCGAAGCGGACCGAGGACGAGTCGAAGGACCCCGAGAATGCCCGCAGAGTAATTGCAGCATCAAGGCGTTCTCACCAGACATCATCGTGAAAACTCCCTGGAGTTTATGGCAGACCGAAACTGTGTCGGGGTCCTTCGACTCCGCGCTGTCGCTGGCTGCGCTAGCTCGGCGCTGCGCTCAGGATGACAGCAGCTAAGACTGTGGTCGACTCAAAAGCTAAAGGGGCTGTCTCGGCAGCCCTCCTAATGATCTGGCTACTGCCAATTGCTATCTTGCTAATTGCTCGCATTAATTGCGTTCTTCCTCACCTCGCCGATGGTCAGCAGCGGGTCCTTGGCTCCGGCGCGGGGTGCGATCCACTTCTTCTCTGATCCAATAATGTCCATCAGCAGCTTCTTGTCCGCTGCCGTGGGCATCCACTCGGTTTCGAACGCTGCGCGATATTCTTTTTCGTCCATCGGCTCGCCAGTCCGGGGATGGAAAAGCTGGCCCTTCCACTTGCCGATGTTGCGATTGAATTTGATATGCGGGCAGTAGAGTTCTTCGTTTCCGGGCTTCTGCGCGGCGCTGATGCGCTTGACCAGCGTGGCGCATTCGTCGCGGTAGAGATGGCGATTGTAGTCGTTCAGATCGTCCAGGTCCGGAGAGTTGGCATTTTTAGGCTCGTCATAGCGGCCCTTCAGTCCCCAGGTGTAAGCCCAGTGAGCGGATGAAGAGTGATCCGTGCCGAACAAATCGTAGGAACTGGAGATCCATTTGTTCAGGTATTTCTGCATGAGCCAGTGCGGCACCACGCCCGCTTCGGCGATGCGCGCCAACCCGGTGTTGCCGGTGCCCATGTGGAAGGCTTCTTCGCGCAGCATGTAGCTCATTGAGCGGCCCAGCGGGGCGAAGGCTGAGTACTTGAGCATCTGCAACTGGAACTTGCCATCGCGGTCCACGAAGTCAGTGAAGGCAAAGAAGTCCAGCCAGTTATCGCACTCTTCATTGAAGCTGCCCAGCAGGCGCTTGTTCTCGTAGGCGCGCCGTTCCAGCATTTTGCGGGCCTCCACTTTGCCGGTCTCGCCGAAGAACTCGATCAGCAGCGAGCACATCTGCCATCCGTGCCGCATCTCTTCGATCATCACGCGCGTCAGCGCGGAGCGGTCCCAGTCCGTGGGCGCCGACTCGAATAGATAACGCTGCTGCTCCACGCTGGCGAATTCCGTGTCGCCCTGGTAAACGATCAGGTTCATCAGCGCATCGCGCATGTTCTGCGTGGGAATCTGGCGCAGGTTCTCCCACTTGTTGCGGCCCTTGTAATAGCCGAAGGTGATCTCGCCGGTCTCGATCTCCCCGTAGAGCGTGTCGAATTTGAAGTCTTTGATATGCTCGCGTTCAACGCCCACTTCCTTGCGCCATTCGTTGAACACTCCGACCCAGTCACTGAACGTTCCGATTTTATGAACTTTTCCTGGCATGATTGCTCCCAACGTAGAGACGCGGCATGCCGCGTCTCTCCCTATAAATTCATCCACACCGTCTTCAATTCCGTGTAATGCTCAATCGCGTGCATTCCCAGTTCGCGGCCGAAGCCGGACTGCTTATAGCCGCCGAAGGGCAATGCCGCATCCATCAGCCCGTAGGTGTTGATCCATACCGTTCCGGCTTTCAACCGGCGTGAGAGCTGATGGGCTTTCTTGATGTCGTTGGTCCATATCGCCGCGGCCAGACCATACGGGTTGTTGTTGGCCAGCGCGGCCACTTCTTCAATATCGTCGAACGTGAGCGTCGCCAGCACGGGGCCAAAAATCTCTTCCTGCGCGATCTTCATATCGTTCTTGACGCCACCGAAAATCGTGGGCTCAATAAAGTAACCGTGATCGCCATTGACTGAGGCACGCTTACCGCCGGCCAGCACCGTTGCTCCTTCTTTTTTTCCCGCTTCGATGTAGCCCAGCACCGTCTCCATCTGTTTTTGGCTGACGATGGCGCCCAGCCGTGTCTTGGGATCGAGAGGATCTCCCAGCTTGATCTTTTTGGCGTATTCCACGAGTTTGGTAGTGAACTCGTCCTCTACCTTTTTCTCCACGAACAGACGCGAGCCGGCGCAGCACACCTCGCCTTTCCCATAGAAGATGCCGTTGATAGCGCCCTTCACCGCCGCGTCCATCTGCGAATCGGCGAAGACAATGTTCGGCGACTTGCCGCCCAGTTCCAGAGTCACGCGCTTCAGCGTGTCCGCTGAAGTGCGCATGATTTCTTTGCCGACCGAAGTTGATCCGGTAAACGCGATCTTGTCCACGCCGTGATGTTTCACCAGCGCCTGGCCGGTGGCCGGGCCGCCGGTCACAATGTTCAGCACGCCAGCCGGTAATCCTGCTTCAATGCAAAGCTCGCCGAAACGCAGCGCTGTGAGCGACGTATCTTCCGCGGGTTTGAGCACAACCGTATTGCCGCAGGCCAGCGCCGGTCCCAGCTTCCAGCTCGCCAGCAGCAAGGGGAAATTCCACGCCACAATCGCGCCTACAACGCCAACGGGCTCGCGCAGGGTGTAGGTAAAGGCGTTGTTGAATGTGTTGACGGTCTCGCCGTGGATCTTGGTCGCCCAGCCGGCATAGTAGCGGAACACGTCCGCCACCATTGGCATGTCCACGTAACGCGACTCGAAGATCGGCTTGCCGTTGTCCAGCGTCTCGAGCTCGGCAAGCTCGTCTATATTCTTCTCGATCAAGTCGCCGATACGCCAGAGAACCCGGCCGCGTTCGCTGGCTGACATCTTGCGCCACGGTCCTGCCACATCGTCAAAGGCCTTTCGCGCCGCGGCGACGGCTTTGTCCACGTCAGCGGAGCTCGCTTCAGCGATCTGAGTCAGCACTTCGCCGGTAGCGGGATTGACGGTATCGAAGGACTTTCCTGATCCGTCTGACCATTGGCCGTTGATCAGCAATTTGCCTTCTGCGATTTTTGCCTTGGTAGCGGTAAGCATGGTCTTCTCTTTCTGTCGCTGCGCTCCAAACCGCTCAACATTTCTGACCAGCCCGGAGCTTCTTCAGCGCTTGTTACGGCGCGGCTCGGCACGCTTCGTCGGCCTCGCCGCTGCGACGAACCTTAAACCCTTGTCATCCTGAGCGAGGCGGAGCACAGCGACGGCGAGTCGAAGGATCTATGTATTTGTTTTGGAAGCAAGATGCATAGATCCTTCGACTCCGCGCCTCCGGCGCTTCGCTCAGGATGACAATCCATAGATCACCGGAACTGACCGACGGCGCTTAGCCGCCGGCCAGCAGCTATTTCGCCTTAAATATTGCCGGCCTCTTCTCCACATACGCGTTCAGGCCTTCCTTCGCGTCTTCACTCGAGAACAGCCGCTGTTGCAGTTCGCGCTCCACCGCAAGCGCTGACTCGAGCGGGATCTCCCAGCCGGTTTGCACGCTACGCTTGATGTTGCCCACGGCCCTCGCGGCCTTGTTGGGCGGCGTAAACTGGCGGGCGTACTCCATCACGTTTTCCATGAAGTTCTCGCGCTCGTAGATGTCATTGACAATCCCCAGCTCCTTCGCCTCTTCAAAGGTGAAGGTATTGCCCGTGACCATCAGCTCAATGGCTTTGCTCTTGCCCACCAGACGGCTTAGACGCTGCGTGCCGCCAGTTCCTGGGAGCACGCCCAGGTTGATCTCGGGCAGCCCGATCTTGCCGGCGTCACGGCGCGCAATCCGCAGATCGCAAGCCATGGCGATCTCCAGCCCGCCGCCCACACAATGCCCATTAATTGCCGCGATCACCAGCTTGGGCGTGTGCTCCAGCCGCAGCAGCGTCTCGTTCGCGTGCAGGCAGAAATAATATTTGAACGTCGGGTCCACGCTGGACAGCATCTTGATGTTCGCGCCCGCGGAAAAGAACTTGTCGCCCGAGCCGGTCAGCACCAGCACATGAACATCGTTGTCCATTCGGGCTTTCAGGACGCAGTCATCCAGCTGCCGGTTCATTTCATAGGTGTAAGTATTCGCCGGCGGATCGGATAACTCGATCACTGCCACGCCATCTTCAAAGCGATAATTTACCAGCGTCTTGGCTTCAGTTGCGGTAGTGGTGGCCATGGTTTTGCTCGCTCCTTTGGATTCTCAAAATCTTCAACGCCTCGACCGGGCCCTGCCTTCAGGCCTTGGCCTGTGTAGGTTTTCGATTACCGTTTTTTCGCGGCAGCACGCCATAAAGAAAAATGCCGCTCATCTCGTACGCAAGCGCCTTGGCATTGGCGTCAGTACGGGGATTATGCCAGGTGTAAAACCAGTTCATCATTCCGAACAGGCTCAGCACGGCCAGGCGCCCTGAAAATTGTAGTCCCTTGTCCCGCTTCAGATCCTCCAGCAGGTCAAAACAGATGCGATAGTACTCGCGTTTGATGGCCCGCACCTCCGCGCCGCGCGCATCTTTCAGCGTTTCATCTTCATGGGACAGCACCTTCATGGCTTCCTTGTTAGCCAGAAAATACTCAAGGTGATTTTCAATGAAGATGCGTACGCGCTCTTCCGCGTCCGTCGATGTGCCGAGTCGTTCCCGCAGCTTGTTGATGATGCTGCGAAACGTGTGCTTCTGAATGAGGTACAGCAGCTCTTCTTTCGACTCGCAATAGTGATAAAGCCCGGCCAGCGACATCCCCGACGCGCGAGAGAGGTCGCGCATAGAAGCGCCTTCGTACCCCTTGTCACAGAAGATCCGGGCCGCATGCTCCAACACGCGCGCCAGTTGGCGGTCAAACCGGCTGTCCACGGCTTCTCCCGGATTTTTCCGCGTGCCTGGGGGCCGTCGCGCACTCAGCGCGGCGCTGGACGGCCTGACTTCTGTGGTTTCCAAGCCCATATATGGTCGGATGCGAATGTGCTACCGAACGTTCGTTCGGGAACCAATCCATTATCGCCCCGCGTGGCAAGTCGAGTCAATTTCACACGCCGGCAAAGACATCAAACCACCCAAAGGCAGGCGACGGCCATGATTTCGTTTGCTGGTCTTTAATCGCGGAAAAAAATCGCGAAAAGGAGTTCTGCGGTAAACACCTAAGGGGTGGAGCTAAGCACGATTTCAGCGCCCAAAGTAACCTGGGACAGCCGAAAAATTCAGGTACACTCTCTTCTATCATGCAATCTTTCAAGGCTTTCCTGATCGGGCTCGTTCTGGCCTTTTCTCCACTTTTGGGCTCCGCGCAGACCAGCTCTGCGCCAGGCGCCGACCCGGTTCTGCTCAAGACACTTCAACAGGAACTGGACCGCGCCATGTCCTCCCTGAGCAAGGCGGAGCCTGCCCCGTATTTCATCAGTTATTCGGTGGATGAAGAATCGGGCAGGGTCATCATGGCCAGCAACGGCGCCCTCATCGCGTCAATGAATCGCCACGAGCGGACAGCGGACGTTACGGTGCGCGTCGGCACCCGGCAGCTGGACAACACGCATGGAGAAAACCGTTTTCACGCCACAACCAGCACCGCTCTGCCGCTGGACGACCGGCCGGATGCGATCGCCCGCGTTCTTTGGCAGGCCACGGATCACATGTATAAGAACGCGGCGCAGACATTTCTGGAAGTAAAGACCAGCACACAGGTCAAGGCCGCGGAAGACGATGCCTCGCCCGACTTCAGCCAGGAAAAGACACAAGTCTCAATCGGACCGCTGGCTCCAGGCCCTCAGTTCGACCAGAAGACCTGGGAAGACAAGATTCGCCGGCTCTCGGCCATTTTCAATAAGTATCCTGAAATTGAGACCTCTACAGTCGTGTTGCTGGTGGAAAATCCCACCCAGTATTTTGTCTCCAGTGAAGGGTCAAAGATTGTCACCTCCAAGCCGCTGATCCGCGTGCTTGCCATGGGCAACACGCGCGCCGATGACGGTATGGAGCTGGCGCGCTCGGAAACTTTCGACGCTTCTTCCTTTGACAAGCTTGCTTCCGATGAAGCCATGGCCGCGAAAATCGAAAAGATTGCGCAGGACCTGCGCCAGCTCAGGGCCGCGCCGGTTGTGCAACCTTTCAGCGGCCCAGCCTTGCTTTCCGGACGAGCCGCAGCAGTCTTCTTCCATGAAGTAGTGGGGCACCGCCTGGAAGGCCAGCGCCAGCGCGGCGAAGATGAAGGCCAGACGTTTACGAAAATGATCAACCAGCGCGTGCTTCCGCCGTTTTTGAGCGTGGAAGATGATCCCACCCTGGCCAGCCTCGCCGGCGTGGAACTCAGCGGTCACTACGCCTACGACGATGAGGGCCAGAAGAGCGAGAAAGTGGATCTGATCGACAACGGAATCCTTAAAGATTTCCTCATGTCGCGCATGCCGGTGAAGGGCTTCCTCCATTCCAATGGTCATGGTCGCGCCCAGGACGGCATGATGCCGGTGGGCCGGCAGGGAAACCTGATTGTGCGTTCGACCAAATCGGTTCCTGATTCCCAACTGCGTTCCAAGTTCATCGAGCAGATCAAAAAATCGGGCAAACCTTACGGGCTCTACTTTGAAGATATCGCCGGCGGTTTTACGCTCACCATGCGCAACATGCCGCAGGCGTTTCAGATCATGCCGTTAATGGTCTGGAAGGTGTTCACCGATGGCCGGCCTGACCAACTCGTGCGCGGGGTGGATATTATTGGGACGCCGCTGAATGCTTTAAACCGTATCGTTCTGACGGGCCAGAAGACTGAAGTGTTCAACGGCGAGTGCGGCGCTGAATCCGGCTCCGTTCCGGTCGCCGCCGCGGCACCCGCCATGCTGTTCTCTGAGATCGAAGTGCAGAAGGTAGCTCAGGGCCACGAACGTCCTCCCGTGCTTCCGCCGCCGGGCTTTGATCAGACCGCCAAGGCGGCGTCAGGTAGCGCCACGCAGGAGGCCCGGTAATGCGCCGCTGGATCTTTACTACTCTGCTTGCTTTTTCGTTCTGTTTCCCTCTGCTCGCGGTAGCGGATGGTGCAGACGCGCCCAAATCCGCCGTCGCCAGCGATGATCACGGCGACCCGGTGCTCAAGGCCATGCTGGCTGAACTCAAGCGCTCCGAGGAGAAGCTCCAGCTCGGCGACCTGCAGCGGCCCTACTACATCGACTATCAGGTTACAGACTTGCAGGACTATGTCGCCGACGCCAGCCTGGGTGCATTACGTAGCGATAACTCCAACATAGGCCGGCTGGTGCGGGTTGTGGTTCGCATCGGCAATTACAAGCAGGACAGCTATTATGGCGAGGGCATGGGCAGCCTGGAGGTGATGCCCATTGAAAACAATGAGCTGGCCCTGCGGCGCCAACTCTGGCTGGCCACCGACAAAGCTTACAAAGCCGCACTGAGCGGATTTACCCAGAAAGAGGCCGCGCTGAAGAACGTGGAAAGCGAGAGCGATCTGCCAGACTTCTCCAAAGAAGAACCGGTGCAGTCGGTTCATGACGTGGCAAAGCTTGACGTGGATCTGGACCAGTGGAAGCAGCTTGTCCGCCATACTTCAGACTTGTTCCGGAGCGAGCCTGCGCTCGAAAGCTCTGATGCTCTGCTTCACTTCCGCATCGTCAATCGCTACTTCGTCAATACTGAAGGCACGGTTACGCGCAATGGAAAGGCGCTCTATACATTTGCCTTTGAAGGCTCCAGCCAGGCTGCAGATGGGATGCGCATCGAGCGGAGCCACGGCTACGTAGTCACCAAAGCAGACGAATTGCCCAAACCGGAGCAGATTGAAAAAGAAGCAAAGGAATTGATCGCAACTTTTCCTGAGCTCGCCAAGGCCCCAATGATGGAGGACGACTATCACGGTCCGGTCCTGTTTTCGGCTGACGCGTCCACCGCGTTATTTGAGCGGCTGCTGGCGCGCAACATCCTTGGCATTCGGCCCGACATCGGCAACCCGGCCCGCACCAGCGGCGATTTTGCTTCTTATTACAAGAGCCGCGTCCTGCCGGATTTCCTCAGCGTGGTGGACGATCCCCACGCCAAGAAGATGGACGACCTTAGCCTGGCCGGCAATTATGACGTGGACGATGAAGGCGTGCAGGCGCACGCGGTCACGGTGATCGACAAAGGCGTGCTCACGAATTACCTCGTCGATCGCGAACCTATCCGCGACTTTGCGCACTCCAACGGACACGGACGGACCGCGCTCTACGGAGCGCCGCGCCCGCAGATCTCAAACCTGATTATTAAGGCCAGCAACGGGCTTTCTTTTGATGACCTCAAGAAGAAGCTGATCCAGATGTGCAAAGACCAGGGCCGGCCGTACGGTTATTACGTGGAAACCACCGGGGCCCCGCAACTCGCTCCGCGGTTGTTGTGGCGCGTGTACACCAGCGACGGCCACATGGAGCTTGTTCGCGGCGCCGTTTTTAACCAGCTCGATACTCGCGCTCTTCGCTCCGACATCATTGCCGCAGGCAATGACCGCTATATCTACAACCGCGCCGAGCCGTTGCCCAGCTCCATCGTGGCACCATCTCTGCTGTTCGACGATCTGGAATTGCAACGTGCGAATCGGGCGCGGGAGAAACTGCCATCGTACCCGGCACCAGCGTTAACCGCCGAAAAATAGAACAAAACCACAAAGGTCACAAAGGGGCACGAAGGCAACTGGTGCCCCTTTTGATTTCTCACTACTTTGTGTTCCTTCATGTCCTTTGTGGTTAAACTGGAACCCATGGGCCGGATCCACGTTCTTTCCGAACATGTAGCCAACAAGATTGCCGCCGGAGAGGTGGTGGAACGGCCCGCATCGGTGCTCAAGGAGCTGCTGGAGAACTCGCTGGACGCCGGCGCCACGCGGATCCGCGTACAGATTGAAGGTGGCGGCAAAAAGCTGCTTCAAGTAACCGATAATGGCTGCGGCATGGTGCGGGACGATACGCTGCTGGCCTTCGAGCGCCATGCCACCTCCAAAATCAAAGATGCTGAAGACCTGCTGAACATCCGTACGTTGGGGTTCCGCGGGGAGGCACTGCCATCGATTGCCTCAGTATCTCGCGTGCTGCTGGAGACACGCGCACCTGATGACCCTACCGGCACGATCCTGGAGATCGCAGGTGGAAAAATCTTGCGTGTGGAAGATGCGGGCCTGCCGCCGGGCACATCCATTTCAGTCCGTGACTTGTTCTTCAACACTCCGGCCCGCAAGAAGTTTTTGAGGGCTGAATCCACTGAGCTGTCTCATCTGGCGTCGCTGGTGACGCATTATGCGCTGGCGCACCCGGACAAGCACTTCGAGCTGCACTCAGCTACCAACGCGATGCTGATTGCCGCGCCGGTGGACTCGCATTCTGATCGTATTTACCAGGTGTTTGGCCGGGAGACGCTCGACCAGCTTGTGCCTGTGGCCGCCGGCATGAAGCTGGAGCGCGTGGGCATTCCTGAACCGCCGCCGTGGCGCCGTGATGAAGATTATGAACCGCCTGTACCCGGCGATATTCGCGTACACGGCTTCGTCTCCAAGCCGGAATTGCAGAAGCTCAACCGCAATTCGATTTACGTTTTTGTGAACCACCGGCTGATTCGCGATCGTCTGGTGCAGCACGCGATCATCGAGGCGTATCGAAACATTATTCCTCCCGCGGTCTTTCCGGTGGTGTTGCTCTTCATCGAGCTTCCCAACGCCGAGGTGGACGCCAACGTTCATCCTTCGAAGACTGAAGTGCGCTTCCGGCAACAGGCGCTGGTGCATGACTTTGTGCGCGACTCGGTCCGCGCCGCGCTGATGAAGGCGCGCCCTGTCCCGCAGTTCACGCGCGAAATCCTCGCACAGCCCACAGCCGCTCCCGGACTCAGTCCAGGCGCAGCGCCGGCCTTTCAACCAGAAATGCGGCCTGAGTTCGCCGCCGGCGCAACCGCTGTAGAGCAGGTCGCAGCAGCCGAATTCGCGCTGCAGGCGCCGCCGCAGCCGGCCATCAACAATCGTCTGCAATTCGCAGGCGAGCCCATCGCCGTTGAAGCCAATGCCGCGCTCAGCGGCTTCAGCGCGGTTCACCCGTCCATGATTCAGCCGGCGGTCAACAGCGGACGCGATACCTGCGGGAACGTGCTTGGCGATGACCCACAGTCGGTGGCAGATGACTCAGTGCTGGCCAGCCTGAAGCCGCTAGGCCAGGTTCGCGACTCGTTCATCCTCGCTGTGAATGCAGACGGACTCTGGATCATTGACCAGCATGTGGCGCACGAGCGCGTGCTGTTTGAAAAAATCCTGCGCGAGCGCATCCATGCCGCCATCGAAGGCCAGCACATGCTCATGCCGCTGATTGTGGAGTTGACGCCTGGACAGCAGGCCGTTTTCGCAGACATTTCTGAAGAGCTGCGCCGCAACGGCTTTGACGTTGAACTCTTTGGCACACGCACGATCGCGGTGAAGACCGCTCCCGCAGGAGTACAGGCCGGCGACGTCGAGAACATGCTGATCGAACTGCTGGACCAATTTCAGCATGAGGAACAGTTACTGAACCTGGACAAGATCCGGGCGCGCATCGCAGCCACCATCGCCTGCCATGCTGCCATCAAGATCAATATGCCCCTCGATCAGCAGAAGATGGAATGGCTGCTCAAAGAACTCGCCAAAACAGAGTGTCCCATGAGTTGCCCGCACGGCCGTCCGGTAGTACTGCGGTATTCTGTTAAGGAGATTCAGAAGGCGTTCAAGCGGATCTGAGGATCCGTCCGCATTGGCGACATCGGGTAAACTACAATCATGGAGATTCCCTTCACCCCGGAGCTTGAAGCAAAATTGCAAAGCTTCGCGGCCGCAACTGGACGCAAAACGGAAGAGATTGTGCGCGAAGCTTTGCAAGCCTACCTCGAGCACGACCAGTGGTTCAGGAACCAGGTGCAACAGGGACTCGCCCAGCTTGATCGTGGAGATTCTCTCAGTCATGAAGACACGGTGAATCGCATCGAACGTCTCTTTCATCCGTGAGCGAAATTCGCTGGTCTACCCACGCCGCGGACGATTTTGTCCGCATTGTTGATTACATTCGCCAGGACAGTGCCATTGCCGCGCAAAAAGTTGCGCGGGCAGTCTATGAACGCATTCGTCCCTGAAGGACTTTCCCAACATGGGTCGCGCAGGACGGGTGGCTGAAACTCGGGAGTTGGCGCTCGCCCCTCTGCCGTTTATCGTGGTGTATCGTGTTAAGGACGATCGAGTTGAAATCGTTAGGATTTTGCACGGCGCGCAACGCTGGCCTTGAGCTCGCGAGACGCAACCCTAGACCATGACCGAACAGGATCTCGAACAGCAACGCGCCCACAAATGGCACCTCAATGGTGATCCGATCCGTACGGTCGAGCAGGCGCGCGAGTTTATTGCCGAGGTGGGATTTTGCGTAATGTACCCGGAGCGCTCGCTGCATGCCGTGCCGTCATTCATAGGCGCCTACACAGGTTCGGCTGAGGGCCTGCCAGACGCGAAGCATGCCTTTGCCGATCCCCGTTCCAGAGAAGCAACGGACCTTATGGTGCGCCTTTTGCGCGAGCGCAGCGCCTATGAAATGTCTCTCTTCCCGGGCACGGACCTCATTGTGGCGGCCAACTTGTTTCCCTACTTTTATGCGCTTATCGCCGATCAGAACCCTAAGGCGCCGCCCAAGGTCCGCGCCCAAGGCACGCGAATATCGCCGCTGGCCGTGGATGTCTTTTTGGCTATTCAGAAAGACGGGCCTTTGAGCAAGGACCGGTTGCGTGAGCTGGTGAGCCGTGAATTGAGCGATGCCGCGCTGGATCGCGCATTGGGGGAGCTCTGGTCCATCCTGAAGATCGTGCGTGTTGATTACCGCGACGGCGAAGGAATTTTCTGGGACGTGCTCTACCGCTGGTCGACTACCGTGGTCAAAGAAGCGCTTGATATTTCGGAGCCTGAGGCCATTTCAGCGTTGCTCAGCAAATTTCTTGAAACAATGGTGGCTGCCAGCCAGGAAGAGATCGAGGGGTTTTTTACGCACGTAACTTCCCGCTCCAAGGTCAGGGAAGCGATCAATGCGCTGCTCTCCGCCCGCGAGCTCAGCTTTGTTGGCGCAGGACCGAAGACTCTGATTCGGTTAACGCCCGTTCCGGAGCCGCGCAGGAGAATCCATGGCTGAAAGCGAGTCGCGCGTGCCCTCGCGATCCAACCGCCGCATCGTGGTTGCCATTGATGGCCCGGCGTGTTCCGGCAAGAGTACGCTGGCGTCGCTGCTGGCCAGAAAATACGGCTTTACCAACATTGAAACAGGAGCCATGTACCGGGCGCTGGCCCTGAAAGCAATTCATGGAAAAATCTCATTGGACGACGGTGACCAGCTTTCCAGCCTTGCCCGGCAGTCACGAATAGAATTGCTGGCCCGGCCACAAGGGAATCGTGTGCTGCTCGACGGTGAGGACGTGACTGAACGCATTCGTCTTCAGGACATCACCCAGGGGGCTTCCCGCGTTTCCGTGCATCCTGCGGTTCGGGAGTGGATGGTGCTGCGCCAGCGTGAACTCGGCACCAATGGCGGAGTAGTCATGGAAGGGCGCGACATCGGGACCAAGGTTTTCCCCGATGCGGAAGTAAAGATCTTTCTTGATGCCGCTCCGGAAGTTCGCGGCTCGCGGCGCTTCCTGCAGCAACCCGCAACCTCAGCACCGCCGGAGTCGGTCCTGGCCGAACTCAGGGCCAGAGATGAGCGCGACCGCAGCCGCGCCAATTCGCCCCTTGTACCTGCCCGGGACGCCATTTTGATCGACTCCAGCCATCTCACGCTCGACCAGGTGTTGCAGAAGGCGAGCGAAATCATTGAGAGCAAAATGGCGGAATTGCAGAACAGGTAATTGGTTGCTGGCGCTAATTGCAGGTGCCAGCTACTCTTTTCTCACCTCAATGGTCCCGCGCTCCGACCTAAGTGTGATCAGCGGGCCGCCTTTGCCCACAGTTCCGTTCGCAGTTGCGTTACGGTGTTGGTTATCCACTTTCAGGTCAAAGTCTGTGTTGATGTCTCCGCCCATGCTCTCGGCATTGAGCTGAAAGCCGGCGGCTGGCGGAACTGTCACGCTGATATCTCCGTGCACGTTCGCAATATCGATTGGCGCTATGGGAGATTTGGGACGCACCTCCACTCCAGCATTGCGGTCCTGGATGTGTACTTCTCCGCTCACGTCTTCAAGATGCACGCCCTTGCTGCGCGTTTGCAGACGAAACGGCCCGGTGAGACCGTTCGCGCGCAGGTCGTCAGGCTGCATATCGAACTCACCGTCGAGGCGGGCAAACTCCAGATCGGTACGAGACGTAGTGAAGTGGACGCGCTTAGCGATTCGCGCAAGCTGCAGATCTCCCCAGTATGTTCCGCTCATCGTAAGCGTGCCGCGTACGTCAGCAATGTTTGTGTCGTTTACCGTACCGTCCACGCTGATGTTGCCGCCGATATCTTTTGCCGTGATTGACCCTTTCCTCAAGTGGATAGTGGCGTCGCCCTTGATCTGATCAAAATCTACATCTCCATTGTCGGTGGAGAGCTCTACGTTGCCATCGCGTTGCGAAACCGTGATGTCCCCGTGGCGTGTGGTCGCGGAGAGGGAGACCGCGGGGGGCAACTGCAAATCAAGATCAAACTGGCCATGCTGAAAGTCGCCGCCCGTCAGGTCCAGAATGGCAACGCTGCCCTGGTGCACCAGTTGCGGGTGCGTGGCTTCATTCAGGCGATTGGCATTCTCCTGCGAATCGCTGCGGATCGCCTTCTGCACAATCGCGTGGATCTGGTTGTCTGTGCTGGCGGTGATTTTGATATCGCCGCGGTTCGCCAGAATGCGTACCTGGGTGGCATTGACTGGCTGAGAAAAGTTGTCACTGAAGTCGTAGCGGTTGCCGAACATGCCGCCGAAGAAGTCATTGAAGTCAGGATCGTTGTCGATTCCAATGTTATCCCGGACGCCCTGCCAATCCACGTGGGCCATCCGTGTTGTTGTCAATCCGAAGAGGATGAAGAAGACCAGAAATAGAATCGCACCCGCGCCCAGTCGCGGCGATGGGCTGCCGCTCTGGCGCGCCCACATATACTCCACCAGTTTGATTACGCCCAAAAGGATCAGGAGCAGCGGCCAGTAATTGCTGAACCAAAGCCAGAATCCCCGCGTGGAGATGATGCCGAAGTTGCGCAGCAGGAAAATCACCCCGATAGCGATCAGCACAATCGGGCCAAACAGAGACCGGTGCCGCCGTGGATAGTAAGGAGTTTGCGTAGGTGTACTCATGGTTTCACCTGCGAATTCTGGTCTGGCGATGTGGGCCGAGGCGGAGGGGGAGGCACAGGCGCGTCCCACATCCCTTGCTGCGGATTCATCTGTGCATTGCCCGGCGCCGGAGATGACCATGGCTCAACGTGGTTCTCTGTAGACGCTGTGCGGCTCATGAAAATGAAAGCACCCACCACAAGCAATAGAACAGGCCAACTCTGGTGGAACGCAATAACTCCGTTGGTGTCGAGCAGAAAAAGCACTCCCACGGTGATCACCAGGGCCGCGCCCATCAATCCGTGCGCCCGGCAGCGGGCACAGGGGCAATGTCTGTTTCGCGTGTAACCTGACATTATCGGCTCCTTATGTCCTCTGCGTTTGCGTTACGTGTTTGTATGCGATCCACAATCCCACTGCGATCAAAATCACCGGCCACATGCGGTGCATGCTGAACAGGCCGATGTTGCCCAGCAAAAACAGAACGCCCAGAGCGATCAATACGATCGCACCTACCGGCGCCTGATTATCCGCAGGCTGCGCAGGAGTCTCCGCCATTGGCGTGAAAGCCGGGGCTGCTGCTGCCGGCGTGCCCACTGTGGGCTCTGCGGCGGAGGCCGGTGAGCTTGAACCCGCTGGAGTCACAAACGGCGGTGGAGCAGGGTGATGTTCCTGGATTCCAAACAGCCGGTCGATGCCGAGCAAATCAGGCGCAGGAAGTCCCAGCATCTTGGCTTGCGCTGTCTTATACGCCTCGAAAGCCATGTAGAAGATCCAGAATGCCACCAGCCATCCAAAAGCATCGGAGATGCTGTTGGCCGCCATCACCAATACCACAAAGATGACCACATGGATAAAGGCTTTCAGAAACTGGCCGTTGTACATGGCGCCCACACCCGGGATAAAGCCCAGCAGCATGGCTACGCCTGGGCTGGGCGCATTGGGTACGGCAGCTACAGGAACCACCACGGGCTGTCCTGGAGCCGCAGCTCCCTGAAGCCGGGCGGCAATGCACGGTTCGCAGTAGATGGCTCCCATTACATCGCGTTTACAGTTCTCGCAGAGCGCCTTCCCGCAAGTCCGGCAGAACGCGGCTGCCGGTGTGTCCGTGTGTACGGCGCAGTTCATATCTGGGCTCCTTGGTGTGTCGTAGTGGACTGGGCGAAAAGAGAACCATTCTGCTCCAGGTTGTTGTTGTCCTGAGGATGACCGCTTGTACCCGGCATGGTGTTGCGGTTCTGTTCCTGTTTGTTATTGTTTCGATTCTGGTCTGGCGTGGTGGCTTTCTTCAGGCCCTGCACACGCGATTCAACTTCATACACAATGCGCATGTTCTCGTAATA
>Ga0134125_10001731_pt1 | contig 26553 bp, 26 predicted proteins | sample KB31751_FD_96464 | JGI IMG/M metagenome (GOLD analysis project Ga0134125, IMG submission 96464) | Terrestrial soil microbial communities with excess Nitrogen fertilizer from Kellogg Biological Station, Michigan, USA - KB3-175-1 | ecosystem: Environmental > Terrestrial > Soil > Unclassified ...
CGTGACCACGCGGGTGTACTTCTCGTCGGACTGGAAGAAGAGCACCTCCTCCACGGGGATGAGGCGCACGTTGCTGCCCACCGAGGCCTTGATCCACCTCAGGTGCTCGCTCGTTCCGGCGCCGAGCCGCGCCGCGATGCTCTCCACCAGCTCCTCGAGCCGCGGCGGGCGCTCCGAGAGGCGCTCGCGCAGCCTCTCGCAGGTGAGCGCGAGGCGCGCCTCGTCGAAGGGCTTCAGCACGTAGTCGATGGCGCCGCGCTCGAAGGCTTCCACGGCGTACTGGTCGAAGGCCGTCACGAACACCACGTGGGCGCGCCCGGCGATGGCGCGCGCCGCCTCCAGGCCATTCACGCCGGGCATGTGGATGTCGAGGAAGAAGAGCGCGGGCGAGTGCGCCTCCAGCACCTGGCCGATGTCGCGGCCGTTCTCCATCTCGTGGACCACCTCCAGGTCGGGCCAGAGGCGCGCGAGGCGCGAGCGAAGCTGCGCGCGCAGGAGCGGCTCATCGTCCGCGATGACGGCCCTCACGCGGCCCCGATCGGCGATTTCGGCGCCGGGCTTCATGCGGGCGTGGCGGCGGGGACCTCGATCGAGGCCACCACGCCGTGCGGCTCGCGCTCCTCGACCACGAGGCGCGCGGAGCTGCCATAGAGCGCCTTCAGGCGCTCGCGGATGTTGGCGAGGCCCACGCCCCCGCCCTTCTTCGGGCGGATGCCCTCGCCGGTGTCCTCCACGGAGACGCGCAGCCTTCCCTCGTTCTCCACGGCGCGGATCGTGATGGTGCCCGACTCGCAGCAGGGATCGACACCGTGCTTCACGGCGTTCTCGACCAGCGTGATCAGCATCATGGGCGGGAAGGCGCGCTCCTTGAGCGGATCCGGGACCTCGATGGCATAGCCCAGGCGCGCTCCCATGCGGATGCAGTGGATCTCGAGGAAGGCGCGCGCCATCTCGATCTCGCGCCCCAGCCGCGTGGACGATTCGCGCATCTGGGGAAGCGCGGCACGCAGGTAATGGATGAGGCTCGCCAGCATGCGCGAGGCCTCGCCCGGATCGGTCTCGACCAGGTGCTGCACGTTGGCGAGCGTGTTGAAGAGGAAGTGCGGCTCGACCTGCGCCTGCATGAGCTGCAGCTTCGCTTCCAGCAGGTTCTTCTCGAGCTGGTGGCGCTCGCTCTCGCCGCGGTGGAAGCGCGCCTGGTCGCGCGAGTGCTTCTCGCGCAGGATGAGCGTGGCCACCACCACGCAGCCCACGCCGACGCCCAGTCCCATCGTGATCAGCACCCCGGCCAGGCGCTCGGAGAGCATCTGGGCGAGGGTGCGCTGCTTCACGAGCCCGGCGAGGATGGTGCCCACGCAGGAGCCCACCACCACGGCCGCCACCTGCATCGCTTCCTGGGGGAACGCGGACTGGCGGATGTTCCCGGCCACCGTGAAGAGCAGCATGCTCGTGTAGCCCACGCACAGGGCGCTCACGAGCAGGTCGGGGTACGTGTTGCTGAAGAGCCAGACGACCGCCCCGGAGGCGACCGCGCAAACCGCGGTGACCGCCAGCACGCGCCGGATCGTGAGGCCTTCGAGCAGGTAGGCGTAGGAGCTCAAGATGGCCCAATGTACCGAATGGGCCCGGCCCCGGGCAAAACCGGTGCGACGAAACGCGCATCCGGGGGTCTGGACGGCGCCCGCGGGGCGCGGGGGGACCTCGATAAAAAAGCCCGGCTCCAGGAGGTAGCCGGGCAGGAGGAGCCCGCCCAAAATAGAGGGCGGAACCAGGGGTTTCTTCAGCCGGTCGTGCGCTTGCCCATCACCCTCACCGTGTAGTGGACGTGGGGGGTGCTGCGCGCGGGAAGCTCGACCATCGCGACCTGCTCGGTGTTCGCCTGCACGACGCGTTGCGTGTAGGGCGAGGCGGGATCTCCCAGGATGGCGCCCGCCGCGACCAGGAACCAGGCCGAGACGAGGACCGTGACGCCGGCGGCGACGAGGTCGTTGCTCGGGTAAGCGGCGAATCGGAAGGCGTTCATCTGCGTTTCTCCTTTGGCGTTGCTCTCGCGCTGCCGTGGCACGACGAGTTGCAGTCTGGTGACGGGCCGCGCGTGCGTTTCGTTGAACATGGGCGCACTTTAGGCAGGCCCCGTTACGGGAGAAAGTCGAAAGCGACGAAATGCGGAAAAGGGGCCCTGAAACGCTCAGGGCACGGGGCGGGTGCCGCGCGCCGGGGCGAGGGATCCCACGATCATTCCCGCGATGGAGGCGAGGAAGCCGCCCAGCGGGGGCGGCAGGGTGGCCTCGGGAGCCAGCCATTCCATAAGTATCCAGGCCACGAGCCCCGCCGCGATGGAGGCGTGCGCGCCGCGCGCGCTCGCCCGCGGCCAGAAGAGGCCCGCGGCCAGGGGAACGAACGACGAGACCAGCACGATCTTCCCCGACTCGTTCACGAGCTGGTAGATGGAGAGCTTCGAGGTGAGCGCCATCGCGGTCACCCCGGCCGCGAGGAGCGCCACGCTCGCGCGCATGAGCGCGAGCACGCCCCGGTCGTCGCCAGGCTTCGCGATCGGCCGCAGCACGTTCTCGGCGAGCGCCACGGCCGGGGCGAGGAGCGCGCCCGAGGCGGTGGAGAGGATCGCGGAGACGAGCGCCCCGAAGAAGAGCGCCTGCACCGCGAGCGGAGTGCGCTCGAGGATCAGCGTGGGGAGGATCAGCTGGTAGTCCTCGCCCACCAGGCGCTGCACCATCGCGTCGTCGATCACGAGCGCCGCGCTCACCAGGACGATGGGCAGCATCGCGATCGCGAAGTAGATCGCCCCGCCCAGCACGGTCGCGCGCACCGCGACCGGCTCGCCGCGCGCGCTCATCACCCGCTGCAGGACGTCCTGCTGCGGGACGGAACCCAGCATCACCACGAGCGCGGCACTGATCCACGCGAGGATCGATTTCGCATCGGCCTCGGGAAGGAAGCGCATGCGCTCGGAACCGGCGGCTTCCAGGACCCGCGACGGCCCGCCCGCGAGGCCCACGACCACCCACGCGACGTAGCCCAGGCCCGCCACGATCACCGCGGCCTGGAAGAAGTCCGTGAGCGCCACCGACCACATTCCGCCCGCCATCGTGTAGGCGAGAACCACCGCCGCGCCGATGAGGATTCCCGTGTGCGTGTCCACGGCCCCGCCGGAGATCACGGCAAGGGCGAGCCCGAGCGCGACCAGCTGCGCGGCGATCCAGCCGATGTACGAGAACGCGATGCAGAGCGTGAGCGCAACCTCGGCGCCGCGCCCGTAGCGCGCGCGGAAATAGTCGCCGAGCGTGATCGCGTCCATGCGAAAGAACGGCCGCGCGAACACGAGCCCCACGAGGACGAGGCACGCGAAAGCCGCGAACGGATCGGCCGCGAGCCCGCGCAACCCTTCCTTGAGGAACGTGGCCGGGATCCCCAGCACCGTCTCGGCGCCGAACCAAGTGGCGAAGAACGCCGCCGCGACGACGGGAGTGCCGAACGCGCGGCGCGCGACCGCGTAGTCGCCCGCGCCCTTCACGCGGGTCGCCGCAAATAGCCCGACGAGGAGCGATGCCAGCAGGTAGAGGCCGACGAGGGCTACGAGCAAGCGTCCACCACGAAAGGGATGCCTTACGTCGTCGCCTCGCGCTGCTGCGTACGCCAGGCGAGCGAGCCGACGATCATGCCGAAGAGCGACGCGGCGAGACCCGCGAGTTGCGGCGGCACCGTGCCCTCCGCGTCGAGGTTCTCGAACGCGATCCACACGATCAGGCCGAGGACCACCGAGAGAATGCCGCCCAGGTTCGTCGCGCGTTTCCAGTAAACGCCGAAGAGAAGCGGGATGAACGCGCCGACGAGCGTCACCTTGTAGGCGCTCTCCACCATGTGGTAGATGTCGGCGTTGGTCATCATCGCGACGTACGTCACGAGGATGGTGAAGCAGACGAGCACGACCCGATTGAGCAGCAGGAACTTCTTGTCCGAGATGTGGGGCAGGAACGGCTTCAGGATGTTCTCGCTGAAGGAGACCGAGGGCGCAAGGAGCGTCGCGCTCGCGCAGCTCTTGATGGCCGAAAGCAACGCGCCGAAGAACATGATCTGCGCGAACACCGGAACCACCGGCGACAGGATCAGGTTGGGAAGTATCTTCTGGTAGTCCTTGTCGATGTTGGCCGCGACCATCGCCGGGTCGATCAGGCTCGCCGAATAGGCGAGGAACATCGGCACGAACGCGAAGCAGAAGTACATCGCCCCGCCCAGGATCGAGGAGTTGGCCGCGGTGTTCTCGTCCTTCGCCGACTGCACGCGCTGGAAGACGTCCTGCTGCGGCACCGAGCCCAGCATCATCGTGATCCACGCCGCGAAGAAGCCGAGGACCGACTTGAGGTCCATGGGCGGCAGGATGTTGAACTTGCCGTTCTGCGCCGCGTGCGACACCACCGCGGCCGCGCCGCCGGGAACGAGCCCGCTCACCTCGTAGCCGATGTAGAGCATCCCCAGCACGATGATGATCATCTGGATGAAGTCGGTGATCGCCACCGAGAACATGCCGCCCAGCATCGTGTACACGAGGACCGTGGCCGCGCCGATCACCATGCCCCACTGCTGCGAGATCTGGTCTGCGGAAACCACGTTGAAGACGAGGCCGAGCGCCTTGATCTGCGCGCCCACCCATCCGAGGTAGGAGATCACGATGCAGAGCGTCGTGAGCATCTCGACCGGCCTGCCGAAGCGGCGCCGGTAGTAGTCGCCGATGGTGAGCAGGTTCATCCGGTAGAGGGGCCGCGCGAAGAACGCGCCGACGATGATCAGGCAGAGCGACGAGCCGAACGGGTCGGCGATCGTGCCGGCGAAGCCCTCCCTCAGGAACGTCGCCGGGATGCCGAGCACCGTCTCGGAGCCGAACCAGGTCGCGAACACCGTCGCCGTGACGATGTACATCGGCATTCGCCGGCCGGCCACCGCGTAATCCTTGGTGTTGTGCACCCACCTCGAGGCGTAGAGGCCGATCGCCACCGAGATGATCCAGTAGATGATCACGAACCAGAGGAGCATGTTTTTCGGGTTTTCCGGGGGCCAGGGGCGCGACGACCGCCATTTTAGGAGAAAATCCGCCCGTGTCGGCCATCCAGCTCGAAGGCGTTTCCAGGCATTGGGGAGAATCCCGCGCCCTCGAGGGCGTTTCCTTCGAGGCCGCGCAGGGCACTTTCGTGGTGCTGCTGGGGCCTTCGGGGTGCGGAAAGTCCACGACCCTGCGCCTCATCGCGGGCCTCGACACCCCCACGTCGGGCACGATCCGCATCGCCGGGCGCGACGTGACGCACCTTCCGCCCGCCAGGCGCGGCATCTCCATGGTGTTCCAGTCGTATGCGCTCTTTCCGCACCTCACCGTGGCCGAGAACATCGTCTTCGGCCTCAGGGTGCGCAAGGTCCCCGATCGCGACGCGAAGCTGAAACGCGTGGCGGCCATGCTGGGGCTGGAGAAGCTCCTCGAGCGCAAGCCCTCGCAGCTCTCCGGCGGGCAGCAGCAGCGCGTGGCGCTGGGCCGCGCGGTGATCGCCGAGGCGCCGGTGTGCCTCATGGACGAGCCCCTTTCCAACCTCGATGCGCAGCTGCGCGGCGAGATGCGCCGCGAGATCCGCCAGCTGCAGAAGCGCCTGGGGATCACCATGGTGTACGTGACGCACGACCAGACCGAGGCGATGACGATGGCCGACCAGGTCGTCCTGTTGCGCGGCGGGCGCATCGAGCAGGCGGGCACGCCCGAGGAGCTCTATGCGCGCCCCGCGACCGCGTTTACCGCGTCCTTCATCGGCGCGCCACCGATGAACATCATCGAGCGGGACGGCGAGATGATCGGCGTCCGGCCGGAGAATATCGGGCTCGGGGCGCGAGGCACGAGGCGCGAGAAGGGGGTCGACGCCAGGGTGGAGTCGGTGGAGTATCTGGGCTCCGACTCCCTGGTTGCCGCGACGCCGCAGGATCCTCGCGCCTCGCGCCTCGTGCCGCGCGCCCTGGTCGCCCGGATCCCGGGCCGGGCAACCTTTTCACCTGGCGATGACGTGGCCCTTTCCTGGCACTCGACCGACGAACACCATTTCGATCCACTAACGGGAGGCAGAAAACCATGAAGAAGATCCTGCGCGGCTTCGCGGCAGCGCTCGCATGCCTGGCGGCCAGCGCGTTCGCCGACACGGAGATCACGTTCTACTACCCGGTCGCCGTGGGCGGGCCGATCACGAAGACGATCGACGGGTACTGCGAGCAATTCCAGAAGGAGAACCCGGGAATCTCGGTGAAGGCGATCTACTCCGGCACCTACCAGGAGTCGATCGTGAAGGCGCTCACCGCCCACAAGGGCGGCACGCCGCCCACCACGGCGATCCTCCTTTCCACCGACATGTTCACGCTGATCGACGAGGACGCGATCGTTCCATACGACAACGCGGACGCGGCGCCCTTCTTCCCGGCGTTCCTCGCCAACAGCCAGACGGGCGGCAAGACCTGGGGCATTCCGTTCCAGCGCTCCACGATCGTCCTCTACTGGAACAAGGAGCTCTTCAGGGAAGCGGGCCTCGATCCCAATCACGCGCCGGAGAACTGGGACCAGATGCTCGAGTACGCGAGGAAGCTCACGAAGCACGACGCCTCGGGCAACACGACGCAATGGGGCGTGCAGATTCCTTCCTCGGGCTTCCCGTACTGGCTTTTCCAGGGCCTCACGACGCCCAACGGCGTGGAGCTCATGAACTCCGCCGGCACCGAGACCTACTTCGACAAGCCGGCGGTGATCGAGGCGCTCCAGTACTGGGTCGACCTCGGCCGCAAGCACAAGGTGCACCCGCCGGGCGTGGTCGAGTGGGGGACGACGCCCAAGGACTTCTTCGAGAAGAAGGTCGCGATGATCTGGACCACCACGGGCAACCTCACCAACGTGAAGAACAACGCCAAGTTCGACTTCGGCGTGGCGATGCTGCCGGCGCACAAGCGGCGCGGCTCGCCCACGGGCGGGGGCAACTTCTATCTCTTCAAGAAGGCCTCGAAGGAGCAGCAGGCGGCGGCGGTGAAGTTCGCCAAGTGGATGACGCAGCCCGAACGCGCCGCGCAGTGGGGGATCGACACGGGCTACGTCGCCGTGAGCCCCGCCGCCTGGAAGACCGCGAAGATGGAGGAGTACGTGAAGGGCTTCCCGGCGGCCGCGGTCGCGCGCGACCAGCTGCAGTACTCGGTGGCCGAGCTCTCCACGCACGACAACCAGCGCGTCACCAAGGCCCTGAACGACGGCATCCAGGCGGCCCTCACCGGCGCGAAGACGCCCGAGCAGGCGATGAAGGACGCGCAGGCGGAAGCCTCGCGCATCCTGCGCTCGTACAAGTAGAAGAATGGACCACGAAAGGCACGAAATACACGAAAGAGCCACTGGATCTTTTTTTGTGGCTTTCGTGCCCTTCGTGGTGAAGGCGGTACACGATGAATAGGAACGCGATAACCGGTTGGTTGCTGCTGCTGCCGGCCACCGCGCTACTGGCCCTCTTCACCCATTGGCCGGTGCTGGGGACGCTGTGGCAAAGCTTCCACGCGACGCCGCGGGGAGCGAAGCCGGCGCCATGGGTGGGCCTCGAGAACTACCAGGTCATGATCCACGACGAGGTGTTCTGGCGCTCGCTCGAGAACAACCTCTGGTACGCGCTCGCCACGATCCCGGTGTCGATCGCGCTCGCCATCGTGATGGCCCTGTGGGTGAACGGCGCCATGCGCGGGCGCACGTGGCTGCGCATGGCGTTCTTCACGCCCACGGTGCTTCCGATGATCGCGGTGGCCAACATCTGGCTCTTCTTCTATACGCCGCAATACGGATTGCTCGAGCAGCTCACGACCTCGCTCGGCCTTCCCAGCCGCAACTGGCTGGGCGATCCGTCCACGGCGTTGGCCTGCGTCTCGGTGGTCGCCATCTGGAAGGAAGCCGGCTTCTTCATGATCTTCTACCTCGCGGCGCTGCAATCCATCCCGCCGTCGCTCGCCGAGGCCGCCGCGATCGAGGGGGCCTCGCGCGCCTATTACTTCCGCCGCGTGGTGTTCCCGCTCCTCATGCCGACCACGCTCTTCGTGCTGGTGAACGCGGTCATCAATTCCTTCCGCCTCGTGGACCACATCGTGGTGATGACCAAGGGCGGGCCCAACAACGCGACCTCGCTCCTCCTCTTCCACATCTACCAGGTGGGCTTCAGCTTCTGGGACACGGGCTACGCGGCGGCGTTGACGGTCGTGCTGCTCGCGATCCTCGGGGGGATCGCCGCGGCGCAATTCTTCTTCCTCGAGCGCAGGGTCCACTACCAGTGAGGAAGCTCGAGACGGGGGCCGCGTGGCTGCTGGGGGCGCTCTGGATCCTGCCGCTCGCCTACGCGTTCTGGACGGCGTTCCACCCGCCCGAATTCTCGACGCGCTTCGCGCTCGCCGCGCCGCTCACGCTCGACAACTTCCGCCGCGCCTGGGATGCGGCGCCGTTCGCGCGCTATTTCGCCAACAGCTTCATGCTGGTGACGATGGTCCTCGCCGCGCAGGTGGTGCTCTGCACGCTCGCGGCCTACGCGTTCGCCCGGTTCGAGTTTCCCGGCAAGGACATCGCGTTCGCGCTGGTGCTCGTGCAGCTCATGATCATGCCCGACGTGCTGATCGTCGAGAACTACAGGACGCTGGGCCGCATCGGCATCCTCGATTCGATTCCCGCCATCGGGCTCCCCTACATGGCCTCGGCATTCGGGATCTTCCTCATGCGCCAGACCTTCAAGACGATCCCGCGCGAGCTGGACGAAGCCGCGCGCGTCGAGGGGGCGAACGCGCTCCAGGTGCTATGGAAGGTGTACGTGCCGCTCGCGCGCCCCGTGTACCTCGCCTTCGGGCTCGTCTCCGTGAGCTACCACTGGAACAACTTCCTCTGGCCGCTCATCGTCACGAGCTCGGTCACGTCGCGGCCCGTGACGGTGGGGCTGCAGGTGTTCTCCTCGGGCGACCAGGGCGTGGACTGGTCGGTGATCACCGCGGCGACGCTCATGACCTCCGCGCCGCTGCTGGTCGCGTTCCTGCTCTTCCAGCGTCAGTTCGTGCAATCGTTCATGAGGGCCGGGATCCGCTAGGCAGCGCGCCCGTCTCGTTCAGGATCGCGCGCCCGATCGCGAAGCGGTCCTCGTAGCGCGATTTCGTGTTCGGCATGTAGTTCATCGCGAAGTAGGCGACGGGCTTGCCCTTCTTCTCGACCCAACCCACCCACCAGCAGACGGGATTGCGAAGCTGCCCCGAGGTGCCGGTCTTCCCGTAGAGCGTGTACTCCGGAGTCTTCTCGAGCACCAACGCGTTTCGCACGAGCCGCTGCGAGCGCTGCGTCATCGGGAGCTCGCCCTCGGCGAGCTTGCGAAGGAACGCGACCTGCTGCATCGCGCTGATCCGGATCGCGCCCTGCAGCCAGAAATGGTCGATGCCGCCGCGGATGTCGTGGTTGCCGTAGTCGAGCTTAGCGAGCCACTCCTTCATGCGCTCCTTGCCGGTGCGCCGCGCGACTTCCTGGAACATCCACACCACGCTGAGGCGCATGCCGGTGGCGAGCGTCTGGTCGCGTTCCCATTCGGGGCGCGGCTTGGGCTTGCCGTCCCAGTGGAAGACCTCGTTCTCGTCGCCGATGGACCCCACCTCCAGGCCGATCAGCGCGTTGGGAATCTTGAATGTCGAGGCGGGGATGAAGCCCTGCCTCGCGCGCGCGGGATCGAGCACCAGGTAGCGGTCGTTCGCGGGCTCGTAGAGCACGAACGTGCCGCGCACGCCCTTCTCCTCGAAGAGCTTGTTCCACTCCGGCCGCACGACGGTGTCGGCCGCCGCGGCCGAGAAGCTCGCGATGAGCGCGACGAGCGGGGAGACGATTCTTTCCATGGCACGCCTTCGGGCAGTTTGGATGCCCCCAGCGTGCGCGGCGATTCTGGCGAAATCCGGGCGGCCGTCGGATCAATTCAGCCGCGCGGTGCGGCCCCGCCCCTGCTAGCGCCGCTCGGCCGACCAGTCGCAACGTTCGGCGGACCCCAGCCTGCGCCAGAGGGCGCCGCACGCGGTGCATTGGTATGTCGCGAATTGGGGGAGCGCGAGGTCCGCGGCGTTCGAGCGGAAGCGCTCCACGAGGTTCGCGTGGCCGGTCTTGCCCGAGGCGCCGCTCTTGCAAGCCGCGCACGGCTCGAAGTAGACGACGGGCCGCGGTTCTCTCTTGGGCTTGAAATTGGGAGGCATTTTCTTTCCTGTAGGTTGCCTCCAGTATGCGCCACTATTGGCACTGAGCGCACGGACGCCCCGGCGCGGGCGATGCACGTCCGGATGTCGTTCCCGGCGCCCCCCAACTTCATCATGACCCAGGGCCACTCCCCCACGGTGGCGCGAGGCACCTGGGAAGTGGTGCGCAATGTCCTGGTGGTGGGCGAGATTCCGCGCTGGACCAAGGAAATGATGTTCGTCGCCATTTCCAGGGACCGGGGCTGCCGCTACTGCACGGCCGCGCACATCGCCTGTTGCCGGATGCTCGGCGTCACGCCCGAGATGCTGGAGGGCCTCGTCCGCGACGTGGATTCGCTGCCCGATCGCAGGTTGCGCGCCATGATGCTGTTCGCGCTGAAATGCTCGCGCGACCCGCAGTCCCTCGGCGAGGCGGACTTCGACGAGATGCGCCGCCACGGCCTCAAGCAGTCGGAGATCATGGAGATGATCGCCATGTCGGAGATGTTCGCCGCGATCTAGCGCTCGAGGTAGGAGCGCACGGCCTGCGCGGAAGGACCCGCCGCCTTCACCGCGGAGATCAATCGCTCCAGGCTCACGCCGAAGAACTTGCACCAATACGCGCGCTCGTTGGCATCTTCCAGGTTGACGAAGCGCGGATCCATTCGTGGTGCCTTCGTTTGCTCGACCATGGCGACTGGCTCGCGGTTGTTGAGCGCGCCTGATAGACCGCCTCGGCGTCGCGGCGTTTCACGCCGGGCACGAATGACGCGAGCGTGACGGTCGCTGCGCGGCGACAAGCGAGCATTCACGAACACGGCATGTCGGCGCCCGGAGACGAAAGCGCCGCGCAAGCGTAAGCTTTCCGCGCGAATGAAGCTCGTCACCTGGAACATCCAGTGGGGCCGCGGCCTCGACGGCCGCGTGGATCTCGAACGGATCGTGCGCGAAGCGCGTGCGCTCGCGGACTTCGACGTGCTCTGCATGCAGGAAATCGCGGATAACTTCCCGGGGCTCGCCGGCAACGACGACCGCGACCAGTTCGCGGAGCTCGCGCGGCTCCTCCCGGGCTTCACGATGGCCGCGGGCTTCGGCGTGGACGTGGCCGGCCAGGAAGGCCGGCGCCGGCGCTTCGGCAACGCGATCTTCACACGCTATTCGGTGCTTTCGGTGCGGCGGCATGCGCTCCCGTGGCCCGCGGATCGCGGCAAGAGCACGATGCCGCGCGTGGCGATCGAGGCGACGCTGCAGGCGCCCATGGGACCGCTTCGCCTGACGACCACGCACCTCGAGTACTACTCGGACGCGCAGCGGCGCGCCCAGGCGCGCGCGCTTCGCCACCTGCACGACGAGGCGTGCCACCGCTCGTCGCAGCCCGGCGACCCGGCCGTCGAGGGCGGTCCCTTCGATGCGACGAGCCAGACGATCGACGCGATCCTCACGGGGGATTTCAACTTTCCCCCGGAGCACCCCGCGTACGGCGACATCCAGGCTTCGGGGCCGGCCGATTGCACGCCCTACCGCGATGCGTGGGCGATCGCCAACGGCCGCAGGCCGCACGCACCCACCTTCTGCGTGCACGACCGCACATACTCGAAGGAGCCGTACTGCTGCGACTTCGCCTTCGTCTCCGAGACGCTCGCGTCGCGCGTGCACGCCGTGCGCGTCGATCCGGACACGCGCGCCTCGGACCACCAACCCGTTCTTCTCGAGATGGACGACCGCTGATGCCCTCCCGCACCCTGAGCCTCGACGACAAGGTCTACCAGTACGTGCTCGACCACACCGTGCGCGAGCATCCCGTGGCCGCGGAGCTGCGCGAGGCGACCGCCGGCATGAAGCACGGGGGCATGCAGATCGGGCCGGACCAGGGCCAGTTCATGCAGCTCCTCGTGAAGGTGCTGGGCGCCCGGCGCACGATCGAGGTCGGCGTCTTCACCGGCTACAGCTCGCTCGCGGTGGCGCTCGCCCTGCCCGAGGACGGGAAGATCGTCGCTTGCGACGTGAGCGAGGAGTGGACCTCGATGGCGCGCCGCTACTGGGAGAAGGCGGGGGTCGCGAAGAAGATCGACCTGCGCCTCGCGCCCGCCCTCGAGACGCTCGACGCGCTCGTGGCGGGCGGGGGCGCGGGCCAGTACGACTTCGCGTTCATCGACGCGGACAAGAGCGCCTACCGCGGCTACTACGAGCGCTGCCTCGTGCTCCTGCGCAAGGGCGGCCTCATCGCGATCGACAACACGTTGTGGTCGGGCGCCGTGGTGAAGGAGGACGACCGCAGCAAGGACACGGTGGCGATCCGGGAGCTGAACGACTTCGTCGCCAACGACAAGAGGGTCGCGTCGTCGCTCCTGTCCGTGGGCGACGGCGTGACCCTCGCGATGAAGCTCTAGGCTACTTGTCGGTGCCCGGCTCGCGCCCGGTGACCTTGTCCTTCACCTTGTGCGCGTCGTCCACGATCGTGTTCTTCGCCGACGCGAGGCGTCCCTTCACGCCCTCGTCCTCGGTCTTGATCACGTTTGCGTTGCCGGCGTCGACGAGCACTTCCTTGCGCGCCATCGCGCCCTCGCCCTTCACCTTGTAGCTGTACACGAGGCAGCCGTCCTCGACGGCGAGCTTGCCGCCCTCGAGCGCGAGGCCCGAGGAGCTGCCCATCGCGGCCTTGCGGGCGTCGGCTTCCGTCACCTTGGCGAGCGCCTCGCGCTGCTTCTGGGTGGAGAGCTTGTGCGCCTTGATGCTGCAGTTCGCGGAGTCCATTGCCGCCGACGCGGCGAAGGGCAGCGCCACGGCGAGGGCGATCACGATGCGTTTCATGGAAAGGGCCTTTCAATTTGGGGGAACTTGGCCCTTGGAGCGGCGCGAGGCGGCGAAAGTTTTTCCCGCCCGCCCCCCGTTCAGCGCAGGAGGAATCCCACGAGGAGGATCGCCAGCACGATCGCGATGGCGCGCAGGATGCCGGCCTGCTGGCGCTGTGCGGCCTCGATGCGCCCGAGCGCCGCCTCGATGCGCGCGGTGGCGTCGTTGGAGAGCGCGCGATGCAGGAGCCGCGGCAGCTGCGGCAACGCCGACGCCCAGGAGGGCGCCTCTTCCCGCAGGTGCTTCAGGAGGCCGCGCAGCCCCGACTGCTCGCGCATGAAGCGCTCGAGGATGGGCTGGGCCACCGGCCGCAGGTCGAGCCGCGGGTCGAGCTGGCGGCCGAGCCCCTCCACCTGGAGGATCGTCTTGTAGAGGAGCACGAGTTGCGGCTGCACCTGCATGCCGAAGCGCCGCCCCACCTCGAAGAGCCGCATGAGCAGCACCCCGAAATGGATCTCGGCGAGCGGGCGGTCGAAGATCGGCTCGCAGATCGCCCGCAGCGCCGATTCGAACTCGTCCACCCGCGTGTCCGCGGGAACCCAGCCCGCGTCGAGGTGCGCCTGGGCGCAGCGCCGGTAGTCGCGCTCGAAGAAGGCGCGCATGTTGGTCGCGAGGTACTCCCGGTCGCGGTCCGAGAGCGTGCCCATGATCCCGAAGTCCACGCCGCAGTAGCGCCCGTCGGCGGCCACGAGGATGTTGCCCGGGTGCATGTCGGCGTGGAAGAAGCCGTCGCGGAAGACCTGCGTGTAGAAGATCTCCACGCCGCGGCGCGCGAGGGCGGGAATGTCGATCCCGGCGGCGCGAAGCGCCGCCACGTCGTTCACCGGGATGCCGTCGATGCGCTGCATCACCATCGCCTCGCGGCGGCAATAGTCCCAGTACACCTCGGGCACGACGAGGAGCTTGCCGTCGGCGAAATTGCGCCGCAGGAGGCTCGCGTTGGACGCTTCGCGCAGGAGGTCCAGCTCGTTGGCGATGGTGTGCTCGAACTCGGCCACGACCTCGCGGGGCTTGAGCCGCGGGCCTTCGGGAAGGAGGCGCTCCGCGAGCCCGGCGAGCGAGCGCAGGAGCGCCACGTCCTCGTCGATCACCGCGCGGATGCCGGGGCGCAGCACCTTCACCGCCGCCTCGCGCCCGTCGCGAAGCACCGCAAAGTGCACCTGGGCGACCGAAGCGCTCGCCACGGGCTTCTCGTCCACGGAGGCGAACACCTCCCGCCACGGCCTGCCGTACGCGCGGTCCAGGGTTGCCGAGACCTGCGCCCAGGGGAACGGCGGGACCCCGTCCTGCAGCTTCGCGAGCTCGAGGGCCACGTCCTCGGGGATCAGGTCCGGGCGCACCGACAGGAGCTGCCCGAACTTCACGAACACGGGCCCCAGGGACTCCAGGGCCGCCCTCAGGCGCTCCCCGCGCGGGCGCGGCCCCGGCCCCAGCGGGCCGAAGCATCGCAGCACGATACGTGCGGCGCGCGCCCGGCGCGGCAGGAACTCCTGCAGGCCGTGGGCGCCGAGGGCGCGGAGGATGCCGAGGAGGCGGGCGAAGCGCATGGAAGCGCGATTCTAAAGGGTTACGCATGTAGCAAGCGGGGCTACCGATGTAGCGGCGCTCCCCCTGCACCCCATCAGCCTGCGGTGATATTCTCGGCTCGCCCGCGCGCGGAATGGTGCGCGTCCTCCGCAGGTCCGACCAACAATGACGTACCAAGCCGACCGGCCCTTCACGCTGTTCTTCGTGCGCCACGGGATCACGGAGCCCAATTTCAGGGGCTTTCGCTGTGGTGGCGACCTCGACCTGCCGATGATGGACATCGGCTGCGACCAGGCGTACCTGCTCGCCAAGCAGATCGAGAAGATGAACCTGAGGGTGGGCGTGATCGTCGCCGGGTCGCTCATCCGCACGCGCCAGACCGCCTCCATCATGAGCGGGGTGCTGGGGACCGTGCCCGTGGAGATCGAGCCCCTCTTCAACGAGCGGCGCCTCGGCCAGTGGAACAACCGCCCCATCGCCGAGACCGAGGAGATGCTGAAGTCGGGCGTCACGCCCCCGGGCGGCGAATCCGAGGAGCAGTTCGAGGCGCGCGTCGCCCTGGGCCTCGACCACCTCCGCCCGCACCTCGCCCGCCGCCCGCTCCTCGTGAGCAGCAAGGGCGTCGGCCGGATCATCAACAACCTCCTCGGCGGCACCGAGCGCATGACGGTGGGCAACGGGGAGATCGTGGAATTCAGCGTCGCACCGCACGCCGGCCACAACGAGCTGCGCGTGGCGCGTCCGCACCAGGCCTGATGGCCGCCCGGGGACCCAGGCCCGGCCCGCCCACGAACCGGCCGGAAAAACGCCGCCCGCGCCACCCGCCCGACTGGGAGCCGTCCATCCCCGGCCGCCGGCGGGTGCTGCAGAGCTGGGACGAATACATGGCGCTCGCCAAGCGGATCATCGAGCGCTTCGACCACCAGTTCGACCTTCGCCACTTCGACTACATGCACCCGGTGCGCCTGCAGAAGTGCGCGCAGCGCTTCCGCAAGCCCTATCCCGTGAAGGTCGCCTACACCGAGTGGGGAGACCCGACGGCCCCGCTCGTCGTGTGCGTGGGCGGCGTCGCGAACACCGCGATGCGCTTCAACTATCTCGCCGCCGACCTCGAGAGCCACTTCCGCGTCGTGTGCATGGATTGGGTGGGGCGCGGGCGCTCCGGCTGGATGGCCGACGAGCGCGACTATTCGCTCGCCACCTACTCGGAGCAGCTGCGCCAGCTGATCGACCTCCTGGGCGGGGGCCCCGTGATCCTGCTGGGCTCCTCCATGGGCGGCAGCGCCGCCATCGACCTCGCCGCGCACCATCCGAAGATGGTGTCGAAGCTGATCCTGAACGACATCGGCCCCTTCATCCCGAAGGCGCGGCGGCGCCGGCGCTCGACCACCCTCGCGCGCCACTACGTCTTCCGCGACCCGGCGGACCTGCTGAGGAAGATCGGGGCCTCGCAGAAGAACGACGGCCCGGTCTCCGACGACATCCGATTCAACGTGACATTCCACCAGACGCGCTGGTCCGACGAGGAGGGCGGGCGCGTGTACCGCCACGACGTGCGCGCGCTGCAGGCCTTTCGCGCCGACGCCCAGGAGAGCCTGGACCAGTGGCGCCCGTGGGGCCACATCCATTGCCCGGTGCTCCTCATCCACGGAATGATGTCCGACGCGCTGCTCGCGCCCACGATCAGGCGCATGAAGGAGAACCACAACGTGACGGTGATGCACGTGCCGGACACGGGCCACACGCCGGTGCTCTCCGACCGCAACCAGAACTGGTTCATCCACGAATGGCTGATGGGGCGCATGGATACGCGCGAATGGACCGTGCTGCACGCGCGCCTGCGCGACGGGGAAGTGGCGAAGGCCGCGGCGCCCGCGCGCCTCGCGCAGCCCGCCTGAATCGGCGCAGCCCGCCTTAAATCGGCGGGGGTTGCGAGGGCGGAAGCTCGAAGCCGATCGAGGCGCCCCGGCCCGAGCGCTCGCGCTCGCGCTGGCGCAGCACGTCGATCATCACGTTGAAGGTGCGCGCGAGCTGGCCCACCTCGTCGTAGGAGCGCACCTCGATGTTGGCGTTGTCGTAGTCGCCGCTCTTCAGGGCGTGCGCGGCCATCGTGAGCTTCTCGACGGGCTTCACGATCGAGCGCGCGAAGAGGCTCGCGAGCGCGGTGAAGATGGCCCCCACGAGGAGCACGCCCAGGAGCGCCTTGTCGAGCAGCTGCTGCAGGGGCGCGGCGAAGTAGTCGCTCGACTCCGTCACGCCCACCGTCCAGTCGTTGCCCGGCACCGAGGCCCAGCCGGCGATCTCGTCGCGGTGCGCGGAGCGCGATCGGTACATGACGTGTCCCGCGCCCTTGCCGCCCACCATGACCGCGGCGAGCTCGGGCTGGTTCAGGCTCTCGATCGTGGGGCGCCGGAAGCGCTGGTCGGCGACGATCTCCTGCATCACGGTCTTCGTGAGCGGCACGAGGCTCTTGAACATCACCTTCTCGTCGGGGTGCCAGACCACGACGCCGTCGCCGTCCACGAGGAAGGGCTGGCGCGCCTTGCCGTCGGCGGCCGATCCCAGGATGCGGATGATCGGGTCGGCCTTCACGCGCATCACGACCACGCCGGTCACGTCCTTGCCGTCGGGCGCATAGACGGGCCGCGAGAAGAACACGCCCGAGGCGCCCGCCACCGAGCCCACGATGATGCCGGTCATGTAGGCGTGTCCCTCGGCGGCTTCCTTGAAGTACTCGCGGAACTTGAAGTTCTTGCCCATCACCGCCGGATCGGTGGCGACGATCGCGTTTCCGCCGCGATCCATCACCATCACGAACTGGATGTCGCGGTTGGTCTTGGCGAGCGCCTGGAGCTTGGCGAGCGTCTCCTTCGTCCCCCGGGGCGTGGGATGCGCGAGGTAGGCCACGAAATCGTCGTCCGTGCCCACGTAGTCGGCGAGCCCCTGCATGGCCGCGATCAGCTGCGCGATGCGCCCGGCCGTGCTCTGCGCGAGCTGCTCCAGGCTGTGCAGCTCGAGGTCCGCGACGTAGGACTGCGAGGAGCTCACGTTGTAGTAGGCGGTGATCAGCATCGGCACGAGGGCCGTGGCGACCATCGCGAACGTCATCTTGACCGCGATGGGCCAGGAAGCCGGGTGGCGCAGCAGCCGGATCGCGCGATGCATCCGCCCGCGGCGCTTGTCGTGTTTCTCGTCGCCCTTCCTCAGCGCCTCCTGCAGCCCGAGCGCCCCCGCATGGGAGGCGAAGAGCGCCGAGCGGAACTCCGACACGCTCTGGGGCCGGTCCACCGGGTGGCGGGAAAGGGCCCAGTCGATCGCCCGCAGGAACTCCACGCTGTACTGACCCGCGCAGAGCGACTCGGCGCTCGGCAGGGGATCGGGGTCGGCGAGGCGCGTGGGCGCATCGAGGGGCTTCCTGCCGGTGATGAGCCAGAAGAGCGTGGCCCCGAGCGAGTAGATGTCGGTCCAGGGCCCCTGGCGGCCGCCGCCCGCGTACTGCTCGATCGGGCCGTAGCCCGGCGTCACCACCATGCCGATCTCGCTCTTCTCGATGGCGGTCTGGCGCGCGGCGCCGAAATCCAGCAGGACGAGGCTGCCGTCCTCGTCGCGGACGTAGATGTTGTCGGGCTTGATGTCGCGGTGCAGGTAGCCGGTGGCGTGGACCACCTCCAGGCCGTCGAGGAGGGGGGCGAGAAGCCCCACGATCTCCTTCTCGGGGAGGCTCTCGTGCCTCTTGCGGTAGGACTTGAGGGACTGGCCGCGCTCGTACTCGAGCACCATGTAGGCCGTCTTGTTCGCCTCGAAGAAGCGCGCCACGCGCACGATGTTGCGGTGCCGGAAGGTGGCGAGCGTGCGGGCTTCCACGAGGAAGCTGTCCAGCCCGCTCTGGTAGAACTCCTGGTCGAAGTCGTCGCGCGCCTGGACGGAGTTGTCGAGGGTGCGGTAGGCGAACTCCTCCGGCAGGTACTCCTTGATGACCACCTTGGCGGCGAGGTTCACGTCGGTGGCCGCGTAGGCGATGCCGAAGCCGCCCTGGCCGAGGATGCCGTCGATCCGGTACTCGAAGAGGCGGAAGCCCGCGGGAAGCGCGAGGCTCGCCGCGGCGGGCTTGGGGTCGAGGATGCGGCGCGGGTCGTTCGGGGCGCGGGCGGAGGTGGGCGTCCGGGTGACCGCGGTCGGATCGACGATGGTCGGATCCGCCGCCTCGGACCCGAGGTCGAACAGCGTCCCGCTGCGCCGCTTGTCGCTCATCGCCTCCCCTGTCGATGGGCCCTTTCCGGACCCTAAACCGTACCACAAAACCCCGTTCCTCCCGGAAACAGGAAAACTCTTAAAGACAAATACTTACGGGAAAATCCTTACGCAATCCCGCAAGCCCCGTGATACCATTCGCGAAAAGGTGCGCTGGCACCGGAGGGAGCGGGGTCTCGGGGATGGGGACGATACGCGTCCGTTTCATCATCGTCGCTTTGGTGGTGAGCTTTTTCGCCGTCGGCATGGCGGCGTTCCTCAACTACTTCAAGTACAAGAGCACGATCTCCTCCATCGTGCGCTCGCGCGTGCTCGTGATCGGGCGCAACATCGAGAACAGCGTCCAGGCTTCGCTCTCGGTGGGCATGCAGTTCATGGAGATCGGCACGATGAACGCGCTCCTCGCTCGCGAGCGCGCCGCCGATCGCCTCATCCAGGGAATCGACGTCTTCGACCATACCGGCCAGGTGATCTACAGCACGGAGCGCGCGCGCGTGGGCGAAAAGGTGCCCAACGTGTGGACCGACGCCGCGGCGCGCTCCAAGACCACCGAGTGGGGCACCGAGGGCGCCGACGAGTACGTGGCCGGCATCTCGCTCAAGAACAACTTCGACCTCACGGTCGGCTACCTCGCATTGCGATACAGCTCGGAGGAGGTCGAGCGCGCCGCCAAGGCGGCGGGCCGCGAGATCCTGCTCGCCTCGATCTTCTCGTTCCTGGGCATCGCGCTGGTCGCCCCGCTGGCGCTCATCGTCGTGATCCGGCGCTTCGAGCGCGACCTGCGAGCCCTGGAGGCGGCCGCGAGCCGGCTCGAGGACCGCAACGACGCCTCGTTGCCCGCGGGCAGCGCCTTCGACACGGCCATCGGCAACCTGCGCTCGTCGCTGCGCGACGCGAACAGCTCGCTCGACGACCTGCGCGCGCGCCTCGACACGGCCGGCTGACGCCCCGCGCACCATGCTCGAGAAGAACTACCTCTGGCGGATCTACTGGCGCCTCGCCGGCGTGATCATGGTCTGCGTGGTGGTGGCGCTCGCCGTGGTGTCGTACTTCTCGCACCACGTCTTCGACCAGGAGCTGGTGCCCGAGACCGAGCAGAAGGCCGCCACCGTGGGCGCCTCGGTGCGCGCGCTCGTGCTGAAGGCCACGAGCTACGGAATCGACTTCTCGCAGCTCTACGGCGTGGAGCAGACGTTCGCCGAGGTGTTCGAGGAGAACCCCGAGTTCGCCTACATGGCGATCACCAACACCGACGGCAACGTGCTCTACACGCGGGGCACCGAGCCCATCGGGGCGCGCACCCACTTCCGCAACGCGGTCGTGCTGCAGATGGCGCACGAGACGAGCGAGATCTCCAAGGCGGCGCGCGTGGGCCAGCAGTACATCGTCTCGGTGCCCATCAACGACAACGGCAAGCCCCTGGGCATCCTCCACGTCGGCATCGACGCCGCGTTCGTGGACCACGTGCTGCTGGAAGTGCTGCTCGACGTGGTCGTCGTGCTCGTGGTGTCGCTCTTCTTCACCCTCGAGCTTCTCAACTTCATGGCGGGAGCGCGTCTCGCCTCGGGCCTGGGGGAGTTCGCGCGCCAGGTCGACCGCATGCGCGCGGGCGACTTCACGGCGACCGCGCGGGTGCGAGCCAACGACGAGATCGGGCGGCTCCTGCGGCGCATCGACTCGGCGATCGACCACCTCAACGTGCGCTACGAATTCCTCGCGGGGGAGCTGCAGGACAAGCTGCGCACCGCGACCGGCGCGCGGCGCGAGGCGCTCAAGCCCGCCCAGCAGGCCTTCGAGACGCTCTCCAAGCGCTTCCGGTTCGGCGCGGCCCCCGAGGCGGCGGACCTGGACGAGATGAACCTGAACCGCATCCGCGCGCCGCTCTTCGCCTTCATCCTGGCCGAGGAGCTCACGCGCTCGTACCTGCCGAGCTACGTGAACCAGCTGCTGGTGACGATCCCCGGCATCTCGCCGCAGGTGGTGATCGGCCTGCCGATCATGCTCTTCATGCTGATCGTGGCCCTCGGCCAGCCGTACCTGGGCAGCTGGAGCGAGCGGGTCGGGCGGCGCAGGGCCATGCTGGTGGGCGCCATCATGGCGACCGTGGGCTTCGCCGGCACCGCGCTCGCCTACAACCTCTACGACCTCATCCTCTGGCGCTCGCTCTGCGCGCTGGGCTACGCGATGGTGTTCGTCGCGGCCCAGGGCTACGTGCTGGATCGAACCGGCCAGCAGAACCGCGCGCAGGGCTTCGCGCTCTTCATCGGCGCGATCATGGTGGCCACGGTGTGCGGCCCGTCCATCGGCGGCATCCTCGCCGACAACATCGGCTATCGCGCCTCGTTCGGCGTCTCGGCGCTGATGGCGCTGGTGTCGATCCTCGCCATCAACCGCCTGCCGACGGTCGAGATCCGCACGGCCGCCATGAAGCCCACGCGCGGGCCGCGGATGCGCGAGATCATGGCGCTCCTCGTGAACCGCCGCTTCATGACGCTGACCGGACTCGCGGCGATGCCGGCCAAGATCATCCTCACGGGCGTGTGCTTCTACCTCGTGCCCCTGTACATCGTGTCCATCGGCAACACCTCGGCCATGGCCGGCCGGATGCTGATGGTGTACGCGGTGATGATGGTGCTGATCGTGCCGCTCTCGGCGAGCCTGTCGGATGCGACGATGCGCCGCGACCGCTACGTGAGCGTGGGCCTCATCATCTCGGGCCTCTCGGGCCTGCTGCTGCTCCTCTCGGAGAGCTTCCTCGTGCTCTTCGGCGTGGTCTTCCTGCTGGGCCTGGGGCAGGCGCTGTCCATCGCGGCGCAAAGCGCGCTCGTGGCCGAGCACTGCCAGGACGAGATCCGCATCTACGGCAACGACGCCGTGTACGGCGTCTACCGCCTCCTCGAGCGCCTGGGCAACGCGCTGGGCCCGCTCATCGCGAGCCTGCTCGTGATCGTCTGGGGTTACCAGGGCGCCTTCGTCGCCATCTCGGCGCTGGTGCTCTTCTGCGGCATCGCGTTCACCGTCGCCACGCACGGCTCCGACTGGCAGCCGGCCGCCGTCGCCCAATGAAGCGCGCATTCCTCTCGTTCCTCATGGTGGCGATGGTGCTCGTCACCGACCACGCCGTGCAGGCGCAGCTCACCACGCGCCCCTATCGCATCTACGCGATCACCTTCCGCGGCAAGACCGACGTCGAGCGCGGTTTCGAGGACTACTTCGCCGCGCGCCGCATCCCGGTGCAGATCACCTATCGCGACCTGAACCGCGACAACTCCCGGATGCCGGGCTTCATCGAGGAGATCCGGCGCACCAAGCCCGACCTCGTGTACACGTGGGGCACGTCCGTCACGCTGGGCGTGGTGGGCACCTACGACCAGGTCGATCCCACGCAGAACATCACCGACATCCCGGTGGTGTTCACGCTCGTGGCCGCCCCGGTGCTCGCGAAGATCGTGAGGGACCTGAAGAATCCCGGCCGCAACGTGACCGGCGTCTACCACGTGGCCCCCACCGAGACGCAGATCCGCGCGATGGCCTCCTACCGGCCGTTCAAGTCCCTGGGGATCCTCTACACGCCCACGGAGCAGAACTCCGTCGTCGTGGTCGAGGAAGTGCGCGAAGTCTCGCGCCGCCTGGGCTTCTCCGTGGTGGCCAAGCCGCTCAGGCTCGACGCGAACAAGAAGGTCACGGCCGAGGGCGCGCCCGAGATGGTGAAGGAGCTGAAGACCCAGAACAACGTGGACTGGCTCTACCTGCCCCCGGATTCGTTCCTCGGCACCATCGCGCAGAAGTCCGTGATCCCCGCGGCGATGAGCGTGGGCCTGCCGGCATTCGCCTCCACCGAGCAGCTCATGGAGACCGGGGCGCTCACGGGCCTGGTGAGCCGCTACCACTCCATCGGGCAGTTCACGGCGTACAAGGCCGAGCAGATCCTAGTGAACAAGGTGCCGCCCTCGAAGATCCCCGTCGAGACCCTCACGCGCTTCGCGCTGCAGGTGCGCATGGACGTGGCCGAGATGCTGAAGCTGCCGCCGCCGCTGCCGATGTTCAACTACGCGGAGCTGATCGTCCCGAAGCCGGAGGACCGCATCCAGAACAGCCTCGCGGCCATCGCGGCGGAAGCCGCCAAGGCACCCGCGGCGAAGTAGCGCGTCAGCGCATCAGCTGGCCCAGCAATTCCCCCACGATTTCCCCGGTTTCCGACGACCTCGACTTGAAGCGCAGGATCGTGTTGCCCACGGTGCGCTCGAGCCGGATGCCGTCGCCGTAGAGGGCGATCTTCGCCTGCGGCGAGTAGCGAATGGCCGCGATCTTGCCGGAAGCGGTCTTCACGATGAGGCGCCGGTTGGTGATGACCACCGAGGCGTCGCCCTGGGGCTTGGCGCCGTCCTCGGGTAGCACGTGCATCTGCGAGGCGCCGCTCTCGTAGCCGCCGTTGAACAGCATCTCGAGGCCGTCGTTCTGGCGCGTCGTGCCCAGGTCGAGCATCTCGACCGACATGCTGTAGTGCGCGATCTCGCCGGGCTCGATCTCCATGCCGCGAAGCGAGGTGTTGTTCGCGGGCACTTCGGGCAGGATGCCGCGGCGGATCTCGGTGAGCGTGCGAAGGCGCGCGAGGTCCCAGCGCGTTTTCTCCACCTGGTCGTCGCGCAGCGCGAGGAATTTCTGGATCTTCGCGAGCTCGTGCGCGCCGGTGCCCGTAAGCTCCCCGTCGCTCCTGGCCGCGGCCACCGCCTCGTTGTAGATCTCGCGGCGCATCACGGTGCGATCCTCGGCCGCGTTGGGCACGTCCAATTCCTTGCGCAGCTTCTCCAGCGCCTTCATGTCGGAGCTGTCGAGCTTGCCGTCGGAAACCGCCTCCTTCAGCTTCTCCCGGTATGCGGCCTTCTTCTTGTCGCCGCCGAACCAGTCCTTGATCCCCATGTGTCCCCCCTAGCGCATCAATGCCGCGAGCAGCTCGCCCACGATCTCGGCGGTGTCCGCGGACCTCGACTTGAATCGTAGCAGCGTGTGGCCCACCGTGCGCTCGAGGCGCAGCCCGTCGGTGTACAGGAAGAAATTCGCCTGCGGCGAATAGTCCACGGCGGCCGGGCGCGTCGCGCCCTTGAAGATCAGCCGCTTGCTGGTGAGGAAGAGATGGCCGCTGCCGCCCTCCTTCGCGCCCTCGGCCGGGAGCTCATGGGCGCGGGACGAGTTGACCACGTAGGGCGTGCTCCATTTCACGGCGACGCCGTCGTGGCCCCCCGTCGTGGGGCGATCGAGCATGTCGACCTGCACGGCGTAGTGGGCGACCTCGCCCGGGGCGAGCTGCAGGCCGCGCAGCGCGGCGTTGTTGGACGCGACCACGGGAAGCTTCCCCTGGCGGATCTCGGTGAGCGTGCGCAGCTTCGCGAGGTCGAGCTTGGTGCGCTCGACCTGGTCGTCGCGAAGCGCGAGGAATTTCTGGATCTTGGCGAGCTCGGCGTTCTCGACCTCGGTCAGCTTGCCGCGCGCGCGCACGTTGCCCGCGGCCTCGTTGTAGATCTCGCGGCGCAGCATCGTCTTGTCGTCGCTGGGATCCGCGATCTCGTGCTCGGCGGAGAGCTTCGCGAGCGCGTCGGCCTTGCCCGGCACGATGCGTCCCTCGGACAGCGCTTCCTTCGCCTTCTCGCGGAACGCCGCCTTCTTCTTGCCGCCGCCGAACAGGTCCTTGATGCCCATCATCCCTCCGTTGCCGTTACTCGCAGAAGAACTCGACGAACTCCGTCGCGGTGGACCGCGACTGCCCCAGGGTGATGAAGCCGTGCCCCCGCAGCAGCGCCTCCTCGCGCCTCAGCACGATCTCCCGGTCGCCGTCGATGGAGAGGAACGTGCCGTTCGCGCTGCGGTCGGCGATCACGAACTTGTCCTGGCGCTGCTCGATCTCGCAGTGCGCGCGCGAGGCCATGCGGTCGGCCACGACGAGGTCGGCGGTGGCGTCCCGCCCCAGCACCACCGAGCGCCGCTCGGGGCCCACGACGACCACGCGCGTGCGGTACACGAGGCGAAGGGCGTCGCCCGCGTCGGTGGTGGCGTGCGAGGCGACCACCTGGGTCGCGTCGTCGGTGTCCGTCCACATGAGCTCGCAGATGTCCACCTCCCGCTCGCGCCCCTTCACCGGGATCGAGTAGAGGCGCCGCGCGTCCATCTTCTGCACCGGGGCGAGGCGCTCGACGGTCTCGAGGCTCGTGATGATCTGCCCGCGCGAGGCCATCTCCGCGAGGCGCGCGGCGAGGTTCACGGTGTCGCCGAAGACGTCGCCGTCGCGTTCCACGAGCGGCCCGTGGTGGAAGCCGATGCGCACCCCCAGGCGCACCTTGTCCACGGGCGCCATGTCCTGCACTCCCAGCTGGATGTCGCGCGCCGCGGTCGCCGCGGGTGGTGCGTCCGGGAAGACCGCCATCACCTCGTCGCCGATGGTCTTCACCACGCGCCCGCCGTGCTGGAGCGTGAGGGCCGAGAAGAACTTCACGCACAGCTCGATGGCCGAATGCGCCTGGGCGTCGCCCACGGTCTCGTAGAGCTTGGTGCTGCCGCTCACGTCGGCGAAGAGCACGCACCCTGCGGTCTGGTCCCCCATGGCGCCAGAGTCTGCCACAGCGTGGCTACTTCTTCAGCCGGTCCATGTACTGCTTGCGGAACTTGGTGACCTTGGGCTCGACCACGAAGCTGCAGTAGGGGTTGCCGCCGCCCACGCGCTTGAAGTATTCCTGGTGGTACGCCTCGGCCATGTGGAAGGGCGCGGCGGGGACGATCTCGGTCACGATCGGCTTCGAGAAGGTCTTGTCGGCCGCGAGCTTCGCCACCATCTCCCTGGCAATGCGTTCCTGCCCGGGCGAGTGGTAGAAAATGGCCGAACGGTACTGCGTTCCCACGTCGTTGCCCTGGCGGTTCGGGGTGGTGGGGTCGTGGATGGAGAAGAAGATCCCGAGCAGGTCCTGGTAGGAGACCTCCGCCGGATCGAAGGTGATGCGGACCACTTCGGCGTGCCCGGTGTTGCCGCCGCAAACCTGCTCGTACGTGGGATTGGGCGCCGCGCCCCCCATGTAGCCGGACTCGACGGATTCGACGCCCTTCAGCTCGTCGAAGACGGCCTCCAGGCACCAGAAGCAGCCGCCGGCCAGGGTCGCGGTTTCGGACATTGGAGTCTCCGGGGGAACGGGAGCCTCATGGTACAGCCCGCGTGGCGCCCTCTTGGGCCCCCATGCACGCCTCCAATGGGCTGGCAGTAAAATATCGATCATGGCACAGACCGAAAATCCGCCCCGCGCTTCCCGCACCCGCGAGAGCCTGCCCGAGCAGGCGATCTCGCGCGACGTGCTGCTGGAGAAGTATGCGAAGGGCGGGGAGACCAGCGCCGCGCAGGTTCGCTCGCGCGTGGCGCGGGCCTTGGCGCGCGCGGAACCGGAGGAGCGCCGGGCCCATTGGGAAGCCCGCTTCCTCGAGGCGCAGGAGCGCGGGTTCATCCCGGCGGGCCGGATCAATTCGGCGGCGGGCACCTCCCTCACCGCCACGCTGATCAATTGTTTCGTGGAGCCGGTGGGCGATTCGATCACCGAGGTCGTCGACGGAAAGCCCGGCATCTACACGGCGCTCGCAGAGGCGGCCGAAACGATGCGCCGCGGCGGCGGCGTGGGCTACGACTTCTCGTCGATCCGTCCCGAG